>Ga0049105_1001417_pt1 | contig 10596 bp, 5 predicted proteins | sample WorMetvaBAHAMAS1_FD_61260 | JGI IMG/M metagenome (GOLD analysis project Ga0049105, IMG submission 61260) | Worm MetaG Olavius vacuus BAHAMAS.1 | ecosystem: Host-associated > Annelida > Digestive system > Unclassified | place: Germany: Marburg | collected 2013-04-09 | reverse complement strand
CCCCCCCCTTCCCGCCGCCACTGATGAATTTTTTAATACACCAGTGGTATAACAACTTTATAATTTAGCGTATGCGTAAGGCTATTCTGAGTCCGTCTATGCCGTAATAAGCGTTAAAGGTAACACGTATAAAGTACACCAAGGTTTACCATTTCGTTGCTACTTGATGGCAGGCGTTATAGAGATAAGCCTGTTGACACGCTCACACGTAACTACATACAGGACCCGTTACGAAGTAATCTGTGATAGACTTAATGTCGCGGTGACGGCCAGATGGCATGATTTTCAGAACTCGTCGGTGCGACGGGTCCAGTAGCCTAGACTAGTTATGCGTTTAACCCCTTTTCTACTAGAATAAGAAGCTACGCTACTGCGAAGAGCACAGCGCGTCCGTCGTGCTTAGTCGGTGTAGGCTACTTATATGACATTTCTCGGGAGAGAATCTGTTGATGGTTATAAATCAACCACTTCTACGTAATTGGCCCGAAAGCTACTGAATTCGGCGAAATAACACAAAATAAGGGCCATTATGCCGTTCAAGGTCGCTCAAGGTCACCGATTTTAGTACCAGTCGAAAGCTCATAGGTGACTTCCTATTAGTGATTAATACTAACTTACCTCCCAAATATGGCTGATTGTTGGTCAAATTTTCGCTAGCGACGGGGGGGGGGGGTCGATTCACTTGAACGCCCTCGCTGGGGTGAGCCCCTGCGAATATCCGGATAAGCTTTACCCGTTCAGAAACTAGAATGAATGTCATATATGATACTGAAGACCGCACGATCGTATCTTCAGTCATCTGGACAAAACACCGGAACGTGACGCACGGACGGACAGACGGACAGACAGACAGGATTTGCCGTGGCTATTACAGCGGTCTGCATTTCGAACAATGCTGACGCGCTGTAAAAGGTTAAACGCGTGGTAGACGTAGATAGTATGCTAGCAATGTGCATGTGGCTCGCTGCTTGCAGCATAGTTCATCTCTGTACTGTGAGGTCGTTTTGCGCACAGTGAACTGAGTGAATCGACAACTCTGAAAGCGTTGGCTATAGCCCAACGTCAAATGCCCAGTGGCACAGCGATAAAAAGCACGAGATTGTGGACGGAACTTTACGAGAAAAAAACGAAACTCATAGTACTGGCCGCCTATTATTAAGCAGCATTATTATTTTGCCTACGACCGGCGGCGGCCTTGCCGCGGTTAATTGTACTCAGCCTGTAAACTGGCAGGTGTGTATTCACAGTTGTACAGAGTCTAGATACATCGAACGTTCAGACATAAATAAATCATACCCAATGCGCCATGCGTGCGTCCAAGCATTTCATGTCGTCGTAGAGTTGACAATGTCGGTAACTTCGTCTAGTCTTAACAGAATTTCAAAATTTGTTTACCGCTGGAAGGTTCTGTTAAACTTACAACATAACCATATTAATTTACCCACCACACCTTATCGCGTTGCTGCACTACCTCGAGAAGTTAGAAAATCAGACTTCTTACTTGTTGCTTGTCGAAGTCGGGCATATTCCAATTGCTCCATTCGTTGCAGCAGCCAAGTCTATTGAACTTCTTGATGGTGACCACTTCCTCCGGCAGCTTATTCCGGGAACCGACAACACGTTTGCTGAAGAATGCTGGTCGAACCGCTGTTCGATTCCTCTACACTGAAATTTTGTACTGATATCCTATCAGATTATATTACTATCACTGATGTCAAAAAAACTCGTGTTTGTATACATTCTATCTGTCAGTTCGTCAATGTTCTGCACCCAAAGAATATTTACCGCTGTCACATACGACGTCGACTACAGCTAACTTCTTCAAAACGCGTGCGTGAAAAAAATAAGTGAATTTTTGTTTACATTTTCTTCTAAATTTTTGACGCATTTAAACTTTTTAATTTCGTAAACCAGCGCAGAAATTAGGTTTTACTATGAATTTTGTTCTATTCCTAGCAGTGACAGAAATATGAAAATCTGTTAAGATTTGACGGCGTTAACACCATGAGTGTGGTAGTTTCCTTGTATTGGAACGACACAGCGTAATTTGCGACACATTTGAGAATTTTAACTTTCCAAGGTAGTGCAGCAACGTGCTTAAGGTGTGGTGGGAAATGTTATACGGTTCTTGTTGGTAATTTATGATAAACTTTTATTCACTACGCATGGTAGTAGCAACTGGAACGAAATAGATACAACACAAAACAGAAATAGTATAAGCTTTACTAACAAATTACTTAAACAGAGCATCAGAGCAAACGTATCAAAGTATATTCAAAGACAGACTTTTCAGCAGTGAAAGCATTTAGAAAAAAGCTCGATTCTCGCAGCCGTAGTGATACAGATAAAAGCGCTTGGTAATGAGAAGGGATGGGCCGCAGTTGAGTTACAAGACTTTATTGACCACCCGCGAAGCGGCGAATAACGCGTGGTATATAATTTCAGTCGTGTTTGTCTGTCTGTCTGTCTGTCTGAATGTTTGTATGTATGTCAGAGTCGATAACTTCCGAAAGTTCATATTTGTACATCCGGTGTAACTCCAGAGAATACGGATCAGGTTCGTATATAAAGGTCATCAGGTCAAAGTCAAGGACACATGAGCAAAAACGTCGCAAATACCTGTTTGTGCATTGGTCAACTTCCGTAGGTAATTTTCATCGGTACTCACCAGATGACGCCATAGACCGTGCCTCGCGCCGGGTAATCACGCCTTAGATTAGAAGGCAATCTTATTATTGTGTCATCGAACGTAGACACAGACAACAGTTCTACTTTTGACTTTAAGTTACTGTTTGGAAAATTATCTTAGTTTAGGTCATTTTCTTTTTTTATTGCAATTCGCATTGTACTTTTGAGCAAGTGATCATTTACGTTTCAAATACTTATTGCTAGGAAGTGGTTCAGTGTGCTCTTGGCGAAGTGTATAATTCGTGCAGAATTGTGTTCTTTTAAGCTATCGTTAAACGTTCTTTGTTATTTCTGTCGCTAATTAAGGCCGCCCGACGTGTGTGGAAAGGTCTTTATGTTTTACCGCCTCCCTTTGCCAACCATATTTGAATCATCTAGACGACTGATCCTGTCAAAAGTGTATCATGGTTGTGTTTTAGGTGTAACATAAAAATCACTCAGACATTTTGCCCACCATAGCCTAATTTTTACGGGGCTCAAAGGTCCGAAATATGACCTAATTTTTTTTATAAAAGTCGTCTTTGAAGCGCTCTGGTTTCGAATATCAGAAGTCTAAAACAAATTTGTAGAACATCTATGATGGGCCTATGATCTCCCCAAATTTGGTGTTGATCGGTCCACCTAACTCTGACGACTAACCTGGACAATTTCCCCCAGAAAAAAACGGGCGGAAAATGTGTTCAGTCATTGCTGAAATTTGGTACATGGGTGCGCTGTGAGTTCCTGGAGGCTGAGAAATTGTGAAAATTTATTTCCGGTCAAATCCAAGATGGCGGAAGGCACCCAATTTTTAATTTTTAAATCGCTATAACTCAGTCGCGGATTTTTCGATTTCGCTCCAGTTTGGTACAGTTTGATTACTGACAGCCAATGCACTACAAACGTTCAAGGTCAAAAGGTTAAAGCTCAACGTTAGAGCAGTAAAAGGTTGTAAGTCAGAAACGAATAGGTTAATCGACTTCAATCTTGGTGAAATTATCCCAGTTCGGAGCGCAATGTGTGAAACATGTTCAAGGTCATTATGTCTAATAGACCAGAAATAGAAATATAGCAGATTTTCGATCTGTACAGTAAAACATTTGATAATGTGTGATCGCCAAATTATTGCTTTCTTTTAGAAATCGGAGTCACTGAATCTAATGACGATGTCATAATTTTACCGGATCGATTAGGTCAAAATTCTGAATTCTGACATCGTCAATAGATTTTTTTATCTGCCACATGATGTTTACTTATTTGAATCCTAGCAGAAAAAATAATTCTCCGAGTTTATTTTTCGCAAATAATCACCCCGTGAAATACCCATGGAAGCTCACGAGTATATTACCAAAAGCAATTTCCAAGGGATTTTCTCGGAGTTTCGCCCCATTTGGGATGACTATAGCCATGGGTATAGTCGCTCTATAGGGGTGGCCAAAACTCTGGAAAAATTCCACAGATATAGTGACCCCATGGGTTGGTAAAAACCCGGGGTTTTGTCTCCCCATCGGGGGATTATAGTCGTGAGATTGTCCCGGATTATTTCCATTCCGTATGGACGACTTACCGGGTTTTCACTACTCCCATGGGGTGACTAAATCCGTGGTATTTTTCCGGGTTTTGCCACTCTTCTGGGCTGGGGCGACTAAACCCGTGGAATTTTCCCGGATTTTCGTTACTCCCATGAGTAGAGTATGATACCCATGAGATTTTCTTTTTGCCACCCAATGGAGTGAGTAAACCAATGTGATTTTCCTGTTTTTTGTCACTCCGATTGGTCGACTAAACCCATGGGATTTATCGAGTTTTTGCCACCCCCTTAAGGATAGTATACTTATGGGATTTTCCGGGTTTTGCCACTCCCATAGGGCGAATAAACCCATGGGATTTCCGGGGGGTGGTCAAGATCCGGAAAAAATGCCATGGATTTTCTTACGGGATTCCTGTGGAAAATTTATATAAAGGGAAACTCGAAAGTAGCATTTTCTGCGTAGGCCTATGCGCGATACCAATTTGATCACAAACACTAATGTGTAATAAATGTTAGAAGATTGCCGAAGTATCCCTTTGAGGGAAAATTTGCTCAGTAATCAGTAATTTATCTGCACATATTGCCTGATTATGTTAAAATTTGATACACAGGTGCATTATGGGCCTCGTAATTAAAGCCCAGAACGACTGATGCGATGTCGGGCGGCATTCAAGTTGCAATGCATCGCAATTGCCACCTTTTCTGGTTAATAATGTGATGTTGCTTTGGTTTGAGAATGTGGACTTACTTTTGGGCCACTGTGTATGTACAGTATCTCGGTGAAATTTAGCCTGCAGAATTGTGTGCCTCCTTTTATCATCAGGTAGAAACACCCTATGTATCCTACAGCAGGGGCGTGCTATCGTCGTTACTCAGCTTTCTCTAATGCCAGAAGCACTTATTGCGTCAACTGATCCGCATAGATCGTTTTACGGTGAATTTTTAAAGAAAAAATTGCGGAGTGTTAAGCTGTGTAACTTAATGCTGCTTTATTAGTCTGTTAGTTAGGAATAGCATATATGCATCCTTGTTACGACCAGCTGAGCTTAACGGCTTGTGAAAAGAAAATGAGCGCTCCGCCTATACGCTCCACAGAAGTAGGCGCTTTTTACTAGATAAAACGAGATAAAAACATCGGGATGGAGTTTGCGGTACGACCGCGGTTACGCCGTGTTATTCCGCTCTATATAATCTTGCATGGATTGGATGAGATATCAAGGATTTGGGATTACTGTTTGTGGAGCCCTATCGCTACTGTGGACAGCTTCCGCAAGCAGCAGAAAGACGGTCACGAGACTGTCGATGAACAGTAGTCAGCATTGAAACAGTTCAGTGATTGAAACATTTGAATGTGTAGTCTCCGCTCACACGCGTCACACGTAGAGACACACCAGCTAGTAGCGATAAGATGACGTGTGTGGTACAGAAGAGATAGAGTGGGGAAGACAAAAATGGGGATGAAGTGAGGATGGGAACGACAGCAGTAGGGATGGGGTGGGATGGGGTTGGAAGTTTATTCTTTCGTCACAGCTCAATACCAGTAGGGATGAAGGTGTGTAATAACACGAAATAGGATGAAGTAGGGTCAAGAGCGTTTTTATGCAAATACTTAAAAATATATTGGTAAAGACCGTAAAACGTTGTAAAAACGTAAGTTCGTCGTACATTGGCTCGTGTTTGTTAAACTTAAGCCAATAAGAGTTGAGCTTAAATGCATGCAGTATGAAAAAGTAGAAACAGTTTAAACACAGTCGCCAACGATCAACCATTTCATTAATTTGTTGAGATTTAAAAGCAGTAGTTCTTCTTGTCCTTGTTTTAAATCAATTTCTGTAAATTATGTGCGTAAACTTTTGTCGAATTGTTTTATTAATAAAAAATAAAATAAAATTTCACGTCATAGTAGGGTGTGCATGCGTAAATCCCGGAACAATGCCGTTTTCAGTTGAAAACAAGCACGTTACGAAAATGTTGCCACAAACCAAAAACTATATGGAGCTAAACGCTCAATATCGACGTTTCAGAATAAGCACTGACCGTTAGCTGACTTGCACTACAGGCCTTGGACAGTAGCGAAAGACTTCGAGGTCGTGTGGCTGCATTTGGAGGACAATTTGAACATTGCTGACGTTTTATGTATGAATTTTCAATTGGGCCTACTGCTGATAACTGGTTGTTGTGTTCGGTAGCCTAAAACTTGCATTATGCCATGCCTAAAACGATAAGTACTTGTAGAAAAATTAACGCCATTTTAATAAATACTAAACTCAATCTACCAAAATTGCCAAGTATACATGGATATAAATTGGCAACAAAGTAGCACAAGTTCACGGAAATATACTCAGACTAAGCGAATGTATTGCAAAAGTGTTTTTTTGGGAGGGGCTATACTTTTTGACTCACACTGTATGCATATCGGAAATGTAAAGATACGATATCTAATCGGTTTGCAACCATCAGCAGTTTAGTATCGTAATTGTAGAACGGAAGTAGTTATAACATTCGACAAGTTGTAGATACTTTATGGCGAAACACAAGCTTTAGAAACTAAATAATTGCACTTATAGTTTCATTACAAAATAAATGATGTAAGTTGTAAAATGGTACCAGAAGCATAAGCTATAACTGAAGGTAACATAGTTGTAAGTTAACAACCGAATGAAGAAAGTACAGTTTCAAAGTATTGAAAACTGCACTATTTACGTGTTTATTTTTTGAACTGTAAACTAAATTCTTTGAACTTCGCCACTATGAACTAACTTCGTCGAATTCGTGACAGCTAACGCCAGTACCTGCAGCTGTATTCCCTTGTAGGCTGCTTTATTATTGTACCATACGATATGACACCGTGCAATAATAGCTGACAAATAGCCATCTTGACCTATCACATGACATCAATAATAAACGTTAGTAAACCAACAAAACTAAAATAACACCGTTTAGCAAAAAACATCAGAAAAGCAGTCAGAAAGTCGCGAAAGTTTTTTGTGTGTTTTGCTGGGCCAGTTTTTTGTAGTTTTAAGAAACGTTGTCATTACTATTAAAATGTGATCTTGTGTGTTTTGCTGTCTCTCTCTCTCTCTTTCTTTCCGGTAGGCGACTAGGATTGGCAGTTATTCAGTTGCTCTCAGCTTTGACCACGCCTTCATGCTGGGCCTATAGGCTATATTGAAACGAAAGTATTTTTGTAGTGCCGAGGGGCATGACTGCAGGAGTCGAGCTGTCGCATAACAGGAAGCTCTGTGCGGCGCGCGTCGAATGTGCTTGTCGTGTGAAAAGTGCTTAGGTGTACAAAGACTTGTTAAGGATAAGTTACGTATATCGAAACTTCTCAGGTAACGGAAAAAACATTAGTCGCAAGGTAGGAAGGGCTTGGCCTATTAAAGCTACACGTAAGGACGTACTTGAACATACTGAAGAACGAAAAGATTGAACGAAGCGCTCTTGTCGATAGACCTCTCTAGCTTTCTGTCGTTATTAGCATAACTGTTAACGATTAAAATCACTAATTTCGATTAAAAATCACGCACTCCAAATCGGCTGAAAACTTTTCGTTAGTCATGTAACAGCTTCGCAATAAAGAGACAATTAGTGAGTGCTTTTCATCCTGTTTGTTAAACACACCGAAAATACTGAAATATTGATGGTCTACGAGAAAGAGATAATAGTTGTTTGTGAAGATTTGTCCCGCTGAGTTTGAAGAGTCGTTCACTTGGTGATGTTATCTTAGTAATATGTGACTTCAATAGAAATCAATTCAACGATTAAAATGTTTAACTAATAAACTTTTTAACGATTAATCGCGCGATTAAACGCTAATTTGCCCACTCCTAATTATTATTTGTTTTTTTCTTTATCGAAATAACTTATTATTAAAATGGAACGTTAAAGCATTCGCGCACTCACTGTGCGTGAAGTGCCCCGGTGGCGTTCTTGCGTCGACAGGGTTACGTTATCAGCACAGTTTTGAATAATGATAGCGATGATGATGATGATAATGATATGAAGTCGGATTCACACAGTAAGTGGTCTTCGATGGCGAACCGTCGATCGGTGTGCTACCGCCAAAACGTGCATTTTCGGACAATGTTGTCTGTGACCTTGACCTATCAAGTCATGACTTTGAAAATGAGTCAGTGTCATGCGAACATGCGAATCTGGTACTGAGTGATTGTGATAAAATCCATTCAAATACGTTCATGCATTCCTGAATTAGGTGAGAAAATGTCTCCCATTAAAGTGCTTGCTTATTTGACCATACGTTGTCTCGCTGTGACCTTGATCTTTGCCTTTTTGACCTTAAAATCTAATCAGTATATCATTTTCGCCAAATGCACCGAAGTTATAAATTTGATGAAATTCTCACAAGCGGTTTATGAGGTATCGTGTTAATAACTTACGTGATCACGCACGCATGCACGCACGCACACACGGACAGCCCGAAAACCGAATGCCTCCTGCACCGTCCTAACGGTGGCGGATACAAAAAATATTTGTAATAGTAATGTTTAGATAGTACTCAACTGTCTGATTTTCGCACACTAGTTAAAATACTGTTGTCGCCAGCATGTCGTAAGCGGCGCTTGACAATTTTAGTCTGCGATGTACTGTAGATTGTTGGACATCGTAAAAGCATCAACTTGTCGCCGCCATTAAGACATGAACGAAGAAGCGAGATTGAGAAGGCGACGCGAACAGAATCGTCTAGCGGCCCAGCGCAGCAGAGACAGACAGAAGAATCTCACCGTTCATTATCTCAAGGTTAGTTTACCTGCGATTTGATTTTAGGGATAATTGTACGCGATTTAGGCATCTGTTGAAGACACGTCTGTTTGATAGAGACTGCGGCACCAAAAATTAAGTGACTGTTTTAGGCGCCGTGTAATTTATTTACTTACTTACTTAGTAAGATGACGACAGGCAGACAGAGTCTAAAACTCTTTGTTTTTGTATGTTTTGTTTGGCGTTAGAAACTAACACCAGAATTGTATGTTATATAGCGATAGTATGCCGTTTCAGCATGCATAGAGATGGACAGAAATTTTAATTCGGGCTCAGACATAGTCGAGTAAAATAAAGGGGCATAGCTGATGGCCTGCAGTCAACTCACAGTTATAATAATTAAAATCAATGTAAAAAAACTTATCAGTTTATAACACAGTGCAGGGACGACAGAAGTCATGCCTGCGCTGTGATAACAGCAAGGACGGTTGGTGGGTATTAGCTTGTCCCGGTGGCTAAAACGATATGCGCTGCATTCAAACAGTTACAGACATGGTCTGTGTTCAACTCCCCGTTTGTGCAGAATAATTTGTATAAGATTAATAATATGCATGCCTTGAGATTAATTACCCGGACACGCAATCGGTTTTGACAGTGTCATGTATAATCTGTGACCGTATACCGTCTCTGAAATTACTACCTTAGGCTTACGGCGGGAGAGAAAATATAGTAATTAACTAAGTAAGTAAGTCTATTTGTAAGGCGCCCCTTAATCAGTCAATGTCTATCAAACGCGCATCCTGCCGTACACACACTCAAATAGCCAGCTCTTAAGACTACGTTTAAACTGTTCCCTAGTGTCTGTGCTTCGCAGATCCTGAATATAGACCTATTATGTATTATCGTGTTTATGTCAACAGCCTAAAATCTAAAGAAAAATTTTTGAGGATTAAGGGTTTAGTTTCCCTGGCTACATCTGCGTCCACGTAATACAAGGGCGGATCTAGCGTCAAATTTTAGGAGGGGCCAAAACTGCAAAGGGCGATTTTTTTCAGAGCCGTTAGAAGTAGGACCTCTTGATTGCGGCTAGAGGGTTGCAGGAAGCGCTTAAGCTCCCCCAGCGGGTCCGGGTGGAGCCCGGCTGGCAAACGTATTTTGGTGCATTTTAGGCATAAATTTGCACCTTTTTGAGTGCGTAAATGACGAAGAATTTCTTGTTTCTTCTCTATTAAAAGAATGTGGGATCGAACTATTGGGAAGTCTACGTTCCCGTCGGGCCTTGTATTTCAGTGCGTTTATGCCGTCATGAGGCCAGTCAATTGAAATGTCCTTCCCCTCAGAAGTAGGACCCCTCTATTGCGGGTAGGGCAGTCTGGGGAGCACTTAAGCTCCCCGTGCGGGTCCAGGCGGAGTCCGGCCGGCAAACGTATTTTGGTGCATTTTAGGCATAAATTTGCACCTTTTTGAGTGATTAAATGGCGAAGAATTTCTTGTGTTTGTTCTCCATTAAAAATGTAGGAACTATTGGGAACTCTACGTTCCCGTTGGGCCTTGTATTTCAGTGAGGTTGTGCCGTCATGAGGCCAGTCAATTGAAATGCCCGTCCCCTTAGAAGTAGGACCCCTCGATTGCGGGTAGGACGGTCTGGGGAGCGCTTAAGCTCCCCTAGCGGGTCT
>Ga0049105_1001416_pt1 | contig 10598 bp, 6 predicted proteins | sample WorMetvaBAHAMAS1_FD_61260 | JGI IMG/M metagenome (GOLD analysis project Ga0049105, IMG submission 61260) | Worm MetaG Olavius vacuus BAHAMAS.1 | ecosystem: Host-associated > Annelida > Digestive system > Unclassified | place: Germany: Marburg | collected 2013-04-09 | reverse complement strand
GGCCAACCAGAACTGGTAGATCCCTGCTTGTTTTTCTGTGTCCATTGCAGTGTGGAATCCCAATCCATGTCCTGCAATGCTTGCTCTTGCTTTCTTTCCTTCTAATGTCCTTCACAGCAGCAACGGCCTTTTAGTACATTTGATGTAGTGTAATCTGTCATATGATCTGGTTGGTTGGGTTGGTTGCGTAGTACAGTGAAGGAATGTTGGTATTGTGAACTTTCCCTGTCCTGTGCTTGACCTGCAGCTGACAGGTGACCACTTATGTAGGTAAACGCTCTGCTGCATGTCAACCAACTAGGCCAACTCAGCCTTTCATCCTTTTGAGGTCGATAAGTGAGTAGTAAAGCTATTATCAGATGAGTTCTACCTCGCTTTGGTGGCGCCATCTGGTGAATGATTGCGCGGTAAAGGCCCACCTGATCGGATTGTTGGCAAAACGTTGGCGCCATCTGTTTCTGGCAGCCTGTACCCTCTGGGCTAAACCTGGTTGTTGCTGCTGTCCTGCGTGACAGTCTCTGTGTCATGACATTGTATGTTGTATAGCGTGTGTAAGGTTGAGCGGTTTGTCTTAACCATTATTAAACGAAGATTATTATTATTATTATTATTATATGTTGTTGAGTGTAGATCAGACGCCAGGCACGACAACTCATACAGCGATATTACCAAGGATCATCGGCACCACCGGGGAAATTCCAGCGTTCGATGACGCTTGGAAATCCCATCAAGGAGAGCGCTGGTAGCCAGCGGCCTCGAGGTACAGTGGCTGACAGGAGAGTTGAAGCGGCTGGTTGTTCACCAATGAGAAACGGTCGTGCTAGAGTGGGCGTGGTCATGCCACAGTCTGCATGGGACGATACTCCACTTGTCAGCTCTGGTGAGAACAGTCATATTGTCCATGAGCATAACTGCTGAATTATTAGGGGATTTACTCCCCCTGTAAATCCCCTAATAATTCAGCAGTTATATCCGGACATTATTATGTAGCTTGTCTGTGGTTGTTCGCGCGGGTCCTAACAGTTATTTACTTAGGCCACCTTACTGTAATGTAATTGGCTCACGGTTGACCAATAACAACTCAGTGCCTTGTGGGTGTGGAATTCGTTAAAAAGTGTCTCAGCATACACTAGAGTATGCCATTTCTCTACTGAGAAATCAAAAAACGTTATGTGAACTCTCCGCACTTTATCTCTTGATGATCCCTAGCTCAGATTTTGCATCTAAAATTTTATCAGTTTTCCTATGGGCGACATTGCCAGCATGGGCACTCAAAGGCATGGGCAACAGGGGGCACTCCCCCCCTTTCTTGAAATGTTGTAAAGTGTTTTGTGCATTAATAGTTACAGAAAATGCTCAGTAGACGAATTATTTGTGCATTATTTTCATAACCTGTCGTCGGCTTCCAGGGGCTTTGTCCACAGACCCCACCGGGGCTTCATCCCCTAATTTCCCAACCCAGAAAAAATCCTGTGGGCGCCCATGATTATCAGACATCTGAGGTAAACAGTAAACGTGGATTTGTATAGCGCCTTGTTGTGAACACACCTCTAAGTGCTCAGGTTATGTTTTACGTGGCATTATCTCTCTGTCTGTCTGTCTGTTCCCAACCTCACATAAAAACTGTTGAATGGATCTTAATGAAAATTTTGCCAGAGATGTGTCTGTGGAGAATCTAATCTCATCTGGGATTTTTATGGTGGCCTTAATAGAAAAGAACTATTGCTAGGTCCACTAGAGTGTCACGATGACGTTTCTAAAAGATCGCTGAAACAAGAATGTTTTGAGATGTCGCCGGAATGAATGCAGTGACTGAGCAGATGTAACTTCGCTAGGCAGATTGTTCCACACACAAGGTGCAGCAACTGGGAAAGCTCGGTTGCCGACAGATGACAGTCTGACAAGGAAGAAGTGATGAAATTGTTGCAGTTACCTTGCATTGTGATACAGATGTGGACATGTTTTTGAAAGATTCTTAGGCTATCTCTGTAAATTCAGATCTTCATGAAATGTTATCAGAGATGTCTCTTTGGACAGCTAAGACTCCCATTACAGTTTGAAGTCATCTGTGTTGTCTTGCTTCTTATGCACTGAATGGGCTGCTTCTAATTAAAGTGAGTGGAAATTAAGATATACCATAAAAACTTCTAATAAATGCCCCCGGCGTTTTTTAGAACACGGGCTTCGGAGCCCCGGCATCTATCAGAGGCCAGTATTTATTGGAGAACCAGCGTTTATTAGTGCACTGGTTTCAAGCCCCCAACGTTTATTATATGTTATGATACCGTGTATATACTGTATCTTAATGTTTATACTTTTGTCATCATCAAATAAAATCGATAGTAGAGTCGAATTAGCACATTTGGTAGTGCATAGAATGTTCTAAACGTGGTTTTGTATATACATGTATGGCTTTATATGTGTTTTGACTGTCTGGGCATTTGTTAGAGACCCAGCGTTTATTAGAGGACAGCGTTTATGATAATCTTTATTCACCATAAACATGGCAGCAGCAAAGACACTAAATGTAACTGAAATATAAATAAATATACAGGCAACAAATTTCTACAACTAATACCGACTGTCAAAGCCGTAACAAGTCTTCAGAGTAATGACACATTCTTACAATTATTTACAAATTTATTTTTTTTCCTTTCTCTGAGTTTACTTGGGAGAGAGAATCCAAAAATATGCTATTTGTTATTGGAGACCCAGCTTTTATTAGAACACAGACATCGAAACCCACAGCGTTTATTAGACACTCGGCATTTATTAGAAATCTTAGTGCATCGAAATAAAGGAATGTTCTAAGCGTGATTTTGTGTGTATGTGTATGGACTTCATATGTGTTCTGACTATCTGGGCGTTTGTTAGAAATTTTACGATAAGTTAAGAGTTGAAGTGAATCGGCAGCTGTCAGTGGTGTAGTCTTCGAATACATGTCTGTTCAGTTCAGTTCAGTAAGTTTTAGAGTGGCCAGGTAACTGAAAACATTCCAGGGACCACTATGATGCTAATTGTACAGTCAGATGACAAGATACAATCAATCAGTCAATCAACCAACTGGTTTATTTGTATGGCAGCTCAAAAGCTGGACTGAAACATGCATATGACTAGAACTATAACACAATTGCACAATTACATCGAGAGAGTCATTGATAGTTAAACAGTGCGTATCAGGGGCGTAGGCAGGAATTGATGGATGGGATGTTCTTACTTTTCTTCCCTTCCCCTCCTTTTTCTCCTCTCCTTCCTCCCTTCCCTCTCCTTCCCTCCCCTTTTCCTAGCATCCCTACCCCTTCCCTTCCATTCCCCCTGTTTCCTTGTCCCTCCTCTACCTTTTTCCCTTCCTCCCTTCCCCTCCTTTCCCATCCCTTCCCCTCCCCTCCCTTAGAAGTAGGCCCCCTTAAACCAGCTAGGGAGTCTGGGGGAGCGCTGTAAGCTCCCTCAGCGGGGTCTGGGGCAGAGCAATGATTGCTGCTAAGATGCGTCTGTTGTGATGTTGCAGCTGCAGTCGGCAGAGATCGCAAGACTGTCACGTTCCTTGACGACTACACTCAACACGTGAGTTTCTGAATGTCTGCACGAATATTCGCACTTCTAGTTTCTGTGTCATTTAGCTAATAATCAGACTTGCGATTCATAGGTCGCGGGTTTGAGTCCTGCATCGGCACCATTGCGCACTGCGCAGTGGCCTTGGGGAAGCTACTTACACCTGTGTGCCTCTGTCACCAAGCAGATACAGGTCAAAGTTAATAAAAATATATTTGATATTTAGTTGGCTGGCTTTTAGTTGACTATCTACCACAGAGTGAACTGTGATTTGCCACGGCAAGCAGAGGACTTTAACAAAATAGCACACCAGGCACGTAGCCAGGATTTTACATTGGATGGACCCACAGAAGCTCCGAGGGTGCACTTTTTTCTCAAAAACGTTGACGACCTTCTATTACTTGAGCTCTCCCAGCAGCGCGGTCCATATTTGAGGCCCACAGAACACAACACTTCTAACTTCTGATAGACAAAACAGCGAGAACAGTGTTACTTTGCTGAATAAAGCAGACCCTACAACAAAGCCAGTTTTTTTTCCGTAAAAAACTCTCTTCCTGAAGCTCCTCTGAATCTTCTTGATCTTCTGCAGTCTCGCATGCCGATGAAAAACGTTGTCTGTTTTCCGTGTTGCTGTTCGACCTTGAAGGTTTACCATCAGAGCTCACTGGACAGAATCTGGACTTGGACTTAATAATGTTGGCTACACTGTTGAGATAATCATGACGATTTGGGGGCATGGCCTCCTTGCCCCCCTCCCCCCCTTCCCGGCTACGCCCCTGTTGCACATGGATCCACAGATTTCCTCTGTGGAAAACTGTAGTCTGTACTGATTGCTGTGTGTAGGACTCGCATCGTGCTGCGGCGCAACATCCACGTGATGTAGATACGTCAACATCACCGACTGATCATCATCATCATCAGCAGCAGCAGCAGCAGCAGGACACGGTGGAAGCCGCCGACAGCGACAGCGAGGACAGCTACTCCTCGGACTTCAACACCGACAGCTCCTCAGACGACGAAGAACATCAAGCCCAAGAACCTGGGTCAGAAGTTCCCCAGCTGGCACGCTCTTCCGACCGACGAGATCACCTCAGATCCGGTGTGTCAGGCATAGCTGACAGCACGCAACAACGAGGTCGATGTTCCAGTGCGAACGCCAGGAAAGCCGTCCCTACGGCTTCTTACACAGAGAAACCGTCAAGAACCAGACCATCAACATGCCAGGGATTGAGAGTGTCAGAAGGATCAACAACTGGTTCGAGAGGAGGACAGAAGTTGGGACGTTCGGCACTTAATCCCGACAATCAGTATTTGAGTCTACATTTGGAAGACAATAAGTACAGAAATGTTGGCAGAAATGTGTCGCCGAAGAGAGGAAGACTGAGAACAAAAGGTCGGGGACGAGCACAGTCTGGTATAGAACAGAATCATGATAGTGCTGCGCCTCATTCGGATTCAGTGAAGAATGATGAAGATGGTGGTGGTAGAACTGATTCAAGATCATCGTCGTCGTCGTCATCATCCTCGAAGTCTGCGGGCGGATCACCGTCTCGACCAGTGAATGCGCACAGTCCAGTCCGCACCAGCTCAACACTACACGAGTACCACCTGAAGTATACCGACAACGCCGACATTCGACTGTGGCTGAAGTCCAAGAACTCAGAACTCCGGCGTCAGAGGAAGGAGAGGAAGCGTCTGGAACGTGATCGACGTCGCCAGCAACAGGAAAAGCAGCAGGCGAAGGAGGAACGGCACAGGGAATCGGAGATGGTGGTGCAGAGGTGGATGGAAGAGAAAAGGATGGAGAGCAAGAAATTGAACAAGCGTAATCAGCAGAACCAGAAGGTACCAGAACACACGCATCAGGGTACAGACAAGGAACAAGATGGACAGAAGATCCCAGGTCTGAGTAATCAGAGAGGACAGAAGGGTTCTGCCTCAAAACCGGCGAAGAACCAGGATGGGAAAGACTCTTTTGAAGTCAAGGACGGCAAGTCGAAGGTCCCGTTGTTCAGCCGACTGGGCAAGTACGACACGTTTCCAGGAGCGGGTACGTGGAAAACGCCTGGAAAGAAGAAGTCCGAAGTGGAAAGACGCAAAGCATATGGAGACTGGTTGAGAGGAAACCAGGCTGAAGAAGGGTTGACCACGGAAGATCAAGACACATCAGCTTCCGTTGTAGATGATCACGGAAATCATACGAAGTCTTCTTCTTCTGTTCCTCCTGGAGCAGGTCAAACGTCAGAGAAAGATCGGCGCTGCGCCAGTGCCACAGTAGGACGTCGTAAAAAATCCGAAAGTCTGAGTCTGAGGATGCAACGTCGACGACCTTGGTCAAGCAAGACAGACGGGATCGGCACCCGTCTGGAACCGCAAGGCGCCGATCATGTTGAGGCAGGTCCTGAAATTGACAACACCGCAGTGTCGAAGTTCAAGCAGGACAATGCAGAAGACTCAAGTTCCGGTCAAGGAGTCAACGATGTGAATGAGGCAGAGAAAGATTATAGTGGCTACGCAGCTCCACATGTGAGTCTTGAGTTTGAAGAAGACAAGAAGAGACCGTCTTTTGGTCAGGAAGTTACACCAACAGGCGAGGATCTGGCAGACGTGTTAGAAGAGCAGAAGAACAGCAGTGAAGCTTCTGACATTCAGTCTGGTCCAAAGATGCGCTCCAGTCGTGATCTGATGAACATTATCAAGTCCAAGTCCAGATTCTCTCCAGGCAACTCTGATGGTGAACCTTCAAGGTCGAACAGCAACACGGAAAACCAAGAACGTTCTTCATCGGCACGCGAGACTGCGGAAGATCAAGAAGATTCAGAGGAGCGTCATGAAGAAGCTGAAGAGAGGCATTCAGGTGAAGATGAGCAGAGAAAGATGGTGGATGGGAAGACCACTTCGGGTGCGGAGTCTGTACGAAGTTCTGACAACACAGATGATGATGACGACAGTAACGTGCTGCCATGATCAACCGTCGAGTCACTGCACGTTTGTTTGTCATTCAAAATTAAGGGGCAGTGGGTGAGGATCTAAAATGTCGGAATGGGGTTAGCTGTATCCCCCAATCTCTGGCAATGGGGAACCGGCAAACAATGCTATACAGCTCGCTGCCAAAATGATATCAGTTATTACTCACATATAATATGATTTTGCCCGTTTTTACACGACCGCGAAAAGATACGGGGATAGAAATAATTTGAGTGAAAAGTATGGTATCATTCAGATGTCACTGAGTAGAGTGCTGTGGGTATGACCAGATGATAGGAGTGTCCATCCTAGCGGGTGACCCACATTGCGTCATTGAAATTTTAGGGGGGGGAGGTCGCTTGAAATTCTGTATAATGTAATGCAACGGCCAGTCGGCTTATAGCACTGGCGTGCTGTGACAACAGCACAGCAAACACTTAAAGCAGGAGTACAGGACTTTGTATTTTCACAATGCTGCATGCACATTTACTTGAAATTCGAAAGATACAACTTACAGTCAAGAAACCTAGTTCATAAAGGTGTTGATTTTTATGTTCAAAATGCTCTAACTTCCCACCTTTAATTCCGAAAATTTTTCTGGGTTTATAACCCCAGATCCCCGTTAAAGGGGGAAGGGAGAGGAGGGGAAGACGGGATATGTCATGGCTGTTGGGGGATGGACGCCCCTGCTAGATGAAACATCTACTGCGTTGTTTTGTGGGGTTTTAAACCCCAGAAACCCACTCGTGAATGTTTCTCTTGCTACAACGCTTATTTAGTTGTTTAGTTGTACATGTTCTCCGTGCTTTTGTTGTGCGAAAACAGCGCTAGTTTTATTTGTGTCTGAGGTAGGAACGTTTGCGCAGTCTGCGGTGTATAGCAAATGCTGTTGTACAGTGTGTATAAAGCCCAATCTCCACTGTACAATTTATTTGCTGGAAACTTGTTGATAAAACACTATAGTGACATCTCACAAGAGTTTTTAACAGGGCCCAGAATTTGTCGGTGGGGGATGACGGAGTATGAGTACGCAGCCAAGCTTCTGATGTGGTTTCAGGGCGCAAAGCCCCTCGAAAGCTGAACACGTTTTTATACTTGACAGTGAATTTTGCTTGCAGTTTTGCACGTTTACCTTCTGATTCGATTTCTCAGCGCTTCTGATTCTATTTCTCGACTATAGCGCTCTATAAATTTTTTTGTATGTATGTATGTATGTATGAGTATGTGGAAAAGTCAGTCGACCTGTTACACTTACAGACGCCGGTGGAGGGCTGCAGTCACTCATCCTCATCCCTGGAGTCGCCCTGGACATAGGCGCAACAACCGGGGAAGACTGGTCCCCCGACCGTAGTTCTCAAAAAAACAAGAAATTTCACACCAAGTAGTCACCAGAATGCAGGAGTTAGTATCTGAGTTTTCAAAAATTTTCCGGGGGGGGGGGTGATACTCCCGGACCCTCACGCGGGAGGAGTCGACCCCCTCCTGCACCGAGCCCGGCCTTTTGCCGGTCGCGAGCGCAAGCGCCCGGTGTTGGGACCCAAACCTTATTGGTCCCCTCAACTTTTCAGCCGTGATTGCGCCCCTGGCCCCTGATAGTGATTTTGAGTAAGTGCCAAAGCAGCAAATCATCAATCCTTTATATTCAACAGATACGCCGCCGCCGTGATGGAGGTTGGCCTTTAATTACTGAATCTTTGTTGTTGTTGTTGTTGTTGTATGCGCGTGATTGTTATACGATCGTTGCCAAAGACTCGTCGGCGATACGCGGCGCCACGTAGCCTATGCGTAGCTGCATGGGGTTTTCACTGCGAAGGTTTAGTTTCATCTGAGGTTCGGGGTGCCGAACAGGGTCTCGGAAAACACGAAAATTTTCTGCGAAGCGGATTGCCGTTCGCAGAAAAAAGGAGTTTTATTTGTATGAAAATGGCACATTTTGATGCATAACATTTTGATGCACAATGCCTGCAAACTGAGCAGATTTGCTTGGTATACTAGACCTCCGGGGGAAGAGGGCACCTGCATTCTTACACCCTGTCTGTCCCTCTCCTCCGATAGACAACATCTGAGCTATGATGCTCGTATGGAGGTAAGAGGGAAGATTATCAGAACTGTTCTGTGCTGTATTGTGTACTGAAGCTGTGCCGCGCGTGCCCCTTAGAGCAGATTTATTTTTAAACTTAAAGCATATTACTGTTTGATGCGTTTGTGTCGTACTGCTGTTTGTCAGAAAAGTGTAAATTAGCACTTCACTACTGAGAACAGTACCGTTAATTGAGATCACTGTTGCCCATACTGTACATGTTAAAAGACTGCATTTTATACCCATGTATATGACAACATGTGCCCAGGGGCGTAGCCAGAGGGAATGCAGGGGGCATACCCCCAATCGTCAATTGAATGGATTTTTACGGAACAAAACTTGCATCGTTGGGGCTGTTCTCTCTACCAGAAGTGTTCTGTGGGTCTCAAATATGCCAAAAATACGTTGGCGGCCGGGGCACTACCCGCAGCGCGTTGGAGGAGCTCACGACGCTCCCCCAGACCTCTTAGTCGGTTGGGGAGGGGGCACTCTCTCCCCAATTCCCATCTCCTCGGCGTTTATGGCGCCTGATTCTCGCGCCTTCGACGCTCAGCTTCTGTGCCCCAATGTAAACTCCTGGCTACGCCCCTGCATGTCCCCACTGTTGGTCCGGAGCAAGTAAGTAAGTAAGCATGTGTATGTGTGTGTCCTAGAATAGACTCGCTCTATATCCTGGCTGGATGTTGTAGGAGGCGACTAAACCAGGACATAGTCGTAGCTTAGATTTTTCTGTCGGTGTGAGATAGGACATGTTTCTGTGTTAGCCTATGTTTTGGTTTCTGGGTGCATGCTTTGTTTAATTCGTTACCTTTCCATTGACAGTTGTTTAATTCGTTACCTTTTCATTGACAGTACCAGCACAGTTGGTTGCCTGGGAAGATTCGTCTCTGAAATGACCTGCTATGTGTCGAGTGGGACTTTAAATCCTACTGACTTCCGGCGATATGCAGTGACAGTTGCTCAGATCAGAGTTGTACGTGGGTGCAATTTCTTCAACCCAACCCAACCCAAGCCACCAAACGACTGACCCAGTTTCTGACCCACGAACCAACCCAACCCACCAAAAAGCTAAAAATCTCGACCCAACCCAACCCAACTCGTGGATCGACCCAACCCATGGCTCAGGTGCACATTAAACGAAAAAAAAACATCTTAAAGGTGATGTATTCGACGTAAGAAATGATGATCTTGATGAATACTCGACACCGAAGTCAATCGTGAACCATTCAAATTGACGCATCACTGATTGTTAGTGTATAGAACTGCGATTGAAAGCTTTGTGCCAAATGATATTGTTTATTGATTTGTTGCTTGTCTCCTCCGCCAAGAAGGCTGCCGGCGGCACGTGCCAGGTTACTGGTTATGGCTCGTTTACCACAACTTGTCGGAGTGAGAGCTCGACGCTCGTATGATCCTATCCCTGACTTTTGTGGAATTCGTGCCAAGTTTTGTCAATTGTTTCTTGCAAATGTCACCCCATCTCCTCCGATAGACAACATCTGAGCCATGATGCTTGTCTGGAGGTAAGAGGGAAGATTATCAGAACTGTTCTGTGTTGTATTGTGTACTGAAGCTGTGCACAGTCATAAGCACACATAGGTGAGCAGTTCTTACAGTTCTCTGGATTTGGTTTTGTCACGCTGGGCCCATTTCACTGTGCGATGAGATTGAAGCCTGCCGATCTTCCTTCAGTGCTTTGACACTGATGGTTGGGTTATTTGACCCGTATGACCTATAGTGTGTTTGGTCGGACAATAAAACCTTACTAAATCCAATCCAGTCTTGCAAATATCACGAAAGTTGTTCTCACTTTACGCGCCATGTAATGTTCTGCTGAGGTCAGTCCTCAACGCCCATTTCTGGAGTCTAGCGCACTAAACCGTGCGATGCCGTTAACAGTTGGGTCTAAACTAAAGCCTGCAGTTAAGTCTGTTCACACCGTTTGATTGGGCAAACTTTTCGAGGATTGTTGATATAGAAAGTCATGGATACATTTTTT
>Ga0049105_1001415_pt1 | contig 10599 bp, 9 predicted proteins | sample WorMetvaBAHAMAS1_FD_61260 | JGI IMG/M metagenome (GOLD analysis project Ga0049105, IMG submission 61260) | Worm MetaG Olavius vacuus BAHAMAS.1 | ecosystem: Host-associated > Annelida > Digestive system > Unclassified | place: Germany: Marburg | collected 2013-04-09 | reverse complement strand
GGACTGACCGCCCACCGGACTGACCGCCCACCGGACTGACCACCCACCGAACTGACTTTCCAGCAGATTGATTGTCCACCGGATTGACTGTTCACCTTACTGACCACCCACCGGACTGACTCCCGAACTTTTTTGGATTTCTTGTGTTCATTGGCTTTTGTTTTAGTATTATTTGGCATACGGTCAAAAATAATTTTCGTTGCTCATTTTTGAATATGTCCTATTTGGCAGCTTTATTCTTTAGTTAGGCTAGTATGCCATGCAGGATGATGCAGGGCACGCATATTCCAGAATGGGGGCCTAACAGTTGACATATAAAAATGCAACAAATCATCGGTCATGTTGTTCATATGATAGTGAAGCAGACATGATCGAGTGTATTTCCTGGAATAAAATGTATTATTCTGCGGTGTCTGAATGTTCCAATAAAATTTTGTTACTGATCACAAACAGTGAACTTTTTATTTTATATTGTGTATATTTTGTGTGAGATATTGTTAGATTTTGACTCAGTAAAAATATTGTCTAGTTAATGTGTTTGACTGCAAAGTGTATTTTCTGTATCTGTGCTAGACTAAGCTGGCTCTTTAAATACTATGTTTGCTGACACTGCACGGAATGTAAAGACGATTATTCACTCAGTGACATTATGTTTAATGGTGCGTTTCAGGTGTTTGTGAGTATGCTAGATTCTGTGGCATCAAGATACACACAGAAATCACAGGAGCTTGTGGACTCAGTTGCAAGCAAGATAGCTGCAACGCAGGTTCGTAATGTGCACCCAAGAGTATCTGAATTTCTTGCTGGATTTTTTTTGTTTGCTTTAATTTTTGACTAACCCTGTCAGTTGAGCATCAACAAGAGCAGCTGGCCGTGAAGATCAAACTTTGGCAGTCACAGATGCTGATATTTGTACACCTTTATGAATGCTGTCGAAACTGAAGGAATTTGGGGACGTAACTTCGTAAGCCAGTTAAACAAAAGCTAGAAGTTATATTAGTTTTCATTGTCGTGAGATGAAATTTATTACTTGTTTCATTTCAGCCAGTCTTTGTCGTTCCAAAAGTTTTTGTAAGTTACTGCTGGACGAACTCGAAAGATGCTGTGGAGAAAGGCACAAAGGAAATGAAAGGATCCCTCGGCTTCTATGATCCGCGACAGATAAAGGAACGTCTGGAAGAGAAAGGCATCTCTTGTTGGATGGACATTAGCCGCGTTGCACAAGTATGTGACAGCTGTCTGTGGATGTAGATAGTCAGTCATTTCATTAATTGATTGATCAATCAGTGCATCAGTCAGTCAGCTGATTAATAATGATCAGGTTGACAAGCTGCATCTGTTCAGTAAGAGTGCTCGTAGACATGTGTAACAAAGCTCTGTCTCGGTGTGTTGAGTAATAACAGTGATAGTGATGGTAGTAATTAACGATAATAACTCCTTCGTTCACGTCCTGGCATACAGCATCCAAATGAACTGTGACTGATTTTATTGATTGTTCATGTGTTCAATGATTTGGCTGCTTATTCGCCAGCTTGTCATGCCACGTTACATGTATGATGGACTGTGCACGCTTATTTCTGACTATTGTAGATTAGTCTGAGAACATGAACTTCACTGGAAAACCGGCTTTCACAAATTGGATTCTTATGATCTCTGTGAACGGGGCCATCATCCCTACAAGCTTCCTTCCGTCAGTACCTCTACAGTGTAGATCAGTTGGATTGGTGTTGATACAACTGGCTGTCAATCCTGATTAACATTTGTTGGCACTGTACATTAAGCGCCTAGTGACTCTTTCGACTTATATGCGCTATATAAATAAATGTATCTATCTATCTATCTATCTAAGCTGGTGACAGGCACGTGTCTAATTGCATTTCTTTAGGGCAAGTTGTTTGAAGAAATTGCAGAAGGCCTGAAGCATGCAAAAGTAGTCATTGTGTGTGCTTCTGACGAGGTTTGCATCAGGGATTGTGTATTTTAAAATGTGACCTTTTATAAAACTTTACAAATTGCTTATTTGTACATAGAATACTGAGTGGCATCTGAAGAAAATTTGTGATAGCACCCTGTAGTTCCTTATTTTGCTTAAAGGATGAAAATAACACAATAGGAGCTGTGCAGTGTGTTTACAGTACATAATAAATTATTGAAGTTAACGGTGTAAAAAAGCAGTAATTCGGCTCAGTCTGTTACTGTTTATTCAAGTCAAGTGAGCATTTCTAGATTTATTTCTGAAGAAAGACAAGTTTGTTATTGTGCAGTGTAACTCTGTTGCAGTGTATGCTGAGTACAGTACACTGTGACTGTGATGTGACTGTTTTCAGTATGTCAAGTCTCACAACTGTCTGATGGAGTTCCGTTTTGCTGCTACTCAGCTGCGACTGCCACTCATCATTGCTGTGGTTGGTACCGGCGATGCATGGGAAACGACAGAGGTTATGTTCGTTCCTGTGTATCTAACAGCTGTGAGCTTTGGTAACAGTTCGGAAGATGATAACCGGTGCTGGAGCCGAGTGTGGCTAACGTTCTGGGCCAACCCCTTGTATTACAGACTGATGTTTTTCAACAGCTTCTTTTTGTTGGGTCTACACACGGTGTTGAGGGTCAAAGCCCAGTTTGCTTTGCCATAGAACTGACATTAGAAAGCTTGCATACAGCATAGTGCTTAGTGGTCTGGCATAGTGGTTGCGCATTGGTCTCAGTCAACAAAGTTAACCTACGTCGGGCCCGGTTAGTACTGGAACAGGTGACCGTGTCCGGGTTCTGTTCCCAGTGCCAGACATTTATCGGTGCCGGAAATTTATGTAGCCAGCCACCCAGATCATCTCAGCCTGGCCATCCTTTTGTGGGTAGGCACAACGAGGGCGATGATGCCTTGTGGCTGGGGTATAAAGGCAGATATGGTTCGTGTGTGGGTCGCAAGTGAAACTGTGTGATCCCCTTGTTACACACGGGCCATATCTGAGCGCTTTGGAGATACATGCATTATAAAGTGCTATATAAATTCACCTTATTTACTTTTACTTAACGGTGCATTGTAATGCGATCCTCGTTACCATTGCCGTAAATCGTCAGATAAATTTTTGTTGCTGTTGTTGTTGCTGTTGTTGTTATCATCATCGTCGTTGTCATTAAGAGTGAGAATGATTAGAGTGCCATGGAATTAAAAAAGCATTGAGAGCACCAGTATTAGCAGCATTAGTCGCAGTCAGTGGAATATAATATAGAGTCATTAGCTGGATGCAGTTATTGTTTCTTTGACAGGTCGGAATGATTTCACTCGGAGCACCAAAGATCAACTTTCAGTATGACAACCCGCATGGGTTTGATAAGTTACTAGCAGCAGTTGAGACGTTTGTGACGGAAGAAGACCTTGATGCAGAAAGACAGTCAGAGTCGTCGACTCCAGGAGGACCAGACAACAACCAGCTGGCTTTCCAGGTTTGTCTTAGATCGTGTTTTGTAAGAAAATATGCTAAGATTGATTGGTATTTATCTGGATCATTAGTTTCTGTTAGTCATAAATGTGTAAATGTAAAGATGTTATTCCAGAAATAAATTTATTTATCATAACTTGTCAAAATCGTATAAAATGTTGTTGATTTGTGAGTATCATATCGTAAAAATAGTTGGACGCGTGACTGACACACTACATGTCTTTTAATATGCAAATGTTAATATTTCTATCTGTTTACAGGTACATCAGCCAGTTTTCAGTTGGAACGGTTTGCAGTGTCATGTCACTGGTGTTGCTGATTGACAGGAGCTCTTGGAACTTGCACAACGCAAGTTTCTGCGGCAGGTGATACAGTACGCTGACGCCATGGAAATGAGTCCGTTTCCTCGTCTTTTTGTGCTTGACTTTCTCTCAGACGAGGAGAAAGCGTCGTTGATAACAGTTGAGGAGCCAGCAAGTGAAGCTGCTGATGAGCAAGTTCATCAGTGCCCGTTGGCTGCTGCGGAAGCTGCTGACGATGCTTATGCTGCTGCTGCTGCTGCTGCTGCTGCTGCTGAGAATGAAGCTGCTGAGGTTGTTTCTTGATTTTGTAGCCAGAGTTCAGTTCTCAAAAAGTGTCTTGAAAAATTGGAAAGTCGACTGTGGGGTAGTTAGGCCTATTAGATTTATAAATTGTAGCATAACTGAACACTCCGTGAGCCCCATTGGAGTTCTAGAGAAGACTCCATGGGCGACCGTGCTCCGCCTGGCTCAAAAATATCACTGATGAATGATCTGACCTCCTTTGACATGGGGCTGCCAGAGGTAAGAGATGGCAGCTCAGAATGAATTTTCCTGGAGGCTGTTGACTTCGTTCAGTGCTATGCACTCATAGTGGCGCATGCTGATATTGGATTGGGGTGTGCAGTCATGATGGTAATCGGTTGGTTGATTGATTGATGGATTGATTGTGGACAAACAGGATGACAATAATAATGACGATGACTGTATGGCAGACAAATATTTTAATTAGTACTAGAGTGCGAAATTAGTAAATTATGCCATTTTTATAACTTATTTTGTTATCTTCCTTTGAGGTGGATGTTTTGTACTTAGCATGAAATAACAATGTTCTGTAGTCTCAAGTTTATTATGCAGATACTAGTGTTCTGCTAGTAGAAGATGAAGATTGTTTCTGTCAGACTTGTTCGCGTTCATCGAGTGCTGCCAAGAAGTCAGACAGAGCATCATCGGCTTTGAGATCACGTCGTCCACTGCAGAGACAAGGCACCGTTGTGCTGCCTGTTGTACAGGAGCAAGCCGCATTTGACAACAACTGCTGCATACGCACACTTTGTGAACATGAAGAGGTACCGTACTTCACAGCCTGTTATGTGGTTTATGTCGACTTGTCACTTTGTCACAACTTGCACTAGACCAGTAAGTACATGGGTTACTTTCTAACACAAGAAATAAAATACGTTGATAAGGATAATAATGATGACGTTGGACGACAGCAGACGGGATCAGAGGAAACGCACGAAACAATTGGCCTGTCTCGTGGTTCTATAGACAGGACAGCTGTCAAACCAGGTGTGGCAGCAACACTGAATAAGAGTGATAAGTTTTCCAAGATATCCATTGAGCAGCTTGTACATGGCGTTACATGGCCACACAGCTGATCTGAGATTGCACGGATATATTCAACAACACCTTGTTAAAGGCCAAGGCAAAGGCTGGATCAAGGCAAGGCAAGACGTCCTCAAGGCTAAGGCAAGACGTCCTGGTGCCGAGCCGAGTTCAATAGACGTTTTTCTCTGCCATATCCATCAGTTCTAGGTCTATCCAGACAGTGTTTTGCCAGTAATGGGTCGTTGACCTCAGTTACTTTTTGCGTCCAGAACCCAGTGCACTGTGCAGTGTGTATTTAACTCTTCTCGAGTCTTCTATGCACTGCACATGACCAAACCAACAAAATCGTCTTTTCTTGCCTGTAGTTTCCAACACGTTGTTTACCTTACAGTTCTGTTACTTACTTTGTCTTTCTGAGTGATATTTTTTGGGTGAAAGGCTTTTTTGACTTACTTCCATGACAGACTGTGTTTCGGTACTCTGTAGTAGGACGGCCGTTATTTTCCTTATTGACAGTTCCAGACTCTTTTGTTACCATATGCAAATGCTGTCAAACCTCTTAAGCTTAGAGAGTAGCGTTATGTACTGAACATTTTTTGGCATTGTAATCTTCAAGAATTGATGCTGCACTGAAGTTAGTGCTTTGCTGATTTAGGGTTGGCACATTGTATCGCATTTTGTTCCATTGACGATGTTCGCAAACTCTACTGAATGGAACGACTTTCTGTCCGACATTGCTGGATATATGTCACGTTTGCTTGCCATTCTAAAGCACACGACTCTACAGCTGTCGATTCTGACAAGTGAATCGGGCGAGAAACTTTGCTCACAGATGGATGAGGTAAAAGGAATTGTGGCACTGTGGATTACTTTTATTAGATGCTAAGTGTCATTTGTCTGATAAGCCAGTAAATATTATGCACTGTGTCTGGAAAAAAAAGATACCAAAATGTATTTTTGTAATATATCATGTAAAACTCAGGTAATTCTGATGAAATTTGGTATGTTGTTTCCGGAATAAATTTGCTGCAAAAACATATAAACATGTCCCATTTCACCTGAATAATGTCTCTACACTACCTTGTGAAACTTAGAGTGCTTATCACGCATGTGCTACCATTGAGTTGCTAAAGAAAGATACTCCAGAAATTATCCCACCTTAACTGTGGCATCCAAATTCACCAGATTTGAATCCGTTTGATTATAGCATGTGCAGAATACTGCCAGGGAAGTGTATAATACACACATCACTGATCTAGACCTACTAATGATGCCACTGAAGAATGGCTCCTGTAATGACGACGTGATCCAGCTTGGCTTGTTTTGTTCTCAGTTGCTGTTTTGGTTCGTCCAGATAAATGATGCATGTTTTGTATACTATTTTTGCTGTATTTCCCAGATGCTTTAATCAACTGGATTCAAATCCGGTGAATTTGGAGGCCACAGTATACCATATACCGTGTGAGATAAATTCTAGAGTTTCTTTAACAACTCAATGGTAGCACGGGCACAGTGAGCATTTGAAGTTACACAAGGTAGCATAGAGACAATATTCAGGTGAAAAACGTTTGCATGATTTTGCAGCAAATTTATTCAGGAAACCATATACCACATTTCATCAAAATTGTCCGAGTTTTATAGAAGATATTACAAAAAATTTTTGGTCTTTTTTTCCGGGACACACTGCGTATATCAAGAGCCTGTTACTGAACACATTCTGGTAGAAGTTAATGACTTATCTGTTTAGACAGCGTTGGTTTGGCATATTTTTATGATTGTGGCACCAGTCTTCAGACTCACTTTCTTACTTATTTACTTCAGTCATTCAGTGAGGCAAAGATGCAGCTTGCAATACAACATACAAGGGTTAGTGCCGGAGAAAGGGAAAACCCAGAACTATATGTCATCACATCATTGTCTAGGCAGTCAGGAGAACAATTGGTCATTACCAGCCCCTTCTCTGATAGACAGCATCTGAGCTATGATGATTGTCTGGAGGTAAGAAGGGAGATTATCGGAACTGTTCTGTGCTGTATTGTGTACTGAAGTTGTGCACAGTCGTAAGCACACTTAGATGAGCAGTTCTTACGGTTCTCTGGATTGGGTTTTTTCTCACTTGGCCCATTTCACTGTGCAGAGATTCATTTGTGTTTATGTTTGTATATTTTATGTACTTTGTGTTTAATTTTACTGCATGTTGTATTATTGTAACATGGTGGGGTGGACCTGGTGGGAATGAAGCATGATCCTTAGGACCTATCTTCCTTTTTGACACTGTTGGTTGGGTCATTTGACCCGTAAAAAACCGGTTCCCGGTATGACCTATAATGTGTCTGGTAGGATGTTAAACCTTACGGAACAAAACAAACAGAAACTGACGGAAGTGATTGGCTTAGAGCCGGCCTACCCATCTGCTGACTTGTGAGAATTGTTGAGCACAGTTAGTTGAAGAAGACGTAATTTTCTGTTTTCTGTTGTTGTAACTCGTGTACTTATTGTGAATACAATGTTGTAGAAATGTGGACTGACGTCCGACTTCAAAGAGCAGTATACGTACCTGCGGAAGTTCCTCATCGTTCTTAGTGAAGATGCTGAACGTCCAGATCTAGCAAGGTTATTTTCAGTTAGGGCTCATATACACTGTAGGCGTGACACAGTATGGTCGGTTGATGCCAAAAACTCGGTCGGAGACTTCCAATCACAGGGTTTAGCAGCTTGCTTCTCATGTGGTATAACTGGTGATGGACGATTCGGAGCAGAAAATGATTCAATTCGATTTAGTGTCAAATTGGATTCGATTCGATTTGGTACAGCCACTCGGCTCACATTTTTGTTAATTAAATGAATGACGGAGCTCATTTGTGAAGCCATTAGGTAACTGACACTGTGCTGTTGTATGTTGTGTGCCTAGCTGTTTTTGCGTAATAGTTAATATTTTTACTATATTCAATGTGTTGTAAATGTTATTCTGTGCTTAGTGCTAACGAACTTTCTATTTTTCATTTTCTGAATTTTCTTTCGTGATGATATGATATAGTAACGAAATGTCGTATATGTACTTATTCTTAGTTCATTTTGTTCATTCACTGATACAAAAGATTGAAGAGAAAGATGTGATTTTTGAGAGCACACAAAAGCCAGTCAAGCTAGTTTATCTATTGGCACAAAGTGAGGAGTATAAAACCGAAACGGTAAGTGTTGCTATTCGCCGGTGATATAATAGATGTTCTGTAACAACAAACCAAAAATACCTTCACTAGTCAAATCGATTCGGATCAATTTACCCATCACTAGGTATAACATAGTCGGTGCTGTGAATGATGAGATAAATCTGTCATATTGGCATCATGGCATCATCGATACCGATACATGAGGTACACTGGCCAGTGTGTGTCATGTGTATCAGGAGGACAAGTTTGATCTGGATCTGGTAGCATTCTGGCAACTATTGCTGGATTAACATGGTCAAGTGCCAACAGGCTCATAGAGGTCTTGCTGCAGTGGTGTGTAGTATTACTAGGAAAGTAATTGTAAACTGGTTGATGTGTGGTAGATGTCACCTGGCAAGTGGAAAAATGGTTTGGCTGTGTGCTGAGCATCAGAAGCATGACGGTATCACAGTCTTGTCAGACGAGGTTGCCGACACCGCCATCATCTCTCAGGACGCAGGCGTCGACGTGAACTCGGCATTTCAAGATTTCACGTCAGATGCTAACCAACGTCAGAAAGGATCAGATGCTACGAAAAGACCCTCGACTGCCAAAGGTAGTCCTATACTCTTTTGTTGAACGTAGGGCTCAGAGCCGATCCCAGTCTGTAGGCAGTCAACCCACAGACTGCCATTACTTTCTGCCAAGCCCATGGTTACCTGCCCAGCCATAGGACATTACTGCTGTTAGGCCAGTTCCACAGGTACGTATACTGCTCTTTGAAGTCGGACGTCAGTCCACATTTCTACAACATTGTATTACACTAAGTACACGAGTTACAACAGTAAATTACGTCTTCTTCACTAACTGTGCTCAGCAATTCTCACAAGACAGCAGATGGGTAGGCCGTGCTTCAAGCCAGTCACTTGTTAGCAGAGCACACAGGTGTGAATAACTTACCCAAGGTGGCTGCACAGCTGCGCCTTGCCGGGAGTCAATCCCATGATCTCTTATCACAAGTCCGACACTCTGCTTATTGCACCACTATGGCTGTAGGTGGGAAAACAGCTATGCAGATACAAGCAAAATATCTAGAAAAGGATTGGAGGCAGTATCTGTTGTTAGAGGAAAGTCGTTTTTGTCCCAGTTGTCAATAGCCAGGCACATTGTGGAGACATGTATTTGTAACCATTTTGGCATGGTCTAACTATTCAAAGGTTTTGCACAGTATTTAAACTGAAAACACACTTTATCACGCATGTCATCGATGTGCATGTGTGCTGATTTACTTCATGGTGGGGCATTGTTATGGCAGGCACCCTTATTACCCCGGTGTCGTCTTCTTGTGTGCTAATATTGCCCAGTTCGACCTAAAGCTGCAGATAAGACTACTAGTTTAAAAGACATGATGGAAAGTTTTTTGCAGCCAGTGACTGCTGTCTCACACTTTGCGTGTATATTTAACAAACTTTCGGCATAATAACTGATACTGATTACTTGTTAATTAACTAATTGCGTTGTTAGTTAAGTGAAGTTGTATTTCTTTTGTTATATGTTGCTGGATAAAGCATCCAAAGCCAATGTTAAAGAAGACGGCGACAGAAAGAGAGCGGCTCGAGGCAAGCTGATCGGTGCCGGGATGGCAGCACGGGCTGCTCAGAGACATGCCGTCAAGGACAGTAGAACATGCAGCGTTATGTGATTACAGTGTTTGCAGTCTGTCATGGAAATATTAATTATTTATTTCATATTGTATGTGTTGTGATATTCGCATATTCTTCATCGTTATGTGATAATTGTAGTTATATGATATTTATAGTTATTATGTCATAAAACATTAGGCCACTTCAGATAATCAATCAGTATGCTCCTCCATTGATACGTTTTGCATTTGCCATATTTGATAACAGTGTAACCCGTTGACCCCTTCACCCAAATGGTGACGTATTGCAGCACAGTTTGATACCCTTTCAGCCCACAGGGTCTGTGGTGAAAGAATTGGTGCAGTTACTCAGAACGGTGTGAATTCTTCAGTTTGTGTGGCTCAGTACAGTAGAAGTTCCAGAACCTGATAACTGGGGCTCACTGGGGGTAGCTACCATACTGGGCCAACAGCATGATCGAAATGTGACATTTGTTCCTTGTAAAATGCTTCGTTTTGTTCAGCTACAGACATTGTTGGAGAGCTGAAGCCTCATTTGTCCCCACTGAACTGGCACTGGTTTAGTACAGCGTTTGTCACTTCAGTTTTCTGGTTCTTTGTGCATCTCCTCCCTCACCTCCACTAGACAGCATCCGAGTTATGGTGAATGTCTGGAGGTTAAGAGGGAATATTATCAGAACTGCTCCGTGCTGGGTTGTGTGACACAATGTTCACAG
>Ga0049105_1001414_pt1 | contig 10599 bp, 6 predicted proteins | sample WorMetvaBAHAMAS1_FD_61260 | JGI IMG/M metagenome (GOLD analysis project Ga0049105, IMG submission 61260) | Worm MetaG Olavius vacuus BAHAMAS.1 | ecosystem: Host-associated > Annelida > Digestive system > Unclassified | place: Germany: Marburg | collected 2013-04-09 | reverse complement strand
AGCAAAAGAGAACAGAAAGTCATCTCCAATTATCAAATTTACTGCATTTTCATTTTAACATTGTTATTTTGAGAGTAGCAATCATAAGTAATGTTTAGAATGTCCGCCTTCAGCGTCGACACAAGCTGACAGACGACGCCTCCACTCATCGATGGCGTGGTTCACAACAGACTGGTACAGTTTGCCCCACACGGTAAGGTGCACACATAAATCGGGTTATGTGAAAAATGTTATTACAGTTGCATTTAGAATTCCCTCACGATTAAAATGATATAAAAATTATAAAAATCGTCTAAGATTAGCCAAAGTTATAGTCAAAAATAAAATGTCACGTTTTTTATGGTTCAGTGTGTAGATGCAGCCTCCGTCGGAAAACGTTTCTGACCTTGTCGGTGTCTTTGCCCTTAGGCCTACTCCGCGTGTCTCTATATCTCTTCACTTAACTTGGCACAATATTCATCATGTGTTTGAGCATTACTGAACATGTTTACAAGGTCATGGTATCAAAGGTCAAGGTCTTTTAATAGGCCTATTGAAATGACATTTCTGCAGCTATCATAGACTTCAGTGCGACTGTTGCTGACCAAGAAGCTACAACGATGCCGTGGTGGGAAATCCCAGCATCGTCTGAGTACCCATCAGGTAGGCCTAATTGGCATAATCACTGTTTTTCTCACTACTACAGTTTATAAAATAATAATAATAATAAGCGCATATCAACTACAATTCAGCGCTTTAACTCCAACTTGCTCCACAACCATTTCTCTAGCGACGAGGAGTGACCACTTCAGCTTTTCGTTTACTTCTAACTTTTCTTAACCCTCGGGATCTTTACACCCGAGGGTATTAAATTTTTTTTAAAAATAATAATAATAACTAGATTCTACAGTTTATAAATTTATACGAGAAACTGCGTTGGCGATGCAGTTAACGAGCGCGGGTGGGAAGGCGACACACAGTTATTACCACCGCAAAGGAAATAATTTTTTGCCTGGTGTTTACTTGTCTGTCTGTTTGTCTGTCTATAAGAAAGCTGTTGTAAGGCATTCATTAGCCGACTATCCGTGCAAAAATTATTAGTGGGGGTGACACCTTCTACCTGAAATTTTGGATCAAACAGACCGCGTTGGAGCGCAATCGCCGATTTTCGATCTGTTTTCACTCGTAGCGACTCAGCCGTAACACCTAGCGAAAAAAAGTTCAATTGACACTAATAGGAAGTCCACTGCGCGCTTTCCAATGAGCCCATGATGAACATCGTACGCTGTCCCTCAGCTCCAACAGGGTGGTTCAAAAACGGAGTGTGCAAAATTTGAACAATAAGCTGCGATAACTCCGAAACGGTCATCACTAATAGGAAGTCGCATACGGGCTTTCAATTGGTACCAACTTCGATGACCTTGAGTGACCTTCAACGATGTAATAGTCATTATTTTGCATTTTTTTCCACCGAATTCGACAGATTTTCAGGACGATTATATTCACAGTGGTTGAAAATAGACCTATAATGTCTGCAAATATTGTATCGGTGGCGCTGAAAATGCGGGAGTAGAAAATGCAGGAGTGGAAAATGCAGGAGTAGACAGCAGAGGTGGAAAATGCAGGAGTGGAAAATACAGGAGCGATAACGTATGGAAAGCCTTCAAACAGAAAATAAAAATTCTCAGTATTTTTAATTAAAAGTCGGTCGACTGGGTGTTCATTGGTGTCAATTAAGCACAACAGAACTAACTGGCCTGGTTCCTGGAGTCGGAGTCCTACTCTTCGAGGCAGACTCCGAGTCCGACTCTGACTCCGGGCAAGAACCGGACTCTGGAGGACTCCGCCTCCACATCCGTGAATGTATGGACTCATGGTTTGAGCAGTTTGTGCAGTTCGCACTAATCGCACTTTATTCAGTCGGAAGAATAAGGACATGTCCAACGAAGTAACTTGAGGAGGTTTTCTCAATATAATCTCGGATTGGTGTTCCATACGATTTACACCGGCATTTTCCACCCCTGCTATCTACTTCTGCTTTTTCCACTCCTGCATTTTCCACCCTTGCAATTTTGTCCGTATCGCATTTTCCACTCCCGCATTTTCAGTCGCCCATTGTATCCCTGTTTCAGTCTTCCACTTTTAGCGAAAACTATAACGCACCCTGCAACGCGGTCTCTCTGCGATAGCTGAGCATCTTGTTATTGACCGCAGTTAACATTGCTAATAAGTCGAACGTAACATCAGCAAAATACATTGCGTGACTATAACTTTCGCTTAGCGGAATCGATTATCACTTTCGCTCAGTGGAAAAAGCCGCCGAGTGCTAATTAATGCATTTTTCAAGTGAAGTTGGAATTGCCGCTCAGCAAATTGATAAGTACTTTGAAAGTGATAATCGATTTCGCTAATCACTTTCGCTCAGCAGAATATGCGCTAATTACCAACTTAATCTGAACGAAACCAATTAACGACCAACCTCCGCAATGCATTGGTTTAGATAGGCAGTTGATGTAAAACACTAGTGATTAAGAAATCGCTGAGCGAAATAATATTCACTTTAACTTTCGCTGAGCGGAATCGCTGATCGTTTTCGCTCAGCAAAAAAACTTAAACTTAATCTGAACTCCCGCTGAGTAGTAATTTTTGTGCTCAGATTAGCAAAACGGCTCAGCGAAACTGCTCAGCGAAAGTTAGTCACGCATTGTATCTTTGTAGCTTTTGTCCGCCCGTCCGTTAACACGTGGGCCTACTCCACGTGACGTGATATCTCTATATCTCTTCACTTAACTTGGCACAATATTCATCATGTGTTTGGGCATTAATGAACAAATTTACAAGGTTATGGTATCAAAGGTCAAGGTCTTTCAATAGGCCTATTGAAATGACATTTCTGCAGCTATCATATTCCTCTAGTGCGACTGTTGCAGGCCAAGATACTTCAACGGTACCGTGGTGGAGATTCATACCGTCATCATAATTCATGAGTACCCAATCAGGAGGTATGCCTAATTGGCAGAATCACTGTTTTTTTCTCACTACTACAGTTTACAAAATAATGATAATAATGACTGGATTCTACAGTTTATAAATTTATAAGAGGAACTCTGCGTTGGCGACGCTGTTAACGAGCGCCGGTTGGAAGGCGACACAGTTGGTGGTCTGGCGTAGTGGTTATAGCGCGTTGGCTTCGATCAACGAAGTTAATCAACGTCGGGCCCGGTTAGTACTGAGGTGGGTGGCCGTATCCGGGTTCAATTCCCGGTGAGGGACATTTATCTCCGTATGTGACCAGCCACCCAGGTCAACTCAGCCTGGCCATCCTTCGTGGGTAGGCGCAATGAGTACCAGCCAAAGGGCGGTGATGCCTTGCGCTGGGGAGTAAAGGCAGGTATGGTTCGTGTGTGGGTGGCAGGTAAAACTGTGCGATCCCCTTGTTACACGCGGGCCATATCTGAGTGCTTTAGAGATAAGGAGCTTATAATAAAGCGCCATATAAATTCGCCTTCTTTACTTTACTTTACTTTTATTTACAGTTATTACCTCCGCAGATGAAGTATTGTTTTACCTAGTGTTTTTTTCTGTTTCTCTGTCTGTTTTCAGATAAGTAACTTCGTAAATCCATTGATGGTCATTTAACTAAGTATCAGTTATTTTTGGTTGGTGCAACAACGTCGAGTTAACTGGCGATTTTAGTACCAATTATACTGGTACTTAGTACAAGGTCCGTATGACACCAATGACATTTTGAAGGTCATGTGGTGAAAGGTCAAGGTCACGCATTGACAGCCATGGAAATACCGTGAACTCGATAGCTCGTGAACTGGTGAAGGGATTTTTAACCAAAACTTACAGGAATACCTCCTATTATAGTCGGGACAGAATTGATTCGGTCCTTAAAGTCATGAGGTGAACGATTAAGGTCAATGAGTGATGTCCACGAAAATCTTGTAGATGCCAGAGATTCTCGCCAACTGAAGAAAATATGAACCGAAACTTGCAAAAATAGTTACTAAAGTCGAGAGCCCGAACTGATTGGGTTCTCGTAGTCATGGTTCAAAGGTCCGCGTCATGCAATGACGCTCACGGAAATCTTGTAAACTCTATAGATCGTGAACGGCTGAATCAATGGCATAGCCAGGGGAAGTCTAGATGCACCCCCTAGAGCCAGTATACCAAACAGATCTGCTCATTTTGCGGCGTTCACATCCCAGAAAGGCAGACATGTGAACGGAAGCTTATCTCTATGGAGTCGCAAAGTAAAAATAGAAACTCGAAAGTTCGAGGATGTTTTTCTTTTCCAATACTTTATCTTCATTCACTTTCTCTATCTTTGTCTTTCCATCTATCATTTCTTCTCTCCTTCCCTTTATATTCGATCGAATAGCGTTCCCTCAACTTCAACGAGGGGGTTTGGAAGCGCCGTAAGCTCCCGTAGAGGGGTATTGGATGCAAACACCTTTTGGTTTATTTAGAGCCCAGGGAAGGCGTCATAGTTCGGTATTTATATAATAGTACTGATAATTTTTAGCGGTGTTTTACACCAAACCTTGGAAACTTGCCTTTACTATGATGTTCCACGTAGAGTAACATCGCCACCTGCTTTTGACAAGAACCTCATCAAGCGATGAGATAGCGAACGTGAACTGTTTTTTCGACGACATCCGACACGCACTATATACGAAGTACAATAGACTTGCGCCAAAATTCTGGCACAAACATAGGCTACATTGTTTACTAAAGACCGGAAGCAACAAGAAAATCACAACGGTAAAGCGAAACTTAAACAATAAATTACAAGTAAGTAACGGCGAGATTTACTTCACTCGCAAATGCGTGAATTTAGTTACGCACACTAACTTCACCGCTATATGTGTTACAGAAGCCGACTTTCGATCAATAAGTACATTGCTCGAGGAACCGGTCATAGGTTGAAACGCATATTTAGCAAAATTGGTTAAAATAACGCAAAGTAAGAGCCATTACGCCGTTCAAGGTCATTCAAGGTCACCGGTTTTGGTACCAATCGAAAGCTTATATGCGACATCCTATTAGTGATTAATTGTAACTTTCCTCCTATCTTGCACCGTTTCCGGGATACAGCCTTGGAAAGATCCAAAATCGTCATATGGCCACCCCTCTCCGGTTTAACCCCCCCTCGACGGAGGGGTTCCCCTGGGACGATCTCTGTAAAATTTTTATCGAAACGTGACAGACGGCCAATGTACCAAATGGCTAGAAACATTGCCGAAAATTTCAATCGCCTGAGTAGGGCTCACGAACGTTACAGACGACAGACGACAGACAGACGGACGGACGATAGCAAAACAAAGTAACCTTCGAGTATGATGTGATCGTTGCAGAGTCGTTCGAGTTCCTCGACAACTCACTGTGGAAGTGAACTATACGGCATGTATTACAACACGGATCAACGAACTCTGTAGCTTAGTAGTATGCGACTCTTCTGCTTCGTAGCTGGCTTATGTTCACGATTCCCTCTAATTCTGCTTTTGTCACGTACTCCGTGAGATGGAATGGTAGTAGGCTAATTTGTTTTTGTTTTCTTGATATATTCGACAATTATCTAATGATTGTCACGAAATTCACTTTTCTCCACGCTATCGTTAATAATTAATATCTTAGGTAACCAATACCGTTTTGTCTAAAACGTCATCGTTGAATCAACTTGTGAATGCGAATTCAAGACTATTTCACTGATTACGCTTTAAAGATATCCGTCGTAAAAGATGTTTCTTTTGAAACTGACATACCTCAGTGTACACAGCAGTAATATAACTACTTATCAAGTACTTGTCTATCACAGACCATTGACATGTCTACCTCAGTCCTCAGCATAGGTTTGTTCACATGCTTATTGTATGCTTATCATTGCATTCTAAAACATTCGTCGTTGTGTCTGATTGCTTTTAGGCAGGCCGACGTATGTATGGCGGAAGGCTAAAAATTTGTTGTAGGCTTGGTCACGTGACATTCGATGTACTACAAACGTTTAAGATTAAGGGGTCAAAGGTCAAGGTCACAGCATGATGTAACGTATCAGCAGTAAAACGCTATAAGTCCGAAACGGCTAGAATGACCGAGTTCAAACTTGATGAAAATTATCCTAGAGTGTGCACAACACGTGATGTCAAATGTTGACATCGCAATAACTCCCCACGGATTACTAGATTTCGCTAAATATTTGGTATAGAGTTTGACCAATTTACAGCCGATACACTAGAAATGTTCAATATCAAAGGGTTAGAGGTCAAGGTCACAGCGTAAAGTGAAGTATCAGCAGTAAAAATGCTATAATATAGGAACGGGTAGGTTGACTAACTTATAACTGAGTGTGGGAGTCTTAAGTAAAGCGGAAAATACAGCACGGCGTCAGGCGGCCTTAAATTCCAATGTACGGTATCGCAAAATAACATATAATTGAGACACATTAGCTGTTGTCAGCAAATTTAGAGAGACAGTGTTGGTGTCACACATTGTTTCTTATTAGAGCTGGTACTAGTTACATTTTTAAGCGATTAATCTCCAAAAATTAAAAAAAAACACTGGCAACGCGAGGGGGGTGCGAGGTGGTGCGGTCGCACTGGGCGGCCACCTGCAGGAGTGGCACTGTGAGCCGATAACAACCTAAAAGATGTATAATGTGAGTATCACTAAAATTGCTCTCACCAGAAGCACTCGTTCAGCCGAAAATTCACTAAATGTCGTTTGGCGGCCTGGCTACGCCCGGACTCGCTAGGAGATTAAGCGCTCCCCCAGAGTCTTTGCCGTGGCCGGAAGAAGATGTGGAAATAAAGGAAGAAAGAGAAGGAGGATGGAGAAAGGCAAGAAAAAAAAAGGGAAAGGGAAGCTGCGCACCCACGAAGTTTTTTATGAACATATCACCCGCTCGCTCATTCAGCCCCCAATTTGCGAAACGAATTGCTCCGCACACAACGGGCGTTAATATCGGTTCCGCTATTGATCTACCCGACGCGACCCGCGGGTATACCCGTACCCGTAGCTTACCCGTACGATTATCATTAGGCCTACTATGTAAAGGTATAGCCTAATAGGCCTATGGCTTTGGCTAGATGTGGGATCGTGGGAGTCACCCGTCCCAATGTAATCTGGAATAAAAATCTTTGGCGCGGGTCGGTACGATTATCATCGCATTATTATAGCATTATCGACTACTGGTGACGGTCTGGTGTGAAGTCTGTGGACTTTTTTCTACCATGTTAAGCGGGCAGCACACATGCATTTTGTGAATATTCCATTTACCGTTAGGCCTACATGTGTCGGAAATCAATTACGTATAATTAAAATATGTGTTCGTAGTATCTTTTGTCATTTTTGCTATTGTCTGCTTTCTGCCTCATTAGCGAATAAACGTGCTCATTGCGGTTGTAGCTTACAAAACCAGCCGACAATTATTTGTGGCAGTGATGCAAATCTTTATGTAATTTAATTAACAGGCCCGAAAAGTTTCACTAAGCTTGGTAGGTTTACGCGAACTCCATGGCGTTAAGCAACTATATTTTCAACAAAACAACAACAAAACCAAAATCCACACAGTGTTAAAATAAACCCACAGTAAGTATGTAAACAAGAGCAGCAGCGGTGGCAAGGAAGTTGAGCGCAATGTTATTACTAGTGGCGCCATCTCGTGAATCAGCGCCGTACCAGTCGTTGGACGACTTCCTCTCGTTTGACTTCGGAGAACGGTGCTGCGTTTTCGCTGAATCGTGGACCCGAACTCGCTCCAGTTGCGCCGACTGTAGCACAGCCGTATACGATAAAACATAACAGAGTGGTCCAGTAAAAAGTAAGAAGCTGCTGAATGATCAGTAAATCGTATTGAAACCTGTCAACGAAGCTAGTTTTTTTCGTTAAATTTGAGCGCTAAACTAGCACTGCATGACTGCAACATTGTAAGTTGGTACTAAACATTTTATCGATTAAGTATCATATGCAACGTAATTGATGACGTCGACTACTGTGCGATTTTTTGACTGTGGTGTGAATGGGGAAGATAAGTGTAAATGATAAAATTTTAATTGAAAACATGCAAAAAGTGAAAAGATCGCTTTCGAAGAAACTTGAAATAAATTTCCATCTAAAGAATGGTTCACATAATATAAAATGCCAGTGTTTGTTCTCACTTATAATGTGTTAATAGCAGTATAAACGTAACTGCTTGGGCTTACTTTTATGGTCCACTCTGTAGTATACAGCATTTCCTATGCCAACCACCGTTTCTGCATGCACTCATTCTCATTCTCATAATAGGCCTACCGCATTCTATCATCGGAATAGTTTGCCTGTAGATATTTGCTTTGTAACAGTGAGTCTGGTTTTGATAAGAGATGCTTGATGATTTATTTTTAATAGTCACTCACTCAGCTTCTGGCAATTCCGATACGCATGTAAAGGAGGAGACAGTTGCCCTGTCATATATATTCCCGCCTCGTTGCCCTCCAGCCATCAGCTGAATAGGCCTAATATTGATGAGCCCGAGCCGTGCAGACTGCTATATTTTAACCAGTCCCATATTGAAGAGTGGAGGCTGGGTGCTGCGGCGCCTTCCTTTATCCTTTAGAATCCACTAATCTGAAAATTATGGTTTTGCCTCCATATCGGTAGCGTTTACACGGGAAAGGCAAAAAGGGCCACGAATTTTGCGCCCCCTAAATTGGCATCGATTCTCGTACGTTAAATTGGGTTGACTGAACTGATATACAGGGAATAGAGTGACCTGAGACCACCACTGGGGCGAGGTGCCAGGTCTTAATTTGACAGTAGGCCTACGATCATATTGTGTAAATCAACATGTTGCAGTGACAATAATAAAAAACTGCCTCTCATACACACACACTTCGAATTGTAATCTACATTTTTATCGTGTCCCGCATGCCCCTTCTTCCGGTATTTACTCCGCCTTGCTCTCAAATGAAAATTCCTAATTCGTCTAAAAGGGTATTGTTATTTCAGCGGCGAATCCAGGGGACGTTTATGGCTTCAACCGAATCAAGTTGATTCTGTATAATTAAACACCAACAATGTAATTAGGCGTTTCATACAGTCAAAACACGGTGTCGGTTTTCCGACTCAAAGCCACTGATGTTCGAATGATAAAATATTTTTCATTCATATTTCTTACGTGTATATAATTTTTCAGTTTCTGACTTTTTGATAAAATAGGCAAAATCATAATAACGTCGACAAAATAACTGATTTTCGGCAATGTGCTCTAGTTTATCTCGTAGGTTCCTGCTTGCCACAGGTTGGGGCACATACAGCTAAACTTCCCTTACCTAAATTCGCCTACAAGGGGTAGGTGAAGAAATTCCTGTTCTCGGTCGCTCACAACAGACATAAAACGCTGCGTATATCCCTAGATAATCTCTGCCGGAAGAGACAGACACGCGATCATCGTGTGCCGGTAATGTGACCTACATGTAGGCTTTGTGGGCTGCTAAATTACTCTACTACTAGTGATGGGTCAGTAAATCGATATCTTTGATATATACAGAGTGGTCCAGAAAAAAATTTCTGAACCACTCCGTAGCATATTCACATCGCATCGTATCGTCAGTCTGAATATGCACTATTTCCGTTGATAGCTGTAGGCAACACATCTAGAAATCTCAGTTTAAAAATACAAATACTGAATTTGCAATCTTAAAAACGATCACTTTTATGGCCCAACAAAACTTAGTTTCAGGTCCACTCATCCTGACTTTGTCCAGGTATTTTTCCCACCAAAATTTGCCTCGGAACTCTTGCCAGCCGCCCACAAATTATACCACTGAAAATTATCATTTGGGGCTAAACAGAATATATAATATAGGAAATTCCGGGTGCTTTCTATCAATAACAGGGGTTGTGATAGGCTGAAGTCTCAAGTCATAGGCTATTTTCAAGGCTGACACTATTGTATCTGATCGTCGCAGTACCTTGAAACTTCGTCTCGCCAAATAGCTGTGTTTTCTATCTCAAACCTGGTTTGACTAGCAAGCTATCGTATTAATATCGACATCGCGATATTCTGAGAGCACCGTATCGATACCGCGTCGATTTATACGTTGACCCATCACCATAGTTACGACATGATATAAACAAGCTTCAGCGACAGGTTGCCATGCAGCATCACCTTGATGATGGAGATGACCACGTCGGCCATGATCTCCGGTCGTCGGTCGTTGATGCTATATACTAGGCGTTTCGCCGGAATGATGCACTCCTGCAAACGCACGACTTATAAGTTGCAATCAGGCCGGCGGAAGTGATTTAAGGGCTATGCGTTAGTTTGGCTGGCGTGGGCGCCAGCAGGGTACGAAATAGCCAACATAGGCTGCCGTAGTAACTTCAGATAATCGGACTACATACAGTTTGTAATCACGTGGACGGAAATGTGGTTGTCGATGCTAGGAACTCGTGTGGCAATTTAATTCGGTTACATAATTGTATATCAATAGAACTGACTTAGCGCAACGAGTAATATTTCTAAAACAACAACAACAACAACTACTACTACTACTACTACTACTACTACTACTACTACTACTACTACTACTACTACTACTACTACTACTACTACTACTACTACTACTACTACTA
>Ga0049105_1001413_pt1 | contig 10600 bp, 4 predicted proteins | sample WorMetvaBAHAMAS1_FD_61260 | JGI IMG/M metagenome (GOLD analysis project Ga0049105, IMG submission 61260) | Worm MetaG Olavius vacuus BAHAMAS.1 | ecosystem: Host-associated > Annelida > Digestive system > Unclassified | place: Germany: Marburg | collected 2013-04-09 | reverse complement strand
ACTGCGTATTATATCCGCGGACTTGAGTTGATGAAATTAATTTTTGCCGTTTTAGATGTGTCATTAACGATGGGCCTTACACGTTGTTATAAAACAGAAGGTTTTTTTACATTTATCTGTTTTAACGGTGTATTTGGACAATTTGTAATAGTGGTCCTCGTGGTGGCGTTGCTGCTTAGGCCACTCTAAAAATTTCTGTGATGATGATGATGATACTGTATTCTTCGAATTTGGCTAACCACAGACAAGGCCTTATCCTGCCTCTTCTTGCAAAATATAATGTGCTGTCCTCTTAGCATCACGTAATACAATAACATTTTGTGTATGGTGTACTTTTTGTGAGAAAAACAGTGAATGCTGGACATATCAATAGTTGTGTACATATGTTACCCTGTCTTTGCAAATTTTGTAGGTATAGATTCGTGTGTGTATTATAATGTTTTATGCGTGTTTGTCTGGCGTAGTAAACGAATACGGGCCTATATAGTGAAATGGAAAATTTGGCGCCGTTGTTTCTGACGTGGAGTTATTAGCACACATTGCAGTACATTAAGTATATAGATCTACATTTTCTTATATTTCATATACTATTGTTGCATTATTGTAAATTGACGTATTATGTACTCGAGCATAAGTTTATCTAAAACGTTTAGCCAAAAAGAAATAGTTTTAGCTAATTTTGGCCAATCTTTGACTGAATGTTAATCGCTGGTGTTGCAGGCCTGTTGTAGTAGAAGTGCCACACTTTGCTTCACTTCGCGATGGCGAGCGTGAAATTTCGATCCTGAGGAGTGAAGATGGACACACGTGGAAGCCACATGTCCAGGCAGCCAGTGATTCACACAAAGATGTACAGGACGTTATTAAGGCTACCACCGGCGGTATTAATTCATGTATTTTGCCATTAATAATAAACAAAATAAAAAATAACAAGTAAAAATGTTCGCCCATCGACGAGACGGTATGCCGTCTACGTGCCGTTAACCGTTGGCAGATGGATGGAAAAGTTGTAAAGTCGAGTTCAGTCCTTACTGGTGATTAGACAATACCGATGATTATGGCAAATGATAGGCAGCCTGTGATTTCCTGTTCTGTATGTCTTTGTTAGCTTATCCACGCATGCTTTTTATGTTAACACTTGCTGCACGTGTTCATGTCGCTATAGGCTCTCTTGAAGTTGAAGTTGAGAACATCAGTCATAGATTTTACTGATGATGTCAAGAAGCTCAATAAAGCTCATATAGGCCTGTGATAAATCTCAGATGATGATCAAGCTTCTTTATAGAACCTGATAATTACCTTGTGATTGCTTCCTTTGTAAATACATTGTCACGACATGTTGTTAATGGCTTTAGTTAATCGTGTGAAAGTATTCAACGTAATAATGTATAATATATAAATATCAGGACTCTACAACGCATTATTAATCCAGTATTGTAGTGAATTTTGAAGTATATTTACATTTTAAAAACTTTTCTTTTTCTGTTATTGATAGTGTCAGCTTTGTATGTCAGTATCCGTGTGGAACGTGTAACTGACAATCGATCATGGCGTGTAGAATATGAAAAAGACATTAGCTGGGATCGTGTGACTCACATCTTCACTGCAGAGTTGCCATGCTACTTTGCCGTACTGAGTCGTGTGTACCAGCAGAAAGAGCCAGTTGGATCTCGCGGCGGTGTTGTTCACTCGGAGATCGTACCCAGTGTTTCTGTCGCTGTTCCTCCTGGGTCGAAGCCAGACGCTGCTCCATTGACTATGGAGGTTCGTTTTTCTGTGTCAAGGCCGTCACCAGGAATTTATTTCGGGGGAGGGGGTGTCTTCTCCCTTCCCTTGTGTCCCTTTTCTTCCTTTCCTTTCCCCTGTCTTCCTTCCCTTTTCGGTTTCCCCTCTGTTTTTCCCGCCTCGAAGTGTCCCATCAGATCCAGCTGAGGGATATGGGGGAGCGCTTCCAACGAGGGCGAGAGTCTAGAGAACAATATTTGCAGCCATCAGACACGTTCCCTTGGCTCTAAATACACAAAATGCGTTTGCGGCTGGGCCTCGGCCATAAACGCATTTTTTGTGTATTTAGAGCCCATGAAACCTGCCTGGTGGCTGCAAATGTCGTCGTATATCTGTTAAACGAAATCTAAATATTGAAGCAGATGTGGCTGATTCTGAATGTACTTATATTACCGTGTAGTCACTTATTAAATTCTACGTGAGTATTTTTGTACATTTTATTTCGGAGGAGGGGAGGGACGGATGTTTGTTACGGTCTTGTTCTGTGTGTTTGTTCTACACCATCAACGCAAGTGAAATATTCTCTGTAGCGTACTGTACTGTACTTTCGTTTACAACAAAATATCGTGTTACTTGTGTGAATTACTGGAGAAAAATATGTGGATGATATAGCTTAAACTTCACATGGTGTTCCAGTTATCTCATTCTTCCAACATGAGTACTGAAGTTGTTTAACTATACAAGAAAACAACGTTTTGAAGTAGCAAAAACGTGTCAGAGCACTCCGAGTGACGTACTCCTGTCCTTTGTGCTGAGTAAGTTGGCCAGAATGTTTTGCAGCAACATGTTCACAGACTCCCATTATCCACAGACGTATGTCTGATGTCAATCAACTTATAGACTAAATAATAATGTAAATATGCTGTCAGTTATGTCTGGAACATAACTGTCTTCAACTGTTAGCTTAAATATGAGTTTTCTGTAGCCTGTGCGTCATTGCCTTCTGAAGCACCAGTGAATGCATTACTGTCATTGTCTGCGTCCAGGTTTTGCCAGTGTCGGATGAAGTGGTCGCAGAGTCGCTCAAAGCCAAACCGCCTCTGCCACTTGTATGTCCAGTCGTGTCTATTGAGCCACCTCAAGGATCCTTCTATGAACCAGCCACTATATCCGTTCCTTACTTGACTAAAGAGAAAGACAAAGTTGGTCCAATCCACCTGATGGCTGGAACTACCGGTATTTATCAGTATTGTCAGAGCTGCATTGTCAGCATTACATGCGTACATAGATACGTTCATTATCACTTTTGATTTCCATCAAAACTTCTTCACATTTATCATTCGCATAAAATATTTACTTGGTCTATCAAATGCCTCGAGTAAAGAAAGAAATACAATGTTGAAATAAATTAAGCTGTTTTTCAACTATTAAAGTCTTTCGAGTTTAAATTTAAATTTAAATCCACACTTTGTTGTCCATCCTTTGTTTCTTATGCTTCTGTTAACTATTAACTCTGTGTTTGTAGTCGAATTCTGATGTCAGTTTTAATGTACAACACTTGAACAAATCACTGTCTTCTTCTGCACGTTGACTAGTTCCTGGGGCTGTATTTTCAGTGCAAAATCTGCCTGTCATCTACCACCATTTAGTCTTGTAAAGCAAGTTAACAGATACATATCAGAGAAATGTTGCACTGTAGAGCAGCCTGATGGACCGACTTTCTGGAGAGATGTAACTGACGACGTGCCACTGACGTTGTCAGATGACGAGGCTTCATTCAAGCCTGAAGTAGCGCCAATAAGGTTGTTATTGTTATTATTATTATTACTATTATTAAGGCTATTTGTAATGCGCAAGATCCCCTGAAGAAGGCCGTGAATGCGCTTATTATATTATGTGCAAGATGAACAGGTGAAAAATGTAGTTTTGTCATCATTTATTCTCGTCAAATGAGTTTCGTTTTCATGCGCAATAGTTTAGTTTTTCAAAATGTAGTTTTGTAAATAATTTAAATTTGTCAACAGTATCTGTAATTGCTAATGTAATTGCAACTAATGGGCAGTACGATATATTAAAAGGCATAGAGCTGTGTTTGCTCTCTGTGATTAGTTTTTAGTTCAGCTGTCTGTGTGTTTGTGTGTATGTATGTATGTCTGTGTGTTAACCAGGGTAACAGAGATCATGACCGCTAGACACAGAGACTTGTATGAACTTTGATCACAAACCAAAAAGTGCAAGTCTGGTTTAGTTTACTGGGTTTATAGGCCATCTTGCTTGTAGCTGTCTCGTCAGTTGAGCACCACGGCCCATGGGCTGCTTGTTATAATATAGCAGGTGCTTTATTGTACGTTTTTCTGTCGTACACATTCATGTTTTAATTAATTTTACAAATGCGAGAGGATATTGTAGGTACATGTTGATGACATGCCCAGCTGGTTTTCTGAAGCCGAAACCAGCCGAAGACATGGCGTCTGACACTTTCAATGAGGCGGCCAAGGTGCCCTTTATGGCCAAGTTCATTGTTTTCGGGAGAAGAACCAGTCCTATGGAAGGTCAGCTGAAAATCTTCTGTGTGACTGACGACGTTGATACGCCAGAAACTTTCTCCGATGAAGACGGTTTCGTTGAACTTGCACGCAGTGGTGATGTTGAGGTGGGTTCTTAATTTTTGTTTATCTGCATAATAACAGAAAATATTTGTTAAACATGAATTTTGTTTATAAGTTACATTGTAAATATATCTGAATATAAGCAATTGGTAACTGTGTATCACTGCACTACTTATTCTTTTTACACACACGGTGGCAATTTTATCTTGTGCATTTTGCAACGTGACAGGTAGTTGATGGAAAACCTCAGTTCGTCGACTTGACTGGAAATCTCATTCCAGTCATCGATCCAAATATTTCGGCAGCCAGCGTTCCTTTCCATCCATTCCAAGCAAACCAGTTGCCAATGGACGTCAGAGTACGTAACCTCGCTGACATACCTACAGGTGTCTTAGCATTTACGAAATGTGCGAAATCTTCATCAGACGAGAGAGCACCAACTCCCATCTGCTTACTCCGAGCCACGCTGCCAGATAGTGTGAGCACGCCGACATTACGCAAGGGTCGGCAGCAGGGTGCCGCTGGAGATGTAGAGTATGTGCCGCCAGATGCTGAAAAACCGAAAAAGCTTGAGTGGCCAGGTCCGGAAGGCGAACCGGAAACTGCCTTTCCGGTACACTCAGCGTATGCTTCAAAAGAAATGGCCAAGCCGAAACCGCCGCCAGGCAAGCGGATAGTGGAAGGTGACATTAAATCTAGAAGGGAAGTAACTGAAGAGCAACAAGCTTTGGCTGACGGTTCAACGGTAAAGCGTCAGATCGCTGTGGTAACGAGCTTTCGGCCAGTCACAGAGTTTCCGTCCACAGAGGACGATTTTAAAGAACCAAAGGTGCATGAAAAGGTCGTCAGAGTTGATGTGGAGGAAAACAGTGTCCATCTTCCACCTGGAGTCGTTGACCCATATGGTAGCAATGTCGTGGCGAAGGTCAATACTGACAAGTCTGAAGATGTGCTTCCAGATGGCGTGCCGCGAAGTAGGACCGTCACAATGCTAAGTGTTACATTGAAACCAAGCTCAGATGAAATGGTGCCAGTTGACATTGAACCTGAATACCCACTTCAGCAGCAGCCACCCAAATCTGCAGTCGAGCGTATGGAAGATTTATTGAAATCCAGCGAAGATGATATGTTGCCATCTACTGAAGCAGCTGACATGGCACTGCCACTTAGTCCTGTCATTTTGACTGAAGGTGGCCGTGGAAAGCCCAGGGTATCGAGAAGATTTGGTCCTGTATCACCAAAGACTGAAGTAAGCGAAGATGAACAGACTTTGAATGATGGAACTACCGTAAAATGGAGAACAAAGACGACGAGGTACGTGGCTCCAGTCTTTGAAGTCAGCGAGTTAGACGGAAGAAGTTCTGAACGACTGATCGGTGAGAAACTGATACGAACCGACATTCGAGAAGTCATTATGAAAATGGCGCCGGGTATACTATATCCATATGGTAGTGACATTGAAAGTGAGACCACTGAAGCTCATTTTGAAGACACTCTACCAGATGGCAGTAAAGTCAAGAAGAATGTAATCAATATTGACGTCAGGCATGTTCCACCGGACGCTAAAAATACAGGAAGACCATCATACGATGCTGCACCGATAGACGCATATGGAATGCCTTTAGATGCACGCATCAAAGGCGTTGCACCAGGCAGAAAGCCGGGGGTTAGCAGTGATGATCGCATACCTGTTGGTGTCGGAATGCCAGTCAAACAAACACAGCAGCAAGATCCCAGCAAAATTCCACCGGGTATGCTGCCGGCCAGTCAGCTAACTGATGGTCCAGCAGGTCAATCTGGTGTTCCTGGAACCGAAACTGCTATTCCACGCAAAACCACTAAGGAATACAGACGCGGTCTAAAGAATGGTGATGTGCTCATTCAAAAAGTCACCACCACACAGCGCCTACATCCTACAGCTACCGGTGACACAGGTGCCGACAAGGTGCCTATACCAAAAGTTGTTGGAACTGAAGTCGAAGAAAATGTGCTAAAACTGCCATGTGGAAGTATAGAACCTGGAGGAAACAACGTCCAGTGCGACATCGATGTCGTTAAATCGGACGAACAGACGCCTGATGGTGTCCCTGTCAGTAAGAAGACCGTGACTGCTAATGTCCGTCTTAAAACACCGGTGGCTACTGGATCTCCAAAGCCTAGCAGAATAGTTAAAGGGGATGTTCAGTCAAGGTCAAAGACTCTGGAAGATCGACATAATCTGGATGATGGCACGCTGGTGGCGGAAAAGACAACGGATACAGACTACTTTAAGCCTGTAGTTGAGGTACGATGCGTTGATGGGAAGGAAGTTCGGCTACCGCTGCACGAAGAACCAGTTAAAGTTGAAAGTCTTCGCAACGTGTTGGAACTCCACCCGGGGGTGATCGAACCATACGGCAGCAACGTAACCACCGACGTCAAGGTAGATAACTTCGACGAGAAGCTGCCAAATGGAATTCCGGTGAAGCGGAAGATCGTGAAGCTAGTTGTCACTCCAGACAAGAAAGACGCCAGCCCTACAGAGGGCGAAGGCCAAGAACAGCCAGCGGGCTCGGAAGTACAAACACCCGGTAAACCCGGTACACCATCTCCTGGAGATGCTGTTGGTAAGGCACCAGGATCTGATGCAGTTCCCACTCCGGGCAAAAGTATTACGCCTTCAGAAGATGTGCGTGGTATACCAACAGTAGGTAGCGATGTTACACCGTCTGCTCAGAAAAAGATCATTGAAGGACCGATTAAATCAAAAACAGACGTCAGCGAAGATGAATGCCCGCTTCCTGGCGGTGGAACACTGAAACATAAAGCGATAACAGTCACACATATTAAACCAATCGAAGAAGTAACAATAATTAATGGACGTCTCGCCGGATCTACTTTACGCGAGGAAGTGGTTGACAAAGAAATAGATGACACTTACATAGAATTACCAGCAGGCGTGAGTAGTCCCTATGGTCCGGACGTGGAAAGTGAAACGACCGTGGACCGTTTAGACGACGAAGTGGTTAGAGGCGTTTTAGTAAAGAGAACCGTCAGACACATGAAGGTGTCCCGAAAGCCGGTATCAACGACTCCAGCTTTGCGCGATCTGTTACACGAGATTGAGAACACTGTAGCGGACACAGAAACGGCAGCTGTCAACAAAATAAACGAGTTATTATCACCGACTGAAGCAACATTTGACGGACCAGTTGACGAGGGCAAGATACTCGACAGTGTCCAGACCAAGGACAAACTACCGCCAGATGGTGAGGTCCGTTCTCGGACGAACGTCCTGGAGTTTCAGCGCAGTCTGCCCGACGGAACCATGATTCGACGAATTGTTGCCGTCACTCAGCATTACGTACCTGTCCCCGAGTCACCTGCCTCGGCCCGCGTTAATGGACCGTCGCCAGTCAGACGGGGCGAACGGCTCATAGATGTTGAGATCGACGAGAATTTGATCGCTTTGCCGCCGGGAGTCGCTGAACCAGGCGGCGACAACTGCGACACAGTAATCGCTGTTCAGAAGTCAGAGAGGACTCTGGCCGACGGAACGCCTGTCCGCAAGACAGCCGCCACGACTGTTGTCACACTCAAACCACCCAAGACGAGACTTGTCGAAGGTGAGATCGAGCATCGAACGAACGTCGAACAGGATCAGAAGTGTCTTCCCGATGGTAGCACTATCCGACGTAAGATCGTCACCACGAGAATGATTCGACCTGTATCAGAGGTTACAGTAACACAAGATCAGGAGATCGTAAAGTTTCTTCGTGAAAAGGTTGTCGGAGCAACGATAGAGGAGAATATCCTTGAACTTCCGCCAGGTGTGATAGAACCGCACGGTGCCAACTGTGACACAGACATCACAGTCTCTCAGTTGGATGATGCGCTTACAGACGGCACGCCTGCAAAGCGAAAGATTGTCCGGATGGTTGTCCGCATTAAAGGTGAAACGAAACCTGAGAAGAAGCCGACAGATACAACAGCTGTGACTGAATCTCAGCAAACTGAAGATGATGACGGCCCAGTCCGCTCAGAGTCAGAGACAAAGCAGTATGAGGAAAATCTGGAAGATGGAACTACGATTGTTCGCAAAGTGATCACAACGAAGCACATAAAGTCGATCACTGAACGCCGGCCACCGGGACACGGTATTCCTGGTGACTCAGTTACACGTGACAAAGTTGTCAGCGTTGACATTGAAGAAAACATCCTTCAGCTACCTCCGGGCGTCATAGAACCGTTCGCAAAGAATTGCGACAACGACATATCAGTAGATCACTCCGAACAGACGTCGGTAGACGGCGTCGTCGTCCGTCGGAAAGTGGTCAAGATGACGGTCCGCATGAAGCAACAAGAAGAAGTCAAAGTACCGCCAACGATGAAGACCGTAGAAGGAGATGCTGTGGAACGGGTCGACGTGAAAGAGAGCGAAAAGATGCTTGATGACGGTACGAGGTCTCGGACTAAACGTGTGACGAAGAAACGTGTTCGACCAGTCACAGACGTGACGATCGTCGACGGCGTTCCAACAGTAACCAACTACCGAGAGGTGACACTGGACGCCACAATAGACGACACAGTTCAGGAGCTTGGACCTGGCGTCACCGAACCACGAGAGACCGATAAAGTGAAGGCTACGACGAATGTTGAACGGACACACGAGACGTTACCAGACGGGACACAAGCCGCGAAGACCGTTACCACAACGAGCTACCGCCGTACCGCAGAACCAGAGGTGGAGCAACAAGTTAAGTTACCGCCAACGACGAAGACCGTAGAAGGAGATGTTGTGGAACGGGTCGACGTGAAAGAGAGCGAAAAGATGCTTGATGATGGCACGAAGTGTCTGACTAAACGTGTGACGAAGAAACGTGTTCGACCAGTTACAGACGTGACGATCGCCGACGGCGTTCCAACAGTAACCAACTACCGAGAGGTGACATTGGATGCCACGATAGATGAGACAGTTCAGGAGCTTGGACCTGGCGTCACCGAACCACGAGAGACGGATAAAGTGAAGGCTGCAACGAATGTTGAACGGACACACGAGACGTTACCAGATGGGACACAGGCCGCGAAGACCGTTACAACAACGAGCTACCGCCGTACCGCAGAACCACAGGTCACCCAGAAGTTCATTGAAGGTCCAGTCGAGCCTAGAACTCACGTCACTGAGGACAGCAAGCGACTGGACGATGGAACCGTTGTTAAGCGACGCATCGAGACAACTAAGTTCATAAAACCGGTACGCGTAATTACCAGGACTGACGGCGTCGTTACAGATTCGAGAGTTCAGGAAGAAGTTGTCAGTACAGAGATCAACGAACACGTGACAGAAATGTTACCAGGCGTTGTCGAACCGTTCGGTGATAATGTCGCGACTTCGTCGTCAGAGCAGTACTTCCAAGAGACAATGCCAGACGGGTCGCCGTTGAAAAAGAAAGTGGTGAAAGTCACCGCGAGTTTGCGAGCGCCCGCTAGTCCACAAACAGACGGCATGGAACGCAAAATCCGTCGAATTGGTCTGCACGGAGAGATGACTGAGGAAGTCACGGTCTCAAGTCGTCGGTCGAGTGAGAGCGATGATGGGACGCTTGTGTCGCCGACTGACGGGCCAAGCCCGACCGCATCTGAGACTGACCTACGCACCTTCGGTGTCTACGCCGATGTCGTGGAGACGGAGCCACAGGTGGAGAAGGACGTGCAGGAGTACGAGGAGACGCTGCCTGACTCGACCGTTGTACGAAAGCGGATAGTGACAACGGTAGAGAAGAAGACGGTAGTTTTGCGAGCTCTGATGCCGGATGACGAGACTGGAGCAGCGGAGCCGCTCATTCAACGGTACCTTGACGTCACAGAGGAGGAACCACAAGTCATCACCGACGTGTACGACACCGCTGAGACGATGCCGGACGGCGAGTTGGCCAAGAAGCGAGTCAAGACAACTGGGCAACGCCGTCTGACTACGGAGAGGAAACTCATTAGCGGACCGCTCGACGACCAGCCGTTGACAGAACAACAAACAGGTTTGAACATTGTAATTTAGAATTTACATCGCGACGTAGTCGAAGAAGACCTTATAAAAACCTGTAAGAATCTCTTCGAGCCCTTTGTTGTTTTTTACCGCGCTGCATGTAATGCAGACGCGGTATTGTGATGAGAATTCTGTCTGTCCGTCCGTCTGTCTGTCTGTCACACGCGTGTATTGTGACAAAACGGTAGAAAGATCTGTCCAGATTTATATACCATACGAAAGAACATTTAGCCTAGTTTTCTGA
>Ga0049105_1001412_pt1 | contig 10601 bp, 7 predicted proteins | sample WorMetvaBAHAMAS1_FD_61260 | JGI IMG/M metagenome (GOLD analysis project Ga0049105, IMG submission 61260) | Worm MetaG Olavius vacuus BAHAMAS.1 | ecosystem: Host-associated > Annelida > Digestive system > Unclassified | place: Germany: Marburg | collected 2013-04-09 | reverse complement strand
TTTTTTTCAGTCATTCATTCATTAATTCATTTATTTGTTCATTCAATTATCAGTCGATTAATGATTGATTGCCTGATCGATTGGCCAGTGTTATATTGAGTGGTTGATTGGTCTATGATCATATGAGTTATTGATAAATTGATTGATTGATTGATTGAACCAATCACGTAATTAGTTGACTGATAAATTCGTTGATATTCTGCTTTGAATGCTTGAACGCTGTTGGACTGGGCATCAGCAACTACAGTCAGTCAGTTAGTAACACCAGCTTCTACAATCTTTGATTGTTCCCCGTGGAGACTTTCGTGGGACCACTGACTGACGTAAATAAATAGGGACCACAGTTTGAGCCAAGCCGGAATCGATCGTTTTGCCACTGAAATGAGTCAAGCTGCGGAATTTAGGTTTTCCACGGAATATGTTCTATTTCTGGAAATTTACTTCAAAATGAATGTATACATTTAGCAGTTTAGTACCAGCAACTCGCCTAAAAAGTAATCAGTGGTTTACCAGTCACCCTTCATTCATCTGTCTTGAATCACTAACAGTTTTTTTACATTATGTCATTTCGTTATCTACCGCAGAATTAACATTGAATTGCCAAGATAAGCAGTGGAATTTAACGAAATGTCATGTGGAATTCACAGAATTTTTCTGCATAATACTGTAATCCCTACAAATAAATCTGAACAAGTGGGTCAGCTATTGCAGACAAACTGCACTACCCAAAATTTCAGGTACAGTGGGTCGCCTCCACCAACCATTCTTCTTGTCACAAAACTAGGGTGAATGATCATTCATGTGGTATAGGAATGTGGATTATGTGCACAACTTTCTTTCGTTTTGTCACAAATCACGCGTTTGACAGACGGACAGACATCTTTATCGTGGCTAGACCGCAGTGCATGCAGCGCAGTAAAAATGCTTGTTGATTGTCGAAAAAGCTGTAGATGTGATTGACGAACTACTTGATTCATTCATTGATTGCTGTCAACGTTGTGCTGTACAGTCTGGATTATGGAGGACCTTCTCGTGAGTTTTTCTTCCTGCTGTCCAGAGAACTGTTCAACCCGTACTACGGTCTGTTTGAGTACTCGGCGAACGACACATACACCGTTCAAATCAGCCCGGTGTCGGTCTTTGTTGAAAACTCTACAGAGTGGTGAGCTCATATGCTGTTTCATTCGTTTACTCATTCATTTATTGATTGATTCGTTTATTCATTTATTTATTCGTTTATTTGCTCATTCGTTCATTCATTTACTCAACTTAAATTGGTGGATTCGTTTATTCATTTGTTCATTCATTCATTCATTAACTCGTTAACATATTGATGGATTCATTTATTCATTCATTTACTTGTTTATTCGTTTGTTTGCTCGTTCATTCATTCACTAATTCAACTTAAATTGATGAATTCGTTTATTCATTTGTTTATTCATTTATTCATTCACTCGTTAACTTATTGATAGATTTATTTATTCGTTTGTTTATTTATTTGCTCATTTGCTTATTGATTGATTTGTTTATTCATTTGATTATTCATTCATTCATTTACTCATTTACTTATTGATGGATTTGTTTATTGATTTGTTTATTCATTCAATCATTTACTTATTGAGGATTTGTTTATTTATTTATTCATTCATTCATTCATTCATTCACTCATTCAGTTATTGATTGATTATTTATTCACTTGTTTAGTCACTTATTCATTTGTTTTTTTCTTCGTTCATTCATTCACCTATTTGTTTAAATTAGTCAACTAGGCCCATAAGAACATAGATTTAAAGAAAATAAGACCTCGTTGACTAAACAGTCATGAAAGTGCCAAATCATGTTCTGTAGGCTGTACCATTTGATTAATGTATCACAGTGGTAGTCTTCATGTTGTTACTAGTTCTTAGACCCAAGAACTTTTGGGAGCTTTTCTGTAGTTGACTGTTTTGAGCATCTGTAAGTAAGTAAATAAATAGATGTATAAGGTGCTCTAAAAGCACCAGTCACTAGGTGTCGCAGTCCTCGGTAAAACAGGTGCTGTTTTTGCAGTCCAGTAACGGTGAATGTGATGCGTGTATAGGTTCAGGTTTGCAGGACGTGCTATTGGTCTCGCCGTCGTCCATCAATATCTACTGGATGTGTTCTTTACTCGACCGTTCTACAAGGCTCTGCTCGGCGTGTACGTGTCACTAACGTTTACTTGTGATGCGGTGACGTAGGCAGGACTTAATTGTCGAGACAGAGAACCAGCCTTCTACCCGCGGGCTTCTTGAAACTAGGACTTCACAGTGTGGAAGATAATGCAAATACGTAACTCGACAGCGACTTTACATTGGTCTGAGTTGACGACATATTGGACCACACATCAGCCCACTTCTCATCCAATACACAACATCTGAGCTACGATGTTTTCAAGATCGCTTGGAAAGACAAAGTATCTAGTATCCGTCACTGAAATTTGCGATGTTCTGCTTCCAACTTCTTCTTTTGTCTGACAGACAGAGGCCACAGTTCTATGCTGTAGAGCATTGTTCATACCTGGAGACAACAGCATTCACAAACTGCAATAGAACATCAGAGGTTTTGATACCAGTATTCACCCCCTCTCCTCTGATAGACAACATCTGGGCTATGATGCTTGTCTGGAGGTAAGAGGGGAGATTATCAGAACTGTTCTGTGTTGTATTGTGTACTGCAGCTGTGCACAGTCATCAGCACACTTAGATGAGCAGTTCTTACAGTTCTCTGGATTGGATTTTGTCACACTGGGCCCATTTCACTGTGCGTAGATTTATTTGTGTTTATCTGTGTCCATGGTTCAGCACCAGCACTCCTTGCCAGATGACATCTGCGCACAGCAGGACTATGAGTCCTTTAGACAGCGCCTGAAAACCTGGCTTTTCTCTAGCTACTAGCTTGCTCAGCGCATTAGAGACTTCGTGACAATTGCGCTATATAAATTCACATTTACCATTACCGTCAATATTGACACCAAGAGAGTACTTAATATTGTTGTTGTGGCCGTGTTGCAGGCCTCCGTCACTGTGTGATCTGGAATCGCTGGACGCAGAGTTCTACAAGAGCCTTCTGTGGATCAAGGACGCCGAGAATTCTGACCTTACTGCCCTCGATCTTACTTTCTCTGTGGACGAGGAGGTGTGATGTCATCATTGTTGTAGTCGTTAGTATTAGTATTAGTAAGTATTATTACTTTTTCTCGTTTTCGGCTTTAACTATTTTCTTCTTTTGTCCTTCCCTTTCCTTTCTACCAGAATAGTCCCACTCCGTTTCCAGGCCGTTTATGTTTGGTTAGTTGGGCCGTGGCGCTCTGTGTCTGAACGTTAAGACTAGAAATCTTCTTACTTACTTACTTTCTTACTTTCCATCCTTGTGAGCCAGACAAGTTGGTTCGATCGTTTGAATTGTCCGAAGGTGATGTCCGGTTGCCGAAGCTGTTCAGGCAGATTGTTCCACAGCGTTGGCCGGACGGCTGCACCCTTATTCCTTGTCGTGGAGGTAAACCACTGGCTTGGGATGTGCCTGCTGCACTGAAGGCGCCACTGACACACTCGTTTGTCATTGTTGTTACTGTTAATTCTACCTTGTTACTCACCGTGTGTGGCCTCACGAGCCAGAAAACCCACCGGGGAGGCCTAGGGCTCAGCGGACTAGTCCATGAAGAAGCCCATCCTGGTTTCCCTTATTCTGCTCAATCTCCCCTTAAAGACATTGATGCTGGAAGCACCAACTGCCTGCTGGTCCAGCTGATTCCACCTATTAATTACTCTATCAGGGTTCGTACAGATCCTGGAAAAGTCTGGAAAGTGCTTGAATTTTATGTAGAAATTTTCAAGGCCTTGAAAACCCTTGAAAATGAACATAGGTATGGAAAAGTCTGGAAAAATCCTAGAAAACTGTAATGCTGACCTGGAAAAGGCAGATGTCTATTACACTGTTGATTACCCATGAATTTGTTACTGTTAATTTTCTTCCAGTTTATGAGACAAAGCATCTAAAGTTTAATGTTAAAAAATTTGAGGCCAATTTGGTAGTTAGAATACATGAATAGCAAATTTCAGCATTTAAAAGCCAATTTTGTAATGCCTTGTTCACAAAATGCCTTGAAAAGTCGGGAAAAAAGAAGTAATTTTGTCCTGGAAAGGTCTGGAAAACCACAGTCAGATTTCTGTACGAACTCTGTCTATTCATATTATTATTTGGTCGACCACCACCAACACTGCTGTGAAATTGTGCGTGTTCCGTGCAGGTGTTAGGTCAGATGACGGAGCGCGAGTTGAAGACGAACGGCAAGAACATTGCCGTGTCTGAGAAGAACAAGAAGGAGTACATCGAGCGCATGGTGAAGTGGCGCGTGGAACGAGGCGTCGCCGAACAGACCGCTAGTCTGGTCCGCGGCTTTCACGAGGTGCTCGTGGTTCTGTTGGTTGATTACTACAGAGTGGCCCAGCGTGGGGCCAGGGCACCTCCTTTCCCCAGTTTTTCCCCTTGTCCATTCACTTCCCCGTCTTTTGCTCTTTTTTACTTTTCCCTTTCTCGGTGGCTTTAACTATTTTCTTCTTTTGTCCATCCCTTCCCTTTCTACCAGAATAGTCCCACTCCGTTTCCATGCCGGAGGTCGTAGAAAGCGACCGACCTGGGTTTAGTTTGTTGATTTTATTTTGTGTTATCTGTATTCCTTAGTTAAGATGGATTCTGGTGTTTTGTTGTATTTGGTTTAGTTTAGTCTTGTTCTTCCTTCAGTGCTTTGACACTGTTGGTTTGGTCATATGATCCGTAAAAACCCGTCCCCAATATGACCTATAATGTGGGACATTAAACCTTGCTCAATCAATCAATCAACTACACAGTGGTCCAGAAAAAATTGCACAAAGTTTAGTGCACGTCATTTTGCAACCGTTTGCAGTAGAATTATGCGGTTTTCAGCAACATGCTCAGAAATTAACTGGTAACATGAAGATTGGCAACTTTTGAATATTGTGATTAAATATTCTTTGACAGCTGGTAAGGGAACTACATAAAAAGCATCAATACCGGCAACATATTTAAGACTGTCGTGAAAGAATAAAAGTTTATAAAAGTTTACAAAGAGTGAACATTACAAAGTTAGCGGACAACATTTTCCACCTCAAGAATGAGTGACCTGATTGTCCGTCTTGGGTACAGTTTAAGTTATTAATCGACTTGATATTTGAACCAGTTCATCCGAACGACATCGATCTCTACCAGCCTTTTAATGAAGCCAGTAGACGCAGTTATTTTGGTATTATTCTTCAGGTGTTGGACGCGCGGCTGGTGTCTAAGTTCGATGCACGTGAGTTGGAGCTGGTGATTGCTGGCACAGTGGAGATTGACGTCGCAGACTGGCGCCAGAACACCGAGTACCGCTCTGGTAAACCTTGCTGTGTGATGTTGTTGGGGCCGGTTAGAATCTTTCACTACAGGCTCTGAGTTGAGTTAGTAGCGTTTTACATCCCACTCGACACATATCAGGTCGTTTCAGAGACGAGCCTTTCCAGGCAATCAGTTGCACTGATGGTGACAACCAACACAGAAAAAAACATGAAAGATAAGTCTAAACTTAAACCTACAACAAACTTCATTAAACATATTCTTTAGGTTGGTAAAACATTTATTATGAAAATTAAATCAAATACAACCAACAAAGATTTACCTTGACGTTTCGGTCTCTATCAGAGGACTTCGTCAGAAGAAAATGGAACTAATTCTTCTTCCGGTTCTTGTCACGGCAGTGATGTGACGTGGCAAGAAATCTGTCGTACGTGTGGCTCAGTGTGTAGCTGCCCTCATCCCGGTTCATAGAACTTCATCCCTCCTTTCGAATGTGCACCGCCTCTTTGATCCATCTGATACCTCTGTTAGACTCCCTATCTTACGGATACCCTTGTTTTTTAAAAAAAGGCGCTTACATACAGGAAACTTAAACCAACAGGTCCTAGTTGACTTGTAAGAACTGCTGATATGAGTGTGCTTATTATAGTGCACAGTTGTAGTACACAATACAGTGCATATGATATGTTATAATCTGATAAACCACTATACAATGGTATTATTATTATTATCGCTATGAAACGCTTGCGTGTGAAGGTTATTACGACCAGCATCAGGTGATAGAGTGGTTCTGGAACGTGGTTGAGCGGTACGACAATGAACGACGACTGCGCCTACTGCAGTTTGTGACCGGGACATCAAGCATTCCGTTTGAGGGATTCGCGGCACTTCGAGGGAGCAATGGACCACGACGGTTCTGCATCGAGAAATGGGGACGAGTCTCTAGTTTACCGAGGTCAGTCTGGCTGTCTCCATTACAGGCACTTACAGCCAATCATCATCATCATCATCATCATCATCATCATCATCATCATCATCATCATCAGTGTAGCATTGTCTCTGAGGACCATTCCCATCTCTGATGACCTATGTGTTTGGTAGGACGTTAAACCTTATCCATCTATCTCAGGACAATTTTGCCACTCTGTGACCTCTGCAACCTCTTGTGTCAGTAAAGTGTTTTTCGTCAACAATGGCTAAACTAAAATTGGCATCGACTAAATTTAATTTAATTAATTCTAATTGTCGTAATGACGACAACTGGAATTCGCTACTTTTTGTCACCAAGACAAAACATGTGACTGAAATTTAACTTAGTGACGACTAAAATGACTAAAATTCCAAAATTCTTGCTGACGAGAGTGAACATTCCATCCTGAATTTTAACAGTGGTCGGTGTAATTAGATCACGTCACATGCCACTGTAATCTCGGCTAACTGAGGTATTGGTTTAAATGGCCAGAAGCTGTCTATCTTTGTATCTGTGAGTCTGTATGTGGCACAAATCATAACCGCTACATGTAGTCTGTAGTCCTGCATGAACAGACCTACTGGTGAACTCTGATCACAAACCAAAAACTATGTCAGTCTGACCTAGCTTACTGGGTTTATAGGTCACCTTAGAATATGTTTATATAGCTCTGCTGCCAGCTGAGCTTCACACACCATGGGCTGCTTGTTAGCAGTAGCAGCAGCAGCAGTAGTAGTAGTCGTAGTAGTAGTAGTAGTAAGGTAAGGTAAGGTAAAGGTAAACGTGGATTTGTATAGCGCCTTGTCGTGAACGCACCTCTAAGGCGCTCAGGTATGGCATACGTTCTCAAGGGATCTCACAGTCCTACCTGCACACTCTGCATACATCCGCTAACGGAATGAACCATACCTGCCTAGTAGTGGTGGTGGTGGTGGTAGTAGTAGTACTGTAAAACCCTTAATTTTGGTCACCCTTAATTTTGGCATTTGAGTCAATTTAATTATTTTGGACCCCGTAATTTTGGCGTTTTTGCTTCCTACTACACTGAAACGCTACTGTATTCAAATTTTCGCGGCCTGTTATTTTCGCGAACTTGGTAGGCTTGCGAAATTCGCGAAATAAAGGGCACGTGAAAAAAACAGGTTTTACAGTTGTAGTTGTAGTTGTAGTAGTAGTAAATGATTGATTGATAGGCTGATCTGTTGACTGTCTGATTGTTGGATTATATCATTAATCATACATTATGATTGTTTGTGTAGAGCACACACTTGCTTCAATCGTCTTGATCTTCCGCCGTACACGTCCTTTGAGAAACTGTTTGAGAAGTTGTCGATTGCCGTCGAGGAGACTAGTACATTCGGCATTGAATAACATCCCAGAATCCTCTGCTCATTGTGCCCCAGTACTGCAGACCATTTGCCACTTCAACAGATACAACTAAGCTGCAGAACCAATACTGTACAGGAAAGGACTGGGGCCAAATTCACAGATATTGTCTTAAGATTTATCCTAAGATGTGTCATATTATGATGTCGTGAGATTATCTTACGACATATTTTAAGATAAATCTTACGACAGTCGGCCTATCTTGTGAATCTGAGCCTAGCTGTCTTAAGACATCTAAAAGTGATCGTAAGATTTTGTCTTTAAGATAGGTCATAAGATTGTCGTAAGTCTGAAAAGTGTCTTAGGACTGTCCTAAGATCGTCTGTGAATTTGGGCCCTGGTTTCCCAAGATACACCTGGCAGCACTGTACCAGTGGTGATCGGCTTAATGTGCTGATAATATTAATTCTCAGGACTGTTTACCGTGCTGTCATCTTATCAAATCGACTGACTTTGGCTGTGAGCATAAGAGCAAAAATTATTTTTAAAATCATTTCATTTTATTCTTGGTTCCTTTCATTAGCTAGTTGCCTAGTTTATGCACATAGCAATAATTATCGGTAAATGAAATTAAATATTCTATGTAACACAAAATATCTAATCAGTGTGTGCCAGAAAGCGCCATCTGCGCATGTTGTGCTTATATTAGGCAACTGGTCAACTGGTTCGTATTGTGTGTATTTTTTTCCACGTTTAATGTCACAGACGGAGAGTGGAAATATGAACAATAGTTATCTTTGGCGAATAGTGTAAAAGATAGGAAGTTAGCTGCAGAGTGAAAATATCAGTTGTGTACATTATCTTATTGTACGTTTTGTACACTTATGTCCCGGAGTTAACGTTGCACCATTTAACATTGTATAGATGTTTTTGTTTTATGTACACATCTATGTTTTTTTTGTTATGTATGTATATGCTATATTATGTTTAACGAAGTTCGAGCGGATTATTTAAATTTATCGCTTTTTCGCTATCAATGATTGTCTGCTGCTTCCTTTACGTATTGTAGTGTTCTTAATCATCTTAATTAATTAATTTAATTATTTTGTTGCTTCCCGTTTTGCTGCATAAATCATGATTAGAGTTAAACATTCCAGGTATGACTATTTTAGCTTTGCGTGCTGTAAATATATGTATCTCGTTAACATTCCATGAGACCATAGAGAGTGACCATAGATGTAGACCAAGATTCCGCTTTCAGACTTATTCCAAGATTTTTGTTTTCATGTTTACCGAGTTTTTACGGAACATTTATTGTTGACTGTTGTATCTGAGTTCTGTGAGTGAGTGTTTCTTGGTTGCATGTGAGTTACTGGTATCACATTTTTGCAATTCTGTCACCATCTACAGATGTCCTTACTTACTTATTGTCAGAAGCTTAGTGTCTTAAATCAGGAACTTTTAGCCGGGTTCCCACTATACTTTAGGATTGAAATTCAAGTACTTTTCAAGGACTTTCAAGGACCCTGAAGTTGCATTTTCAAGGACCAATTCTCGACGGAAGTTTACAGCATGGACAGTATTACAGCAATATTTAATATCTATTTCTGTGATTACGGTACAGTTTTAGTTGATAAAACAAAACGTGACAATTATTCTTAAATCTTGTTTTAGGCAAAATACATGTTTAACGAAGTTGCTGATATCGCGCAGTTTGACTTGGTGAATTCAAGGACTTTCAAGCACCTGTCCTGTTTTCAAGGACTTCCAAGGCCTTGAATTTAGGATTAAAAAAATTCAAGTACTTTCAAGGATGCGTGGGAACCCTGTTTTAGGAGTTCCTGCCCGTTTATGTTGTGGGAAGAGGGTCTGAGTGAGTGCATAAAAGATAGATGATGCCATTTTTTTAGACTAAGTCGGAAGTAGATTATTGTTGCTGTGTATTGTTGCCATTTACCTGCCGTGCTCTTCATACGTTGAATTTAAAAACTGTTTCACATGCACAGCGTCCATCGTCAGTAATTAGGAGCGCCACTTCTGATGTGAATTATGGGGCAAATACTTGCTCATATTTAGGAGTTGTTTATTTACAATTCTGCAGAAACTGTTCACGTATAGTAGCAATCTTCACGACAGGATTCCCACGCCTCCTGCGATGTCCTGTTTTTTTTCCTAAAATTTCCAGAACCTGGAAAGTCCTGGAATTTACTTGTGATTCAAATTAACCAACATGCCTTTTTATGTATAGAACACCATGTGTAAATAAATGTGTGAAGTATTCCTGCTGTGTGCTAACCGAACAGTTTCTTTGCAACTTGTGATGAACGTTTTGTTATGGATTGTACTGTCACACTGTACACTGTGTCCCAGAAAAAAAGAGACCAAAATGTTTTTTGTAGTATCTCCTACAAAAACTGGGCGATTCTGATAAAATTTGGTACACTGTTTCTTGAATACATTTGCTTCAAAATGATGTAAACGTTTCCCACCTCACCTGCACACTGTCTCTACACTACCTTGTGAAACTTGAAATGCTCATTGCACACATGCTACCGTTGAGTTGTTACAGAAAGACACTCCAGAATTTATCCCACCTCAACTGTGGCCTCCATATTTTCCAGATTTGAATCCAGTTGATAACAGCATGTGGGACATGTTGCAAGAGGAGGTGTACAAAATACGTATCACTGATCTGGAGCTATCAACGACGCCACTGACAAATGGCTGCCGCAATGACGACATGATCCAACTTGGCCCACTCCTTCTCAGTCGCTGTTTCAGTTCGTCCAGATCAGTGATGCGTATTTTGTACACCTTATTATTATTATTATTATTACAAAATTTGTATAGCGCACAAATTCAAGCGAGCTCGAGTCAGAGGCGCTGGTGTGGCAAGGTGGGGAACATGACTAGCCGGGGAGAGAAAACAGATAAG
>Ga0049105_1001411_pt1 | contig 10602 bp, 9 predicted proteins | sample WorMetvaBAHAMAS1_FD_61260 | JGI IMG/M metagenome (GOLD analysis project Ga0049105, IMG submission 61260) | Worm MetaG Olavius vacuus BAHAMAS.1 | ecosystem: Host-associated > Annelida > Digestive system > Unclassified | place: Germany: Marburg | collected 2013-04-09 | reverse complement strand
ATCGCATAAGACTTGCTGTCGAACCTGCCAGAACAAGGCGTTGCAGTGTCGACAGAGGTGCAACATCTCGGCGTAGACATCTCGCAGACCATAGCGTCTACACAGCAGCAACACAGCACTGGATTACGAATGTGAGATCAGTCATTTAATGTATGAATTTAACCACACTTAGGATTTGTTGGCACTGAGTTACACGATGCCAAACAACAGCACGTAACATCTCATTTGTAACTGCACGGATGTTCTACAGTCCAGTAACTGTAACTGAGGCACTTGTATTGCGCCTCCTACTAGAAGACCGAGGATGCATCACAGAGTCAGTCCGTATCCTGGTGCCCGTAGACAGAATGAAACAGAAATGTTTTCAGATCACGACGAAACGAGTCCGTCGATTGCAGTAGTTTCAGCTCTGTCAGTAGCCTGTTCCATGCTCACGGTGCAGCAACAGAAAAGGCTCTGTTGCCAATTTGTCGATACATCAGTTATGCCTGCTCAACACCTAATATCGACACCCTAGTAAACAGAAAAAGAGATTGAACTTGAAAACTTCATTTTTCAAATACTCGGCATTTTTTACTTTTTCCAATTTATGTCTGGAAAGAACTCTTGTCTATCATTAATTGACAAATCAAGAATTTAGCCAGCATGCAAGAATTCTGTCCAGACAAATATGTGGAGCAAAAACTGCTGCATAAAATAGCCTTAGAAAAAACAAGTTTACAAAGGCAGACACTATGATAATATGAAAGGCAGAGATTACGAAGTGGTTAAGATATGTTGAAGGCAAATGGCACTGATGACGATGGTTAAGTGGTCACTCTGGTCCTTGGCAACTCCAAGTAAGCTTATCTGTGCATACGTAGGGACTGGATCCCTCTGAATCATTCTCATCATCAACATCGTCATCTTCTGCAGCATACCTCTAAATCATATTAGGTATTATAAATAATTCTCTCTGTGTATTATGCTCTATTTTCGCTATACTCTATGCACTTATACATATGTATACTTGTGCAAGCCTTTATTGCGGGTAAACCGTCTGCTACTGGTCAGCCAACTAGGCCAATTCAGCCTTTCATCCTTTCGGAGTCGATAAATGAGTACTAAGCTGCAATCAAATGTCCGCTCTGGCGGTGCCAGCTGGTGAATGCTTAAGGGGTGAAGGCCTGGTGTGGTTGATTGGGGCGGTAATGTGTTCGCTAGCTGCTGCCGCAGGTCCAATTGTTCGTTAGCGCGTTCATAATTGGCTCTTGCCGATCAACTGCCACTTCCGATGACTGTAAAGTGCGGCTCGTCAGGTTTTGTCCCTGTAATATGCGCTATATAAGAATCCCTCGCTTTAGCTTTAGCTTTAGCATAAGCACCATAACAGTACAGGAAGCTTGCTTGTAAATCTATATCGCAGTAACTGCCACAGATCAAAGTTGCTGATGACCAGTGACCAGTCTCTGTCTGTCAGCACAAGTCCATTCTAATAACCATAGGCAGTGCCAGACCTGAGCAGTCGAGAGTAAAGCTGTTTCCAGCCGACACTATCGACGTCCTCCGTTGAACGTAGCACCGAGTTCCACTGAGTGTTTGAGAAGTGAAACGTGCAAAGTCGCCGCCAGAAACTGTTCTCTTCAGACAGAGCGAACGTACGAGATCCGGCGAGTCCGGCGTTGACGAGGTCCTGGTGGTCGGCGAGCTGAACGAAGATGTAGCGAAGAACTTCATCAGGAAGATCACACATCATCGTCTTGCCATCTTCCTGCCTCTGTAACAGTAACAACAGGTGTATGGCCCTGCGAGCTGACAAGATGTGATGCTAATCGCTATGATGTTATCAAAGGTGAGGTAAGGCAAGGTAAACGTGGATTTGTATAGCTCCTCCTCATTGTGAACACACCTCTAAGGCACTCAGGTATGGCACGTGTTCTCAAGGGATCACACAGTATTACCTGCAAACGCCGCGTTCATCTGCCAACGTAATGAACCATACCTGGCTTTTCCTTCTCAGCCGAAGCTGGTCCTCATTTACCAACCCAGAGGGACGGAAGGCTGGGTTGGCCCGGGTGGCTGGTTACATACCGAAATAAATGTCCAGCACCGAGAATTGAACCAGGGCATGGTCACCCATCTCAGTACTAACCGGGCCCGACGTAGGTTAACTTTGTTCATCGAGACCAAAGCGCTAACCACTGCACCAGACTGCCACCGCAAAGGAATATGTCATGTGTATAAAAAGAAAAAATAAATAAATGAAACACTGGATATTTCACTGAGAAGTGGCTACTGAAAGTTTAACGATCGAGCATACGTGTGGACTTTTTGTATTTTTTTTATCACAAACAGTAAAGTTAATACAATTGAGGACATTCCGACGTACGATAATGCAAAAAGAACTGAACTGGAGATTTCAGTTTTGGCCACCACGCCATGTTAGAACTGTCTGGGTTTGGTGGGTTCAGCATTGAAACCTACGCCAGCCAGGAGCGAGAGGAATCACAAATCGCAAATGTCACCAGTACATGTGCAAAATGGAACAGTTTTGGCGGGAATACAAGTGCGGGAATTGCTGCGATAAAATGACAACGGCAGACGACACGCGCAAACCTCTGCAATGTGCAGAGAATCGAGTCTGCTCTGAAGTTTGTTGATGGTTGCACAATGAGATTTCCACAGCTGTTGACTGCCGACGTGCTCGTAGTGGCCGCGCTCCAATGCCTGTTGCATTGCGTCCAGTAACTTCTGCACCAGTCGCAGGTTTGACTGCGCCTTAATTGCTAACAACAAACACATGCGACAAAAATAGAATAGCACAATGTACGAGACACTCGAAAGTCAGCTTAGGCTAGCACACGAACATATCCCGAAGACACCGGCACCGGGCAGAATTACACAATAAGGATAAGAAAAACCCACAAACGATAAGAAAAATTCAATACACAGCCTTGCAGCCAACAGCTGAACTGCTCAATTAGCTAACTGTGCAGTTTATTCATAGGCACTCCTAGAGTAAGTAATTTTATTTTGTTGTTGATCATTTGGGTGCGTTTTTAGCAAGATGTTACCTTCCGTGAAATTCACGGAAGACAAGGTGCTCGTTTTCGTTATTCTCTGCGAAAAATGCTAAAATAGTGCAACTCTGAGTCTAACTGTAATTCTAACCCTAATTTCCAGGGCAAATTAATCAGATAAATCACCGAGTGGTATTGTCGAACAGTACATTGTTGTCAAATAAATCTGGTTCAATAAAAGAATGCACCCAAACGATCGACAATTACATATTGTCGGGGTGTGCCGGAAGTGCCCATGCATAAATTAGGCAACTAGCTAATACAGAAATGAATAACCAGAGAAAAATACACAAAAAGGATAAAATGCAAACTTTAACATCTATATACACATGTAATACAAAAAGTGTGCAATATAATTCTGCACAATTTCACTGAGACATGCAGCAATTTGTTATAGAAAGCAGGTGTGATTAGCCAGACTGGATGGTCAAAACCGCCGGGTAGCAATCGGTGGCAGCTCGATTTGCTACTGCTGGTAAGTGACATCTCTATACAGAATATTTATACAAATCCATGAGTGCAGACTGTTAAATTAGTCATAAGTTATTCACTCCCAGTTCACACATAGTGTCAGACTACTGCTGTGCTGATGGTAATTCTCACAGCAGTCTTCAGCCTCTGTATCTTTGGACTCTATGGCGCTATACAAATGCTGTTATTAATATTATTGTTATTATTATCATGTGACAACAAACAGTATCAATGACATCGATCTACTGCAAACATTACAGGCCCAGGACTCCTTGTCCGGCCGGGCCAACATTCAAAGGTTATCATCACAAATTGCACGTTATTATTTCCTGTTAAAAAAGTATGAAGGGACTCAAAATGAGACTGAGGAGCCTCAGGTTATACAAAGTGAATAAGCAGGTGGTACAATGGAGCCCAATCACTGTTTGGCCTCAGTCCCAATTACTGCTGGGGCCTGGGCCCCGGGGCCCCCTATGGATCAATGCTCCTGAACGACATACACATCTGGTGTGTGCAAGAGACCTTGATTGACAATCTCTTCGAGGATGTTGACGACAATCTTCTGTGGCCGTCCACTCAGTGAAGACATCTTATTCTCAATCAGATACATCACCAACTGCAAGCACAGCACAAAATACAAATTCCCATCACCGATTCACTTCCAGTGCCCCCGTACCTCACGAACACAAGACGCACAATGTGTTAAAGTTGAAATGTGCTACAAAACGGCACTGCAGTACGAGATTAGAGGCGTAAATTAAAATATGGCCTCCAATGGAAGGCCAACAGCCAGCACTTTCAAATCTAATTGCTGTTTCAGGTAATTCTGAAAGCATCTCATGCTAAAATGGGGAGCCAAACTACAAATCACTTATTATTGATGTGATGTTCAGGAATGCAGAGACCTCCTTTTTGGTGATGATGATGATGATGATGATGTGGAATGATCTAATGTACACTTAAAAGCTGACTAGAAGCCAGCTTAGCCTAGCACACAGTACCAAAGTTATAACCGACATGCCAGACAAAAAAAGAAAAAGAGATGGAGTCCATGGCTTGAGAGAAATTCTAAATTCTTCTAATATAAGGTGCACATTGGTGTACAAGCAAACAAAGTTGCACGATAACAGGACAGGCTTGAGGTAGCACAACCGGCAAGAACTGCATACTGTTAAAGAACAATAACATGACTTGACCTGTGCTGCCACTGCCTCTGAAGTTATCATCTTATGATGGGATATGAATATCCATATCATCATTAATACTATTATACTATTAATACTACTATTTACTATTAATAATATTATTACATTTTATTCTGAAGGTTACAAAGATCAGGACACACTAGAACTGATAGAGGTAACAGTGACCTTGCAGACGTAGTTGAAACGTCGATGATCACGTACAGCACCAACCATGTCAAGTCGACTCAGGGCTTCCGCAGTGCTCGTTCGCATCTTCTGCTGCAATTTACCAACAAACGGACGGACGTGCAGTGCAAAGGATGTGACCAGTATTTATGAAATATACAGTAAGGCCCTGAGCCCCTGTATTATATATTTATTCATTACACTGAAGCATCATTCAAAATTACAAACATATGAACACAAGTTCAATAACAGCAACAGAGAGTACTAAAAATACTAAAAAATAAAACCTAATGAAAAGAGTTATCACACCTTCATTAAATTACTGTTATGCAGAGACATTAGGACTGCATCACTGAAAGACGTCCATTATTGTTACTGGTTCAGGCAGTAGGCTTGGTTCACTGTCAAAGAATAATGATGACGGAGTGACACGATTCTATACAATACGATATGGCATGCCCTTAACATGTGATCAGAGCTGACAAAATAGACAGTTCGGTCTACCACAAAGTATCAAAATCAAAACCAGATGCTGTTTGATGGAGAACCATCAACTGGCATGCCTTTGTTGGAAAAGAACATTTTTTTATAAACGTTATCTATAACCTTAATCTTTGCACCCGTAACTTCAAAATCTAAACAGTCTGTGGCGCGACTGTGGGAACATTTCTTTACGTTTTGGTTGAAATCTCTTCAGTGGCTCAGTAGCTATCAATTCGAGTTCACAGGATTTCTACAGATGTCGCTGCATTTGAACCGATGACCTTGTAATGTCAACAGTGCCATGTGGACCTTCAATTGAGCAACTGTGATAAATTTTGCTGAAATACATCCACACATTCCGGAGGTATAAAGGTGGAAAAAGAGACTCACAAACGCATACAAAGACTTACACACAGAGAGACAGACAGACACACAATCACCTGGATAACCTCAGTGCTCTATACCTTCATCATCCAACAGCCAGTGAAGATATAACTTACAAACAAATAAAAGTGACAAACTGATGAGCAAAAAAAAACATAAGAAAACCATTAAGGCAGTCCAGTGTGTGAAGACAGTTCAGGCACCCTTGATATTAAACAACACCTTCCTATCAGTCATAGGAACTACACAGTTTTTCTGTTGCCACTTACCTCTTTAGTGACTTCTTTGACCAAAACATACATTTTTGGATGACGAACTGCCTCCATATCTCTATGTGCTGCACAGTTCGTATACTCGGCATTTGCCAAGTTCAACAACCTGCAATCACCGTACAGACCATTTGCACACAGAAACTCAGCATAAAATGCACTATCTACCAGTAGGTGATGAATTAATCTCGTCACTTTCATGAAAATATAAATATTTCCCTTCAGCCATTCAGTTCCTTAGTTCGGCGATGAGCAAAACTGGTCAGCATGCAATGACCATGATATGCAATATCGGAGACGATGTGTGAATCTGATCGAGACTGGCAGTTTGAGTGAATCGAGATGGTTACAATCACAAATGGCACATGGAAACAAAGAACATCTAAAGAGATCAGTATGAACAGGAATTTGTTCGACGAAACTTATGCCGTACGAGGAAGAATGGGCAGATGTAAATTTTAATTGCACAGTTAACGTAACAACAAAATGTTATCATACATAAACTCAATCCAAAGAAAAACGAGTAGGATCTACAGTTCACCTCTCAATACTGCTCTCAGCAGTGTACATATGGCAGCGAACCACTGTTATAAATGATACAACACAGGATGCTGTAATCTACAATTTTACAGCTGGTAGTTTTGCCCTGGTGGTTTATGTCAGCATATTTATATTTCAGTGGTACGCAGGCTAGCACAGCATCGATTTCACAAAGCTAAACAAAGGATATTGTTATAGTCACCTAGCAGACGCAGCCTGCACGCCAACACCGTTATCACGCAATATTCCATTGTGCATATCAGATACTCACCGACGTAGCACATTCTCGTTCAGACTTTCGAACAGTTTCAGTCGCCATAAACCGAGATGTTCCCAGCCTGCGCCAGTTCGAACCCACTGTTCGCCAGGCGAACGCCAATCCTGACCCAAGAACGGCATTTTAATGTCGACTTCGACGATGCCTCATCAAAATGCGACGTTAAATGCCACCACAAAGCAATTCTGCGCATCAGCTGTTTACATGTGATAACCTGCGCAGTATTTACATATTACGTCATGGCCGTGGAAATCGCGATCTCTGATTGGTCTATGCAAGTAGGTCATTAATTCGACCTATATTCGCAAACAACAATTGGCGGCGTTGCAGCTAGGCCAGTGTTGATAAACACAAGTCATGTGTTCCTGCAGCCTTTTGTTCAGTGCGCAACGAAAAGGCTTTTATAGACTCGCGTTCACGAATGAAGGTGAATGCTGAGAAACACGTGAGTGCCGTATTGCATGATTAACACGTCCATGATCATCAGAAATCGTCTCAAACCTCACAGACTGGCTGCAGACCGGGACTGTCTTGTTTGACCGTTTACTCAAAGCACGGAGTAGAACATTGTGAGAGTAGAAGCAAGCATTATATTCTAAATTTACCTATTTCTGTTGCTCGTTAATATCAGCTGTCCTTTTGATTAATCATACGTATCGTATATGACGTTTTCAGTCCATGCAGTACTAGGTTTTCCGCTTGGAACTGTCTTCATCAATCATCAAACCACATTTCAAGTGCCTTTATGGGCAGTGTCTGAAGGCAGATATACAGTATACTTTTGTTGGCCACCAATCGCTGACGAGGCCGTAGCTTGACGACGCAGCCTACTACGTAGTTTGGCCAAGTGTCTAAACAGTATGTGTATTGAGATGCACCACACGAGTACTGAATCCGTCTTTATCAACGCCTGTCATTTGTTAAGAAAGTATGACATAATAACAGACTCTTCAGTAGTGTGCACTCCACCAGATAAAACAGATGCAATGGAGTTGCATAGTTTGTATGTTGTTACCTTTACCTTGTTCAGACACTGTCTTATTGTCGTGTCTATTTGTCACATTTTTGTCGTAACATGGATGTTTCTAACGTGCAGACTAACTATCTTATCTCATTTACTTATCTTTTCTATTCATTAAATGTCCAAATAAGGAAATGAAAAGAAAAGTACAGGGATTTAACATGCAATTTAAAAGCTGATTAAATCAGCTTAGTATCACACGATTCAAACAAAAGATGAAAAGAGAAAAACAAAACAAAAAAACCGTTGCGAAATTAAGTCTAGAAATGGTCACAAAAATCCGTGAGATCCGTCCAAAAAGGTGAGGGGGACTACGGTGGGAAGGATTTATGGAACAGGTATGTTTTGAGCCTGGAGTGGAACACAGATGGAGTGGTGCATAGTGAGAGTGGTGATGATGATGACGATGACGATGAACTGGTGAGAGAAAGACGAGATGACAGTGACGGGGACTCATCATCAACAAGTTCTTTAGGAATTTCAATCTAGAGATGAGGTGAGGCATGGCGGAAAGAGCGGTTGTTGACTTTCAAAGAGGAACAGAAAGGTGGACGAGCAAAGGTGACAACATCAGAGTAATGAGTGCTGCGATGAGGTTAAAGAGAGGTAAGATCATACAGACAAGAAGGTTCAGTGGTAGTAAGGACTTTGTAAGTAAGAGAAAGTATCTTATCTTTGAGCTAATATAAATATCGAACAGAAGGGGTTATATGGGACGATTTAGGGGCTTTGATGATGAGAGAATTCTGGACAAGTTGAAGACGGTTTAGCTGACATTACAGCGAGTTGCAGTAGTCAACTTAGAGTGAACGATGAAGGTAACAATGGTGCTGGCTGTTTTGAGATCAACATATGGACAGATGCAGCGAAGTTGACGAATATGTGAGTAGTAGGATTAGGAAGAGCAGATATCTGGTCAGGAAAGGTAAGATGTTCATCAAAAATGAAGCCACGGTTACGAGTAGAGTGTACTGTATCAAGTGAGGAATTATTTTAGCCACTTGTTGTTGGAGTCCAATGAGGAGAAATTCAGTTTTTGAAGTGTTAAGAGTCAAAAGATTGGCAGACATCCAGGACAATATAGCTTGCAGAGCATTCTGGAGGTGAGTAATGCTGGAGTCAAGGTTAGACGGGTAGGAGATAAGAAGTTGAGTATCGTCAGAATAAAAGTGATGGTTTAAAGACAGAGATGACATGAGTGTGCTGAGTGGGGTGATGCACATGATGAAGGACCAAGAACACAGTCTGAGGAACACCACAAGAGGAGATACGGGAGGAAGAGAAGGAGTTGTTACACTCAACACGGAAAGACCGAAATGACAAACAAGATTTAAACCAATTTAAGACAGACCCGTGAAACCCAAACCAAGAAGAGAGACGAGTAAGTAAGACGCTGTGATCAATGGTGTCAAGGTCACAGAGAGGTCAAGAAGACAGGAGATTTTCTGAGAACCTACGGCATTAATAAGTTGGTCACGAATATAAAGAAGAGCAGTTTCAGTGGAATGATGTTTACAGTAGGCAGACAAATGTATTTCTAGTGTTCAAAAGCAGGACAAACTTGGTCTCGAGTTGTCTGCATTGACAACCCACAAAACACTGTCTAGAGTGTTACAGGATAATATTTAAACATTTTCTATTCATTCGCCACTTTATGTCAAGTACTGTTCTTTGTTCAACTTCTGTTCTGCTCTGATTTAGTTTCTTCCATTCTTTTGCTTTACATAAACTATTAAGGGCCGGTTGCACCAATGACAGTTAAATTCGTCAGTTAACTCACCTCTGCTTATTTTTTACCTCCGGTTAAACAGATGCTGCACTGCATGAACAGTTATCAACTTATCCGTTGATAACTGTGACCCAGTAATGCAGCGATGTCACAGCTACGTCATAGGTCAAGCTACGTTGAGCAATACAAGGACTGTCCAAAGACCACAATGACACAGTGCGGCATCACACCGTCTGAACTGGAAACACTCACGATGGACAGAACTGGTTGACATTCCACATGCAAGTCAGCTGTAGAAGAGTTTGAAGTACGACGCATTCAGGAGTTGGAGGCTAAACGGGATCTGCGCAAACCTGGTCCACCATCCACCAGCAACTTCGAGTGCCGGATCTGCCACCGGGTGTGTCGTTCACGGATTGGGCTTCTTGCCCACAACAATTCCCACACGTGATGATGAGACCTGTCGTATCGACGGCTCAGTCCATGACGACATAGGTAGTGGTGCGAGTTACACAGTTCATGAATGAAGTGACAAATATTAAGAACTGCTTCAAACAGGTTAATTCCTGGCAATATCTCACACAGTAGTGCCAAAGCAGTCACTCTAGAATCAGTAAACAGATGAAAGTTACATTTGATGACATATTTTTAAACCTGTGATTATTTTTTAGCGAACGTGAACTCATGTTCACGTTCGCTATATGTCGTCGTCCGTCCGTCTGTCTGTAACGATCGTGCACCCTACTCAGCCGATTGAAATTTTCGGCAATGTTTCTGCGCCATGTAATACGTTGGTGACCTGACGACATGCAGGTAAAATTTTACGGAGATCGTCCCAGGGGAACCCCTCCGTCGGGGGGTTAAACCAAAGAGTGTTAATAAAAATGTAGCGATTTTGGACCTTTGCGAGGCTATATCTCGGAAACGGTGCAAGATAGGAGGTAAGTTACTATTAATCACTAATAGGAAGTCGCATATGGGCTTTCGATTGGTACCAAA
>Ga0049105_1001410_pt1 | contig 10604 bp, 7 predicted proteins | sample WorMetvaBAHAMAS1_FD_61260 | JGI IMG/M metagenome (GOLD analysis project Ga0049105, IMG submission 61260) | Worm MetaG Olavius vacuus BAHAMAS.1 | ecosystem: Host-associated > Annelida > Digestive system > Unclassified | place: Germany: Marburg | collected 2013-04-09 | reverse complement strand
GAACTAAAAAGCCAAACATATTATTGCAACTCACTGTAATACTACTTGCCTGTAACAACACACGGCCACACGTACACTGGAAGACAAATACACACAAAGTACTGCAACTCGCCGTAAAACTGCGCTTAACTCACTGTAATACTGCATGCCTGCAACTGTCCTGTTTTTGGAATGCAAGAGTTATGTCGTCGTTGGCATTTATGCCTCTAAGCCCTCTATATCTGAATTTCCGTTAATGTGCAGTGATGTGCGGTTGATGTGTGGTTGATGTGCGGTGATGTGTGGTGATGTGCGGTGATGTGCGGTTTTCAGGCACTCCCGACAAAATATCGTCTTCGTATATGCTACTCGCATAATACTGCATATATGGTACTGCATAGCGTTAGTGGTATTGCAGGCAACACCTTACTGGTAGGGAATGGCTGGTATAGAGTAGTGAACTGCTGGACGGTCGCATCGCGATTCTACTGCCCGTAAGTAGAATGCTGTCACTGCGAAAACACTTTTCTGTAACTGTGAAAGCTGACCGCTGAAGGCGTTCTTCTTTTGTGCCACCTATAGCTAGGAGCACTTAAGTTAATGACTGTAATGCGCAGTGGCGTCACCAGATTTGTTGTGAAGAGGTGCAAAGCTGGAAATTTAGGTCATGGGACGCTCACGGCAAACTTCTTGGCCGGGTGCAGCAGCTGCTCGATGACTAATAGTTTTGTGGCTATTGCAGTACTGATTGAAAGAGCTGGGAGTTGTTGACATCTACGCAAGCTACTCTGGCAGACTACACAATACTTCGATAGTTGGCAGTCAGATTTACTCTAAAGTGAACTAAAAATGAAATTGTTGGAGGGACACGTGCACCATAGTTGGCGACGCCACTGGTAATGCACCTTCGTTTTTATTGTAGAGAGCGCGCTACGGGTATGACTAATTACCGCTCGGACTACATCTGACCAAATCTTACTACATTGGAGATGGGTCAGTATAAACCCTGCACCGAGTGTTTACCAGTAGTGAACCATGCACCGGCGCCATATAGTCGAAAACGAAAACTGTTATACGTACGTCCCCTACAGATGAGTAAGCAGCAGAAGTTGGTCAACTGTCAGTAGGTTGACGCCAGCCTCGCCTTTCTCGCGTAGTGTGTATATCTGGTGTGCCAGCGATGCTTGGTTTATACCGACCGTGGAAGACCTGTACGCAGCGAATGTCCTAACATTGCCTTTGTGGTGGCCTAACTTAAAATCTATCTCACTGCATACCGGGTAGCTTGTTTGCCCTTAAGCTAATTCCAGCACTTTTTGTCTTCGTTTTGTAAAATTACGATCTTATGTTTACAGACAGGTTCAGACATGGTCTGATGTGGTCCAATACATGTCGATTGCGGCAGTTAGTCATACGCTACAAATGTCGTAGCCCTGAATTAAGTGCAAGTGTGCGACGCCATTGCGTATTACTGTGTAAAGCGTTGAGCTGATCAAACATCAGCAGCATTATTGTTCTATGTTATACGATACTAATAACAATATTGTCTGTGTTACTGTGTGTTTGTAGATCTGTTTAAGCAGTTGGAAGAGTTTTGACCATGTCTGTTGTTATACCGGAGAGTTTGGAAGATTTAGAGTATGCACATATTTTCTGTTATTTTTCCTTTTTTTTGATTGTTATCTACCGATTTTGCAAATGGCTAGATACTGCGTGTTGTAACTTTGTTGGTTTTCATCTGTAGCGTATTTATAGTTTTGCTTACGGTATTTGTTATTTTGATGTACAATCTTGATTTAGCTATTACCACACTATGCTGCAAAACAAAATACACTGTGTCTCAAAAAACCGGACCCCTGAAACTTTATTATAACTTTACAAAAATTGCTTTAATATCAATAAAAATTGGTACACACAACCTGCATATGACATAATTAAATTACAGTATTGTAAGACTGTGGTGAATCTTCCTGGCTTAACACAAGCTCGTCGAAAAGGTTTAATGGTCTCGTCGGTGTGCGCTGTTCTTGGCCAACCGTTGCTGGCTTTACACTCTGCCAAACCAGTGTCTCTCACTTGCTTTAAAAATTGTTTAGTGTCATCTTCTTCCAGCCCTTTGTAGAAAATTCCTTTATTAACCTTTTAGCACCGTAGTCTTTTAATATAAAAATTTTTTGCTCAAAATCCAATTTTCTTAAGTCAAAGGCATTTTGCTTATACAGCTGTCATCTGCTATGATACTGTTGTTACAATGGAATGTCTGTTAATAGCAGATTTGTATAGCACATAATCGCAAAGCCTCTAATGCGCTTATGGAAACCGTGCAGGTGACACTCTACCCGTATCAAGCTTTTCAGGTGCAATCAATCTGCAATGAAATGCCGATGCGTTCTGTGAAACTATACTTTAACTTAGCACATTCATTGTATGCTCTGCGTTCTGTCATGGCTCATTAAACGAATATGAATGAATGAATGAATGAATGAATGAATGAATGAATGAATGAATGAATGCTGGTGGTTATTTTATCGGTGTGTGGTCTGTACAGTTGGTTTCATCCAAGTATTGACCGGCACATAGCTGAAAGCCTCCTGATGCAAAATGGTGAAGAAGGCAGCTATTTGCTTCGTCACAGCAAGAATGCTGGCACTTACTCTTTGTCTGTCCGGTACAGTTTGTGTTGTTAATACGTTTTGTACTTCGAATATTTGGAATGGGATGTACCTGATATCCGGTTCCAGTTGGCCAGATATCTGGCCATTTCTTACTATCTGGTTCCAGATCTGGCCGAAGTGTTGAACGACACCAGATATCACAGCCGGATGTTTTACTGTCTGTATAACAGTATTACGACATGAATGTCATAAAATCTGGTTAGCTCCAAATCATTTGTAAGCACTAATGTTCAGAGAAGCATATATTATGCATTACAATTACAGCTATTCCTATTTGACAGAATAGTCAAAAGTAGCTATATTCGGTATGGCTCAGGTTACCATTATACTGTCGGCTGCGACTTCTAATGCCGTAAGTAGCTGCTGATCATGAGCTATAACTCCTATAAGCCTTGATATAGCAAATGTCAGTGTCATTTAATACACTGTTGATTGTTCTTGTATGTTTTTGATTGGCAGAGGACAGAACTCGGTGAAGCATTATACAATAACCACAAGTGACAATGGATATGTGTTCGGTCTGGCAAAGTTTGCAAACATGACTGAATTTGTCGAACATTTTAAAAGCCAACCACTTCTCGGCGGAGAATCGGGTAATTCTCGTGCTATTTTTGTATGAATGATTTTTAAATGCATCTTTGACTTGTCACTGTGGATATGTTATTTTTCTTTTGATTTAGTGCACAGTAATAGCAGCATAAACCAGCTGCGCTGGTAGTGTAATGGTTAGCTCATTGCACCACCACACTAAGACCTTGGGTTCAATCCCATGCTGACTGCGGCTACAATCCTGGCTGATGCCGCAGTCACTCCACCTTCTCCAGAATGACCTGAAATGTGTGGAGTGGGACGTTAAACTTTGCTCAATCCAGTCCAAATTTCATGCCAGGTGCTCCCAGCCCACTCAGTTGTTGTGATGAGTAGACTGGGTTTAAAATGGGTTGAAGGTAAAGCTGACGATGGACAGAACTCATCATAGCCCTCATATACTGAAGGCTATTGGAAATGGGTTGTCACGAACTAGTGATGGTATGGTCCAGCCACAAATGGACTGAGACCGGTTCAGGAACGTCAGTAATTTTGGACCTGGGAGAACCAAACCGAATCAGGGACTCAGTATATGTCTGCAATGCATTAGATTGCTATACGCTAAATTTTTGACGCTGAAAATGTCATATACATGCACTTAACCATTCGACACCCAGTGCTAGCAGTAACATCAATTACTTTCTTTTTTTGTGGCTGATGTGAAGTGTGGTTATGTGAAATAAACAAAAACAATGGAGCAAATGCTACACATGGACCGAGTTCAGTCCAAAAAGATGTTCCGAGACCGAACCGAAGCGGTTCTGGACCGGAGAGGTCCAGAACCAGAACTTTGACCCGTGACACTTCCTACTGCTGCATGCCCTGAGCTTATGTGATTCGCCTACCTGCTTTCACCAGTAGCATAAACCAGCTATTGGCAAGGCTTGTTTCTTGCTTGCCGTAGTCTGTCAAGTTTGACAAAGGTGTACTTCTATGGGGGTTGAGGGTAACATGTAATATGGCTGCAGAGATGACTGCAAAGACCTCAGTGGGAGGCAGAGACTCGACTGCACTGTGGATATCTTAGGTCCCTGAGGCATCAGGTTAACAGCATTTGTCAACATGACCGATAGTCTTCAGCATTCTGTACAGGTTCTAGGCTCTTTCTAGGACTGATTTCATGTACTATTTTTAAGTTGAGGAGATGAGCTGTGCTTGCCGAGTTCGATGTAGGCCCGACACTGAGCAGTTTTGATTGATTGATTGATTGATTCACAGATTTATTCATTCAAATTTGCCACTAGTTTCATCAGTGATGCGGGTACTGATGCTGCAGGTGTGGTCATACTGCTGAAGTATCCGTATCCTCGCGATGTCTTGGAACCGGTCCAGTACGACTCCATTAGAGTGCACGCGCAGATGGGTCATGTGACAGTGGACCCTGAGAGACTACGTCTTTCTGTGAGTACACTTAGCCTAAGTGAAAATATCGCAAAAAAGTTTTTTTTGGGGGTGGGGCTACTTTGTTGACTCATATCGTATGTTGAACTGTTGCAGCATTGTACACTCTGTCTCAGAAAAACGGTACTGCTGTTACATTTTCAAATAACTTCAACCAGTCTGGACCAGTATTAATACTATTTGGCATTAGTAAAGAATGGGTGTATAGTCGTTACTTATTAACAGTTATTTCTTCTTGAAATGTGATAAAATTAGGCCAATGGTTAGAGAATTAAAAAGACCAGCAGTCACAGTGTGTGGTGACACACCATCCTGAAACTGTATATCAACTTGCACTTTGATTATAAACATCCCGTTATTTTACAAGTTAGGTATTCTGTGACTTGTGATGTTGCATTTTCTTTTACTGTTTGTTGTAGTAAAATGACAAACATTACTTGACTTAAGCTACAATGTTATTTCTTGTAAGCTTAGGAAAACTATGTGTATAGCAACAGTTACAGTGAGTGCTTTAGCTTCTGGTCGGGTTGTTACGAGAAAAAAAGCAGCTGATTCTCTGTCGATAACAAATTTCACAGAGAGCAAATGAATGTAAGTAAAGATCGCATGGCGATTCTGTGTACCAAAAGTTATTTACATTTGGTCACATTTGTTGGAGTTGCATTCAATAATGGAGTAGGAGTCTGTTTTTTTGAGACACAGTGTACAACTGTTTGTTACCATGCTCACTGTGTTGCTGAGAAAGTATGATGTGCAGATTGATAGAGATTATCAGCTGCACACACATGCACGTGCAGAATTTCCACTGAATTCAAGTGCTGTACCAGCTATACTTGCTTACTGGCTCTGTCAGGCTGATTGCATTGTAGTCATCATTTGTAGCCGGCTATGCTGCTCCTCTTCTACGTTTGTTATTTTATTTAATACTGTAGAATACTGTAATTTTCTGCAGCAAATATGACATTATTAGCAGTACGGTTCATCATTTTTGCCACATTCTGTGATGCTACTGGTGTATCCCAAGTCAAGTGAGAATAAACAAAATTATTATGAGCTGTGCTGATGTGTGTCTCTGCATTAAACTGCGTCTCTGTGTTTGTGTGTTGTAGATGGGGACAAAAGAAGGCTATCTGACAAAACAGGGAGCCATAATCAAGGTCTTTTTCGTCTTCCAGTTATTTCTGTTATAGAAAATTAATACAGTGGCACGTATGTTGTGTATAACGTAAAGTACGTCCCGTGTTTCATTGGGGCTTTGTGGTCTTCAAGCAGTTATCATGCAGGTGACTTAGACATAACCCAGCAGTAGTCAATCACCAGTCAATCAAATCAGTGCAATAAGTCATGTGCACATCTGTATATCGCCATGCCTATGATTACCTTTCTGACTGCAGAAATATTGTTTCTGATTGTTGGCCAGTACGAGATTATACTGCTTGTCTTGTAAGAGATATATGATATGACACAGTATGATATGTGGAGATTTCAAGTGCATGTCTAAGCAGACTGTGAGCCTGAGGCACGTTTTGCCTTTCATTTCTACGAGAATATCGAAGCTGCTAACCTAGGAATGCGTCTCGCACTTTAAAAGCTACGAGCAGCTACGAGAAATAGCTAGCAAAGAATTGTTTAGCTACGACTGACTAACTCCGCCCACAAAGACGGTGACATGAGTGTTGATTGGTGTTGATGTTGTTGATGACGTCATAACTCTGGCAGCTAGCAAAGAATTTAGAAATGCGTCTCGCATTCGAACCTAGAAATCTAGGTTAGCCAAAGCTAGCAGATCGTAGCAAAAAAGTGCAAAACGCGGCTCTGGTTAGTCTAACACCTTACACAAATAAATCTAGCTGTTGAGCAGAATGAAAACGTGAAATGTCAAATTGTCACTGTCAATTGGCAGATGAGGAAAGGTTGTGGTGGGAAGGATATGTCAAAGAGGCAAGTCTTAAGCCCAAAATAAAAGATCGAAGGAGTGAGTGAAGATAAGAGCAGTGATGATGAAGTGATGAACTTCCATCTGTGATCACAAGTAAAATTCAAGGAGACTGTATCTGGCGAGGCATGCAAAGTTCGTTGAGGATTCATTGTGTAGTGTAAGCAACTTGCCAGCAGTCATTACGTGAAAGTGGAACAGCCTGAAGTCGAATCAGCAGATCATTTAATGCCAGTTGATCAGTCAGTTGCAGTAAGCTTCCATGTATTTGTAGTAACGATGGTTGTTGTTGTTGTCGTTGTCGTTGTCGTGCAGAACTGGAAACTGCGTTGGTTCGTGCTACAGAAGAATGAGTTGCGTTACTATGCCGAGCGATCGTCTCCAGAGCCGATTAGAACAATGGACCTCCGAGAATGCCGAGAATGCATTCGAGCCACGAATTCCCAGCAAGACAACGGTTTCTCGTACGCATTTGCTTCTGCTGCTTATCATTAATATTATTATTATCATCGTCATCATTGTTACCTCCTTGCCAGCTGTGCTGATGAAGCCAGTATTGTTTTAGCGATGTGTTGTCTGTGTGAGTGTCTGTGTACATGTGTGTCTGCACAAAAAAAAAGAAAACAGTACTTATCAGAAACTGGTGTAGCTTGGTAGGAACGTAAGCAAGAAGATTTCTAGTCAGCGCCCTTAACGTAAAGACACAGGGCGCCGCGGCCCAACTAATCAAACACAAACGTTTTTGACGATCGTTTGAATTGTCCGTAGGTGATGCCTGGTTGCCATATTTGTTATGGTGTAGTGATTACGTCTAAAAGTTATGATATTTTGCAGACATTTGACCTTGATTTTTGACCTTGAAATAGATGACAGCAAACAGGTCACAGTCCGAGTGATAAACAGGTCAGAGATGTTGATACAGACAAACTGCCTAATTTATGCCGACAGTATTTCTGGCACACCCACTTAATTAGATATTCTCTGTTATACAGAATGTGTGATTGAATTAGATAAAAACAGTGTTTCTGCCGGCATAAATTAAGGACCGAAAAATTGCTCACGTTAGAGAATTACTATTTCAAGATAATGATATTGCATTATATGGGCATACACATTTGTAGTTGCTGGTATATAAAGAAAGTTAATGGCGGATTAGATTAGAGGTTATTACATACATATTGTATATAACACTGACTATGTAATTCAGTGAGTGTGCTGGAAACCTACAAAGAGAGCTGTATTTTCTTGTATTGCATAAAAAAGGCAATAGCATCTGGTCTGTTAAGCTAAGTGGATTTGATGATCATCGAAGCTTGATCTGAATAAGAATGTAACGATTTCATGCATGTAGCTCGTATGTTTGTGACAGGTTGGTGTTTCCGTGGCGGACTTTTAACATACGAGCTACGACGGCTGCTGATGCTTACGAATGGATACAGCTCATCAACTGGAAACTCGTATGTTCTCTCACCATCCACTCTAATAACACTAATGACTTTATTAATTGCCTTCGTGTTAATAATAATAATAACAGCATATTTATAGTGCCATATGGTCCTGGGATACAGAGCCACTGGCAATAGATGGCTTCGCTGTTTTGATATCTGGTGTGGTGCTGTTATGTTTATCATGTGTTAGACTTGGTTTAAATATTTCCACTTTGCATAACGACTTACGGGCAAGTTGTTTACACACATGCCCATGCCTCTGTCATGATGCAGTATCATTTGGTATAGGTCAAAGGGTGGTGATGCCCTTCAGCTGTAAATGTGGTCGTAGGCTTAGTGTCACACTAGTTGTGGATGACAGACTTAGTGGCGTATTCACCTATGGCTCAGTGGCCTAAGAGAGGGAGGTTAGCGGTGCACCCCTCTCTGTGCAGGAGTGTGGCATATGTAACTTTTTCTGCTCAGTTTGCTGGCTTATAGTGTAGCTGGTCAGAAGCTGTCTGTGTGTTTGTGTGTGTGTGTCTTTTAACCAGGCTGGCCCAAATCTTAAGGTCCGTGACACGTGGAGATTTGTAATCCTGCATGGGCATATGAACACCTATTGTAATCTGATCATCTGAGATTTCTATAGTGGTCTTAATAGAAAAAAAAACTATTGCTAGGTCCACTAGAGTGTCACACCTACCCCGGATAATTTCTCTGAACATTCCCTATGAAAAAATCCCTCCTCAAAAGACCCAGGTATTTTAATCTGGACAGTTTACCCCAGACATTCCCCCAGACGTTTTTCTGTGAAACATTCATCCCCCAGAAATTCCCACGACAATCCCATGGGCAATCCTGGACAATTCCTGGACATCCCCAAAGGAATTCTTTCGGACAATTCCTGGACATCTCTCAAAGAATTCCCCCTCCCCGGATATTTCATTATGGATGGCTACTTTATGCTTCGGTCTGTCTGTTTGGTGACAAGAAGGGGATTTGACTGTAAAATTCAACCACAGAAATCTGATATTTCGCTAGGAACTAACTGCGGTGACCATAGTAGAATGTCAGTTAAACAGGAGCTGAGAGACATTTAGAACCAGTAGTTAATAATTACGTGTCGAACAGCAGCGGTTGACATCTACGCAGTGTGCTACAATAGTACATATAGCGTTAGCTGCAAAATGTGGTGCTTGTGGTGGTGGTTTTTGGCAGTAGTGCTTGTCATGCCACGTACAGGCGCCGCTACATAATGATAGGCATGTTCTGTCCAGAATGTGGTCCATACTGGTCACGTAGTTATCCGCCAAAGAAAAATATAAAACAGTAGTGGTTTAAGTCCTGGGGGGTGTGACATATCTGCTCAAGACAAGCATGAACTGTATTGAGCACCAAAACAAGTTTTGCAGTTATTAGTTTAGAATGATTCCACTGTTGTACTTCTGCATAGTTTGAACTGTTGGCTTCTTACTGTAATCGGTTTAAGAAAAAATAAGCTGGTAATTTAGTTACAGTGAAATGTTTGCATGTTGTAAACTTCAGGAAAAGCTGCGAAATCGGTCATTCAGAGATCAGAGCCCAGTCAGCAGTAACAACAAGGCGATTTGATGCAGCATTTTTATAACATCATACACTACATGCCTGCTGGATGACTGACGATGAGAATCGTGTCCAAATTGTCACAGTGCTATAGAAACTGTGTGTGCATAATGTCTGGTATGTCTCATTTATCCGGTGTGCCCACTCACCTAGAAAACGAGTATCCTTTCATTGTCGTTGCTTAAGGAGAACAGGATGATAATGATCAGATGTGTCTAGCACATCCTTGGAGACCTTTTGGATAAGCAACATGGCTTGATAAAGGCTGCGAGTGTTGCTACTGTGTCACTGTCGTATTTCATATTCTTGGTATTGAACCATGTGTTGTTGTGAACCTGGGAATTTTTTGCACGTCTCACAGCTGTGTTCTGTTTGTGTGTTTCTATTTGAACCGGTAACACTGGCCCGTTATTTTTCCGTGTGATTTACTTTGCCAAAGCACCGATGTGCCTTTTTTGTATGTCTCTGCATATGTTTGTTTGTTATGTGGCTGGCTCTGTTGCTTTCGTAATTCGTAGTGAGTATTTAAGAAAGATATTTCACAGGTTTCCATCGATCAGTTCTGTGCTTTTTCGTGAGCTGTAGATAAGCCACCGACTGTCTTTAAACTTATTATTATTTTTAAGCACATTTATAAAGTGCACTTTCGTAGGATGCCACAGATGCCCTAAAAACAGTTACACGTTAAATAATAACGATTTCAGTTTGTGTGATGTGTGAGATGTCTTTACAGTGTACACTTGGGACTTGCGTTCACGATCGTTGTGAAGCCTGCCTTTATATGATGGGGTGGTGTAGCACAAGGCATAATGGGATAAACATTGTCATTTGTTGCTGTTGTAAGCTTACTGTTTGGACATAGGCAGGTTTTATACCATAAACTACCGATGCGTAGATTGTCTGTGCCTTGTGCGTATGTTTTCTGCAGAGTTTTCTGTATTTTCTGTAATATTATTCGTATGATGCATGTCACTTTGTACTTCCAGTTTTTTT
>Ga0049105_1001409_pt1 | contig 10605 bp, 8 predicted proteins | sample WorMetvaBAHAMAS1_FD_61260 | JGI IMG/M metagenome (GOLD analysis project Ga0049105, IMG submission 61260) | Worm MetaG Olavius vacuus BAHAMAS.1 | ecosystem: Host-associated > Annelida > Digestive system > Unclassified | place: Germany: Marburg | collected 2013-04-09 | reverse complement strand
CAACTAGCCACCCAAGGCCAACTCAGCCTTCCATCCCTCCGGGGTCGGTAAATGAGTACCAGCTTCGGCTGGGAAGGCAAAGGCAGGTATGGTTCATTCCGATAGCGGATGAACGCGGGGCGTGCAGGTAAAACTGTGAGATCCCTTGAGAATGCGTGCCATACCTGAGCGCCTTAGAGGTGCGTTCACGACGAGGCGCTATACAAATCCACGTTTACCTTTACCTTTACCAATACCAAGACCTCCAATATTGCATTCTAGTCCACTGCCGCTAAGAGGCTCACTTAATACTAATTTATGTAGCACTATAATCCACAGCGGAAACTGGCAACGAGCAGCCACACGATTACGACATATCATGGACCTCTATATACGAGCTAGTATCGACGGACATACAGACGAGTCTATACCGGAAATGTCACGGTTAATTTTACACGGCGGTAAATTGACAGCACTTGTTTATGTAAGGCTTTGTTTTTCTTCGCGACAGCGACGATAAAATTAAAGTGCTGCAAACGAAGTCGGGCGCTCAGTGTCATCAACAACTTGATTGGGTTGACAAAACTGGTCGTGCGACGAAAACAACTAAAGTCAGACTGATCTATTTGAGAATGAGGGGGGGGGGCGGGGCGATTTGTGTCCCAATCTCTGGTCACTGGGAAATCGACAAGCGATGCTAGAGCTTGTTACAAAATTGTGATTTTTCGTCAAAATTATGCACGTTTTAACCAAACAAATGAAAAGGTAAATAAACCAGCGAAATTTGAACAAATAAATCGCTCAGACGACCCTTATTAGTGTTAAATTGTACAGTATCGACTCGAAGGGTTCTGTCTAGGTCCGCCCCTAAGGTAACGTAAACCGACATTTCTGTTGAATACAATGTAGAACTAGAGAAAGCAGCTCGATCTGTTCAGTCGTGTTTTCACACAGTATGTTTATGTCACCATCAGCAAGCAAAACGTGCAATACAACAAAGAAATGAGTTTTACAAAGGCGGGCAACCAGAGGGCAAATGCCCATCATGCTGGCCACATATTGCGCAAGCAGAATAATAATGACTAAAACGATATGTTAGTGAACAACAAAAAAGCAATAAACAGACAAACACACACAAACAAACAAACTGTCACACAGGAAAGAACAGGAAACAACGAGGAACGCTGGAGGTGTATATTAATGGATTTCAGATAGCTCAGTAATGTATATGGTATTGATAATGTGATAGACAGATTGACAGGCAGAATTGCCTTAAGGTATATCGCGCTAGCATGCAATGCGTCGCTCGTAGAATCCGCCAACGTTCCGTAATTAATACATGATTGACACTTCACTGAATATAAAAAAAACACAATCACAAGCAGGAGCTTTTACCGTGAAGCATTGTCTCAATCATCTGTACACAGTTAGATCTAGGCCACCTGGCGCCATGCGGTTGAGAACCCGTGGTCATCAGTTTGAATTGCCTGCTGTTAAGTATGAATTCAACAAACGAAACTTTATTGTTCGATCGCTTTTTTGATTATGTATAGTTTGTGTGTTTTCACTTGTATTATCTTCATTTTTGTATTTCATTGTACACATGTCCGAATGTCATATGTATTAAACTCTTACTTACTTACTTAAGCAGTCATTTGAGTTTACAAGGCTTCATCACTGGCGATGAAGTCACGGAAGTTCAACTTGATGAAACTCAAAACTTCATATGGTACGAACGATAAATACTCCTGGAACAATTTACGCCATTTTGGTCAATATTAAGATAAATCAATAAAAAATAGTAATTCTGTGTGGATATAAATAGGCAACAAATTGGAAAGTTTTTCAAAAATATATGTAGCTTAAGTAAAAATACTGCAAACATTCTGGAGGGAGGGCTACTTTTTTGATTACACTGTGTAACATACACAAAAACACAGTCATTAACCGAGCGAAATTAGTCGGGAACAACATCATATATCAATCGAACATTGACGAAATTATACATAAACATAACAGCAGATCAAGTGACATAAAAACAATGAAGCCTATAGCACCGGAATGCCGCGGTGTAAAGGTCGCATTCTCTAGTCATTAATTATAATTAATTAGTGACCGGCGACATAGAATAAGAAGCAGCTCATGGGCTCCTTCACCTGGTATCTGTGAGTTGTCCCGGAGGATGCCAAGGGGATGTCCTTTGGGGGATTGTCGTGGGTGAATTTCTGGGAAATATCCATGGGAATGTCTGGCGGAGAAAATATGAAAAAAAATTGTCCGGGGTGGAGAAATTATGGGGAATATCCATGGGAAAGTCCGGGGGAGAAAGTCCGAAGAAAATTGTCCGGGGTGGAGAAATTATGGGGAATATCTATGGGAATGTCCGAGACAGAAAGTCCGAAGAAAATTGTGCGGGGTGGAGAAATTATGGAGAATATTCATGGGAATGTCCGGGGCAGAACGTCCGAAGAAAATTGTGCGGGGTTGAGAAATTATGTGGAATATTCATAAGAATGTCCGGGGCAGAACGTCCGAAGAAAATTGTGCGGGGTTGAGAAATTATGTGGAATATCCATGGGAATGTCCGGGGCAAAACGTCCGAAGAAAATTGTCCGGGGTTGAGAAATTATGTGGAATATCCATGGGAATGTCCGGGGCAGAACGTCCGAAGAAAATTGTCCGGGGTTGAGAAATTATGGGGAATATTCAAGGGAATGTCCGAGGCAGAACGTCCGAAGAAAATTGTCCGGGGTTGAGAAATTATGGGGAATATTCATGGGAATGTTCGGGGGAGAAAGTCCGAAGAAAAATTGTCCTGGGTGGAGAAATGTCAGGATGAAAAATGTCCTGATCCCCTTGATTTGTGCCACTCTGGTTAACACACACACACACACACACACACACACAACGCAGCTTTGAACCGCTATACCATTAACTCAGCCAGCTGAGCTGAAAAGCCTGCAGATGTTTTTCTTGAAAGAAAGGTCGTAGTCTCCGATATTCGTCTAACTGTGCCGCTGCCTGAACAGCTTCGCTGCAACCGGACATCCATCAACTTCGGACAAGTCGACCGATCGCTGAAAACGTTTATGTTTGGTTAGTTGGGCCGCGGCGCCCTGTGTCTGAAAGTTAAGGGCGCTGACTAGAAATCTTCTTACTTACTTGCTTACTAACACAGACCCAGCGAGAGCTTAGTGATATATGTCACGTAGGTGGTGTAAGCGTGAAATTTATGGTAGTGTAACACGACTGCTCCTGCGGCTGCTCAGAATCGTCGTTTTGATAACAGTGCTGCTTGTCGTTACCCTTCGGATCCCTTCGCGACTGTTGACCGTTACCGGCCCCCGTGGTCTGGCCTGCCGGCGCCTGGTCAGCGGCCATGCTGACCGCGCCACCTCTATCTCCGTCAGCCAGCTCCAGCAGGTGGCGGTGAACGCGGTCGAACGCGAAGCGCTCTTGCGGGTCGCGACGCCAACAGCCGAGCATTACATGGTACATGTCATCCGGACATCCGGTCGGCTTCTGCAGCAGGATGCCTTCCTCCAGGAACTGAATCACCTGCAGTTTGCATCTTACGCCGTGTCAGTTTGTTTTAAAGAAGTAAACGGATTTACGTACTACCTAAAGTCCAAAAATATCTACTGTGCAAAAGGTGCATCCATTGAGCATCACTGCAAACCAATGACAAACCGTTATTGTTATATGATTGTCAGCAATTACTACCAGTAAGTAAGTAAGAATTTACACACATGGCTGTAAAACAACATGTGAGCCTCGACGCCGCACAGTGGAAATGTACCTGTATGTCTCAACCGTTGCAGCCACAGGGGCAGTACTGGGACGGCAGAACACCTCCTCCGAACACCCCCGCCCAATATGGCCGCCGCTAATTTAGTTGTAATAACTAACGGAAAGGGGTGCGCGCTTAATGGAACAGCCGTTGCCGCAGTTTTGATCGATCAATAGCGTGCCACGTGCTTTCTTCCCGCGAGTTGCGATTGGTTGTAGATTGTCGCTAAAAATAGACCGGAACTTGTCACCATCTTGGGCGGGGGCTTATCCGTGGCTACATGATATGATACGGCATGAATAGGAGGTACGGCATCTGGAGAATATCTATACAGATCTGTGGTTGTAGCATCCACGAATTTATACACATATGACCTTGACCTTTGACCTATGACCTTCAAAACCTTTTCAGCAACGCCCACTTACATGATGATTATTTGTGGCAAGATGCATTGAAATTCCTTCAGTAAGTAAACAGATATCGCGTCGACGCGAAATAGATGTGAACGGACGGACGAAAGGACGGCAGCCGGATAACATAATGCCACTTCCGCCTATTGTTGGCGGAGGAGGCATTTACAGAAGTCACCACACGCCGCAGCCTCAATCAAACAAATGCATCTTCAGCTAATTACTAAAGTATGTGCACTTTAGCGAAAAAGCTGGCAACCTCAGAAGCGATAGTCATCTTTACCAGCAGCATTGGAGGCCCAGCAAGTTCCCACGTTATTATTTTTTTCACTTTCAAGTGAACTTTAAACGATCACAGACATCACCAGTTTTAAAAACAAACTTAAAGCACATTTTTATCATCAAGCATTCTGTGTTGACTAACTCTCTTAGCTTTTCTGGTATTTCTATCTCCTACCATTTCAGTTTTAATCTGTTGCTCTCGCTTTTTCTCCATGTTTTTATTGTAATGCATTGCTTACGACTTTGTGCTGTACGCGAAGCATTTGCAAATTTTAATAGTATGTAGGTGTGTTGTATCATTATTATTGGCGAATATGATTACACTGCCGTAAAATTAAAAATAAATTGAAGGCACCTAACATTGAGAAAACGGATAACATGTCCAATCCATGCTGTACCCAAGTTATCGCAAAATTTTGTGCAGATATATCAAATTTCACTAATTTTGTGCGCTGCAGTTCATCTAATTTCTTGATAAGAGTGACTACTGGAATTTTTCGCATGGTAATACTTTATACATGTAGTCGCCCGTCACGACTGACCTCTTCGTTGCTGTAGCCACAGTAGGGCTGTTTCGCGTTTGAGAAAATCTCCCACAGGACAACGCCGAACGCCCAGACATCGCTTTCTGTCGTGTAGCGACCGTAGCGTAAAGTTTCCAATGACATCCAGCGGAGTGGAAAGACACGGTTGCTGCTGCTGTCCAACTACATAACATACGGACGTCATCTCGGTTTAATTTATCAGTATCATCTGACCTTCCATTCCTTCAGCAGTGAATACTGTATTTCATACATTGCAGTCCTTCATGTAGCCTACATATATCATTTACCGCAGCAGCAGTTACAAGTCGCGCGGCTTAGTTCTGGACCGATTGTAGGCGACTCATCAGCCCTTCAGACACGCCATGTAGTAGTGTGTTGCAGTAGTCCAGTCGGCCGGATGGATACAAAGGCGTGGACTAGTGTCTTAGCAGGGTCAGTGGTGTGGTTACTGGTACCTATTACTGACTGTATAGCGTGGCGTCATAAGTTTTACGTGCACAGTACGGTAAACAGTGCAAGCGCAAGTAAAAGTAAAAGTACAAAAGGCAAATTTATATAGCGCTTTTAAGCTCCTTATCTCTCAAGCGCTCAGATATGGCCCGCGTGTAACAAGAGTATCACACAGTTTTACCTGCCACCCACACACGAACCATACCTGCCTTTATTCCCAAGCCGCAAGGCATCACCGCCCTTTGGCTGGTACTCATTGCGCCTACCCACGAAGGGATGGCCAGGCTGAGTTGTCAGTTGTCATTAATGTCGGTACCAATCGAAAGCCATTATGCGACTTCTTATTAGTGATTAATACTAACTGACATCTGCAATCTAGGCAGAAGTCGAAGACATCTGGACATTTGGATTCTTGTGTCTAGTTTTGAACCATTCACACTTATGACGATCACGACCAAAATAGTTACAAGTCGCTTCTAAAAAGTTTAATACTAAGTTTTTACTTCACATTAACTTTTAGTGAAACTAACAAGTAGCTCAGCTGTCGCTGAGAGACCGCGCTGCAGGGTGGGTCAGTTTTGGCCAAAAGTGGAAGACGATATTTTGCAGACAATATAGGTTTATCTTTAACCACTGTAACGTAATCGGCCTGAAAAGCTATCGAATTCGGTGAAATATCGCAAAATAAAGGCTATTAGGCCGTTCAGGGTCATTCGAGGTCACCAATGTCGGTACCAATCGAAAGCCATTATGCGACTTCTTATTAGTGATTAATACTAACTGACATCCTATCTCGTACCGTTTCAAAGTTATCGCAGATTATTGTTTAAATGTGGGACACTTTGCGTTTCTGAGCCCCCTTTGGGAGCTTAGGGGAAACGTACACTGTTCATCTTAGGCTCATTGGAAAGACTGTAGTTGACTTGCTATTTGTGTTAGTTGAATTTTTTTGCTGGATGTTACAGCTGAGGCGCTACGAGCGAATATTGACTGGAAATCGGCGCAATTGAAGAGGGTGGGTCAGTTTCGGAAAAGTTTTTACTTAGTATGGGACATCGCGCACGAACCATTTTTGCACGGATAGATAGGACAGTGAATGCCTTACAACCTTGTCTCTGACAGCATTCACACAAAGAAACTTTGTAGCAGACTTTCTTCAAGCGAAGTGCAATTTTAGACGGAAAATGCCGTTTTGCGTTTTTGAGCTTATTTTTGGGGGGCTTAGGGGCAACATACGATTTCATCTTAGGCTCATTGAAAAGCGCGTAGTAGACTTTCTATTAGTGTTAATTGAACTTTTTCGCTAGGTGTTACGGCTGAGGCGTTACGAGCGAATATCGATTGAAAATCGGCGTTTTCGCTCCAACAAAGTCAGTTTGCCCCAAAATTTCAGGTAGAAGGGATCACTCCTCCACCAACCGTTTTCCTTCTCCGAAAACTAGATGAAAGGATCTTTTACAGGGTATAAAAATTTTGGCATATGTTTCTTTCGTTTTTCCGCAATTCACGCGTTTGACAAACGGACGGACAGACAGACGGACAGACGGATGGACATTTCGCTCATGGCTAAGACCTCCCTGCATAGATGCAGCGCGGTAAAAAGTTTGATTACTTGCCCATCACTGGTGGTGATATCGCTTTGCTACAGTTGCGCGCCTTGTCAGAATTCAAAATGTGTCGCCGCTGAGTAAAAAAAGGCATTTAATGTAACTGCGTGGTCACTGGATTGCTTCAGCTAATCTGTAGCGAGACGGGATAGCAACAGATTAAAGTACATGTATAACATGCGTGACTAGTCCATGAAAGCACCAGCAGGACTTCCACTTTAATGACACATCAATGTTTTTTTTTCTTTTTTTCCTATTTACTGTGCTGCGTGTACGATTAATATAATAAATGAATAAATACTGGCTGATATCGCGATATCGATAACATTATTTAGCAAGTAAGTACGTAGAAGTATACATTTTAAAACTGTTATTCGCAGTGTTATTCTTATTAACACCATTGAAAACTAGTGTCGACTTTTTTTTCCCTTGCATGTTTGGCCATTTCAGTGTATGAAATTAGTGTTTTATGGCAATTACTGCATATCACATGCGAACAGTCATACATGTCAAATCGTTAAATAATTTATGATTGAATGCCTACTCGTTTCGAAATGGTTAAGTACAACTATTTCATATCAATGGAATTGTCAGTAAACCTCATAAAAGTGCAAATCTGATTATTCGTTGTTTCATATCACGTGATCTGTCGTCATTGGTTAGAGCTTTCACAGTATTATGTCAGATCTATTTTAGAGTATTGCAGTGTGGTGTGGAAACCGTTCTTTTAAAAAGACATTACTGCAATAGAGAAGGTGTAGAGACGATTCACAAAAGGGATCCGTGGTATGAGTGGACTCGCATATCACCAACGCCTGGTTAAGCTTAAGTAGACGTATCCGTGCAGATTTGGTTTTTGCATACAAGATAATATATGGCCTCGCAGATGTCAATACTGAAGACATCTTCACGGTATGCGGCAGTAACTCACGACGTGGACACTGCTACAAACTGTACATGCCATATAGCAAGTCTACTGCTAGGTATAATTATTTAACCATAGAGTAGGTAGAATTTGGAATGCTCTGCAATGTGATGAAGTTGATTTCTCGTCACTCCGCTGTTTTCGTAATAGTTTAACTGCCAAAGTTATAGTGCGGTTCTGTAGACTGAATTTTATTTAGGTCCGACACTCTTCTTATGTGTCATTGTGTGTCATTGTGTTTTATTGTACTTTTTAATGTATAACATTGTAAGTGGCCAGTTGGCCCCTTTTTGGCCAGTTGGCCCTTTTTGTTATAAATAAATGATAAAACTACGAAACTTGCCGTCTATGAATCAACAACCCTCAAACGACCCGCAGAAACAAACTGCGCATGAGAATATATCGAAAATCGATACTGAAGCAGCTGATACGATACACGTCAATATATCGTGACTGGCGGTGTATAACTCATGATTGGCAAGCGTAATCAACTTTTATTCAAAACTAGGATCTAAAGTTTGTAAAGAAGCAAAACTCTGTCTGGTTTGGAGACGTCTGTCGCTAGCAGTGCCTGGCTGTCAGGCGACGTAATTTCAGTGTGATTACCGTTTTCAGGTGTCAGGGCTGGCTGCGCTGCACGCAACGGCAATGGCCACGCTAGCTGCACACAACAACAGTGTGCAGACTGCCTCGCTGCAGTGTTTTAGCGTAATTTAGAACAGAAGTAATTTTGTGACCTCATGACAGATTGGCTGGCGGTCTAGCGTAGTGGTTAGCGCGTTGGCTTCGATCAGCGAAGTTAATCTACATCGGGCCCGGTAAGTACTGAGATGGGCAACCGTGTCCGGGTTCAATTCCCGGTGCCGGAAATTTATTTCGGTATGTAACCAACCAGCCACCCAAGGCCAACCCAGCCTTCCATCTCTCCGGTGTCGGTAAATGAGTACCAGCTTCGGCTTGGAAGGCAAAGGCAGGTATGGTTCATTCCGTTAGCGGATGAACGCGGGGTGTGCAGGTAAAACTGTGAGATCTCTTGAGAACGCGTGCCATACCTCAGCGCCTTAGAGGTGTGTTCACGACGAGGCGCTATACAAATCCACGTTTACCTTTACCTTTACCTTTACCGAAAAAGTAATCATTGTTTGCACGCTGATCTTGCGCATAAGCCATCGTTGCCTGAAGTGGTTGAAGAAAGAGTTTGAGGGACGAACAACTGTCAGAGAAAGAAAGGATAATGCCATCAGGCCAGGGACTTGAAGACGCATGCCAGATTGTGTGTCGTAAGCTTTTGTCGATCTAATCAAAATGCGATTGTAACTTTGGAAAATTTTCAACATGGATTGCAAAATAAATTCATCCGAGGCTAGTCGACAAATTTTGGCGAAACTGCCGTTAAAACAGCGCAGTAGAAAAAAAACGTTTGTCGTAGCCTCATCCAATGAGCATCTAAACTTGGTTGAACGAAGAACAAAGACCCCAAGATGTCGAATTTCATCTACGCATAAAATCATACATACACGCATGGTACATGTATGAATGATGAGTGAGCGAACACACAGCACATATTAAGAAGAACCTAAACACTTTTTTTCTGAAGAACTATCACACACACGATCACTGCTTACTCAGTCAGTGGAAACGTGCTACGTGTGTAGAGACTACATCTATGCAACACGCAAACGCCGTGTTGAAAAGGGGTTTACCTGTAACTTGCGGTAGCTTGGCGAAATGGAGTTGAGCTTAGTATGGTTTAACGTCCCACTCGACACATGATGGGTAATTTCGGAGACAAGAAAGAGAAGTGGAAATGACCGCCTCAGTGCTGTGTTTTGGTAAGCAAGTCGCAATCGATGTCAGAAGCCGGCTTTCAAAGTCGCCAAGTATAGTGATTAGCGGAGCGCTTTACGCTGCTTCGCCGCGAATTTGGAACACTTCGTCTGATGCCGTTGTTTCACACAGTCACCGCTATCTACACTGTGTTCCAAAAAAGTGACGCCAAAATTCAAATCACTATAACTACGGTATATCTTATCAGAATTAAATATCCTCTTAGCGGCTTTAATTATCATCTTTCTGACGTCAACGTTGCAAATTTCAACAAATCCACCGCACAGTTCCTGAGCAACAGCTGTTTTAAAAATGGAACTCAAAAACAGAAGTTTCCAATATGGAAAAGTCGCATTAGCAGTTCGTACACAAAAAACATCAGTTACAGTTTGTGCTCAAAGTGGCCGCCGTTAGCACGGACACATGTGCGTAGTCGAACACACCACTGTCGAACTGCTCGGTCATTGATGTTCTGGTCGAAGCAAAGCCACTCCTCGATGAGACGCTGTTTCAAGTGGTCGACGTCGCGAATCCTGCTACGGTAGACGCGTTGCTGGAGCACGCCCCACACTCATAGTCCACGGGATTTAGGTCAGGGCTATTGGGCGGCCACGGCAAAGGTTAGATGAAATCTGGTGTATTGCGAGACAAAAACTCTACAGTGTCACCAGCTCGGTGAGCTGGAGCATTGTAAGTGAAGAAGTCTCCTGCTATGGAACGAATCGCCGGCAGAAGGTGCTGACCGAGCAAGACGTCACGGTAATAAGCGCCATTAATTTTTACACCAGGC
>Ga0049105_1001408_pt1 | contig 10605 bp, 5 predicted proteins | sample WorMetvaBAHAMAS1_FD_61260 | JGI IMG/M metagenome (GOLD analysis project Ga0049105, IMG submission 61260) | Worm MetaG Olavius vacuus BAHAMAS.1 | ecosystem: Host-associated > Annelida > Digestive system > Unclassified | place: Germany: Marburg | collected 2013-04-09 | reverse complement strand
TTACTGCTGAGTGTGACGGTAAAAGAATTTTGAAGATCGGTTAGGATTTGGCAAAGTTACGGCAAAAAAATAAAGTGGCACCTTTTTTTCCGGACACGGTGTATTTTCATCCGACGTTACGCCGTTAGCCAAACCGTAGCAGTCGTACTCGTGTCGTACATGTAACCGTGACTTATGAGCCAGTGTTGACTTATAGGTCGACAAACACGGCCGGGCGCCACGCTATGACGGCAGACTCGGCAGTAGATGCATAAGAACGTTGGCTACATGGACTCATATAATAGATGCTAGTCGTTAGCTTACAGTACTCGAAGTGTAACAAATGGCAGAGATACCTGTGAGCGGATTCAGCGACAACCACTCAAGAATCGCTGCTAATCGATCTGATGTCATCTTCACTGATTCTACAACTCCTATGCTGTACGATGTCATTTGGTACATGGCTCTAACACTGGGAATTCCCGGCAACATCCTCTCTGCAATTGTCTGGCTGCGACGTCGCGTCGCCAGCAAGAACTCATCTGCCATCTTCCTCGCCGCGTTAGCCATCGACGACCTCGCCGTCCTGTTGTTCGATCTAATTGGTAACGTTTTCAACTGCAATGAGACGTGGCCGTGTCGCTGTCTTTTTTACCTACTATTATCTGCCGCTACCCTTGAACCTCTGCTTGTTCTCGGCTTCTCTGTCGAACGACTGATTGCCATTATTCGCCCATTACAGGTACGTCATATGTTGTTTTAATAAATAAAATAAAGGTCTCCATGACTTCCACTTGAATTTGTAGATTTTCTATGGTTATATTAGCACATTTGTATTTGTATTTGTATTTGCATTTTTGTACTGATGATGTGTTTAGTTATTGTAGGTTTTTTACAACTGTTTTACAACTATTATACTGTCTTGATGTTTGCATTGTTAGTGGCCACCTGGCCCTTTTACATTAATAAATTTGATATATCAGTTGTCATAAATCTAACTAAAAGGTGATTTTGCTGTTTTAGATGTGTAACTGCGTCTCCTATAGCCGCCCGTCATAAATTTAGTTTTCATAATTATATTTGCTGTATTTTTTATTTCTGTGTAATCTGTATGCCTAATGCCTACTACTGCAAAATAACGGTACGGTTATTTTTTGGTTAACGTGATACTTAGACTTGCTTCAATTTTACTGATTCACAAAATAGCATATGACTTGAGTATAAAAGGTAGTCCTTGCGACTTTCGTTGACATTTTAGCAATGCGTGCAAATTTTTGCACGAAATTTTAAATAACTGTTAAAAAAAGCCACGCACATTACCATCAAATTCTGTTTAAATATATCTGAAAATGGCAAAATTATGTTGTTCCATCCAAGACAACCCGATTTTTTCAGCGTTCCGATAGACTGTTGGTAGCTCAGAAAAGAGCCGGTTTGTTGGTGATGAGATGGGGATGCAGACTTGGACATGGACGTCACAGGCTTGCGGCTTCAGCGCCGTTTTAAAGGCGATCGCCTGGAGATAGGAAAATGGCAAAATTTTACTCCTCACAGATTCAAAACCAAAAAGCCGATTGTCAAAAATTGTCATGGGTTATTAGGCCGGCGAGGCGACCCATTGTGTCAACTTTGGTGAAGATCGGTTCATGGGGTTCTGGGGAGATGTGGGTTTTTTGAACTACATTGGATCGTACACGCATTGTGATAGGCCTACTATATAGCAGCTGCAAATGCACCGAATGCGCAGATTTCGAATAAAGCAAAATAACGGCCATTACGCTGTTCAAAGTCATTCAATGTCACCCATTTGGTGCCATTCGAAAGTTCGTATGCGACATTTTCTTAGTGAATAATACCAACTTATGTCCTGTCTCGCACCCGCACCTTTTCCAAATTATTGCGGATTATTGGTCAAATTTTTGCCTTTCAAAACACTCGTTCAAGATGAAAACTTAAACTCAAAAACATGAAATTTGGCATCAAAAAACTAGAAGCAAGTTATAAGTGACAATTAAATATCGATTGATTGTACTACAAAAGGTACAGATCAGGCCCGACCTACTGAAGTAAATTGAAAAAAAAACTAACAGTAGTGGGGTTTAGTTTGAATGAAACTACACTGTGTCTCAATGAAAATGTCACCCTTTTCAGTGATAACTTTCCCCACAGTAAACCAATTCAAATAACATTTGGCAGAAACATAGCTAAGAAAATGTGGAACAAATTAACACATGACAATTTTGACATTTATTCGTTATGCGTCACTAGCTAACATCATAATATGGCACCTATTTTTCTCTCAATTCCATAACGTAAAAATTCTATTGTCGCATTTCCGACAGATTTTTGCGATGATAATACTGTCATAGAAGTTGCTTTCTTCAGTGTGTGAATCATACTTGTCATTAATTTCACGTGATAAATGATAGGCCCGTTTATTTGATTAATTTACTTACTTACTTATTCGGATACCGAGCACGTGTTGCTTCGTAGCAGACGACGGTTAATTGTGAATGGTTTCGTACATAAACATAAGTTTCAGCGACGAGAATCGAATTTGATAGAAAATGTGTACAGTTATACACGTTATTGAGTATAAAAACTTATTAAGGGATTTCTGTATAAAGGTCGGGGACTGTGGGGACTAAACAATTTTCAAAAGCTGCAAAAACTGGTACGACGGCAAGACAAAGTGGCAGCATTGAAAGCATACAAAATATCTCTTTTTCCTATTCTGTAATATTCATACAAAAACTAAACATGATTATTCTTATCTTTTTCTCACAAAAAAGGAATAATTTCTCTATTTGCAAATTTTCTCAGCTGCAATGTTACCAAATATTATTACATTGTTCAAAATTTGACCGAGTAATCACAAAAATAAAAAAGGGTAAACTTTTATAAGACACAGTGTGTATGGATATGAACAGGCAAAGCTGCTGTGTACGACAGTCAGAGCGACGAAAGTCGTCGTCAGTCTGACGCTGGTCGCTTTGATCGCGCAAGCTATCAACTTCGTTTGTTGGTATGCGTTTGCGATTAATATCATTGATCGTATTTACACCGTCACGCTCCGTGTGGTCGTGCCGTTGACAGTTCTGATCATTAACGCGATTGTCGTACATCAACTTTGTCGTCGAGCGTCCAGCGACGCCGTTACGAATCTCGGACTCCAACACCACCAGTCAACCTCGTCCAACTCCGCCGTGCCTACCGTCATGCTGGTCACCACTTCGCTCGTCTACGTTCTGCTCTGCAGCACGCCGTCCATCCTCAAAGAAGTCCGACAATGGGCCATAAATAATTCCGTTGTCAACAAGGACGTCTTGTTTCAAGCATTTCTGGTGGGCAGTGCTCTCATTCGGTTTGCTTTCGCGTACAATTTCCACGTGTACTTGATCACAGGCAAACAGTTTCGTTCGGAACTTCTCAAACTTTGCCATTGCTCTTCTTCTTCTTCTTTTTTCTTCTTCTTCTTGTTCCTCTTGTTCTTCTCCTTTTTTTCTTCTTCTTTTTTCTTGCTCTTATTCTTGTTCTTGTTCTTGTTCTTGTTCTTGTTCTTGTTCTTGTTCTTGTTCTTGTTCCTCTTCCTCTTCCTCTTCCTCTTCCTCTTCTTCTTCTTCTTCTTCTTCTTCTGTGTCTGCTGCGGTCGTTCAGGATGATGTTAGAGTCGCAAGACACGGCCAAGCTGACACTACCATGTGAAACTTCAAACAGTGACGTGAAGCAGACAATTCGTCAAGTGAACAAACTCAAAGCTTACTGAAGTGACTAATAGAATTATTAATGTTACGCTCGACACAGTGTATGGTCATTTCAAAGACTAAAAGTTTCCTGAACTAGTTAAACTTTTTGATCTATTGTTAGGCCGCCATACATAGGTAAGTTGAAGGCTTTCTAAAATGCCGCTGTGATTTTTCTCGCGGGTCGTTGACCGCGCTATTGGTAATGCGGTTCTGTCCGTCCGTCTCTATGTCCGCCTGTCCCTCGGCATCCACTCCTAAACGATTCAGGATATAGAAACGTACTTTGCAGTTTGCACTGCACGATCGAGCGATGTTTCTAGTTCCTTGAGGCCAAGTTTCGTGTTCCCGAGATGGTTTGCCCTGAAAGCGTGAGTTAAAGAGAGCCCCCACCCACCCCTGTCGAAAGATTTGACCCATAGTCTGTAATAACTTGGAAACGGTGCGAGAGAGGACGTAAATTAGTATTATCTTCTGAAATTCACTTCATAGAAGAAGCACATGTACACCCGAGTTCTAAAATAAAAAGTAAGCCTAAATGATTGTGTGATACATTTTGTAAGAGAGAGAAAGAGAGAAGTTTATTTGCCACCGATATTGTATAGAAATAAAATGCACGCAATTGAAGATACATAAATCGAGTGGCAGGCTGCCCAACAATCTGGCAACCTTATGCATATCCGCTGTTTCAATGGACCAACTCTCACATCCATACAACAGACGTGGCACTGGCAGACAATAAGTCTTTATTAGCTTAAGTATCATCTGTCATCATTTCATTTACCTTTTGTCCTATTACAGACTTAATATTATCGAAACATCCAAAATATTTTTTGTTTAGCCGTATTTAACTCGATTCTAAAATTCGCACCACCTGTTAAATACAGGCCCAAATATTTTACTTTTGAGCTCCAGCCAAGATTATCATTGTTTAGTCGTAACGTAGCTTTCGGAATGATACATCCAAAAGAGATAAGGTGGCTTTTAACTGGATTAAATAAAATGTCCCATGTAACTCCACATAACAAATATCCAACATTTTTTGAAGGCCAAAACACGAGTGCGATATCAAACAGATCTTATCTACATAGAGTATTGACCCAATAAACAGATTAATCAAGTGTGTTTCATAACCAGACAACCGTTGTGTAGTTCTTTGATTAAGTCATCCATATATTTACATACATATAGGCTGTTTCTGGCAGCCTATACCCACTGGGCTAAACCTGGCTGTTGCTGCCGTCCTGCGTGACTGTCTTGTGCGTTCGTGTCATTGCTGCCCTGCGTGGCATGTTGTATACTGTGTGTTTGTCTTAACCATCATTGAATGAAGATTTGATTATTATTTTTATTTTTATAATACCCTCGGGTGTAAAGATCCCGAGGGTTAAAAACAAAGTTAAAAGTAAACGAAAAGCTGAAGTGGTCACTCTTCGTCGCTAGAGAAACTGTTGTTATTATTATTATCATTATTATACAAAACAGCATAGGTGATAATACTCCACCTTGTCGTACCCCGCAATGAATATCAAATACCTTTCCAATAAGCCTAACACAATTCTATTGGACAACTGCACACAGTTTACTATACCAGTTCTGCAAAATACGTACAAACCGATCAGACGTACCCTTCTTTAACAACTTAACAGTCAAAAAGTCCAGTGTGCAATACTTTATCAAACGCCTTGGATACATCTAAAAAGGCGCAATAAACTTCGCTACCTTTTTAAATAAAATACTTTGTTACATGCTTAAAAGTAAATAATGCATGACAGCATACAGAATGTTTTTAAAGCCGAATCGGAGTGGGTCTGAAAACAGCTAATCTTTGTAGATCTCCAGGCGCGTATATTCAAATGATGTAGCCATACCAGGAGACAATGATATACCACTATACATATCAACATTCCTAGTATCAGCATGTTCATCTTTTGGCAATGGAACAATTAAGCTGAATCCAAAGTCCTGAGGTACATAACAGTGTCGCATCTTAGCATTAAACAACAAGCACAGATGAAGGTGAGTAAGTAAGTAAGTAAATACGTAGTTTCTTTATTTAGTTCTGACAAACGCAAACCATGCCATCAACATACATACAAATACAATAGAACATAGGATGGAAAGGTATAATGTTAGACCACCATAAACCAAATATTCAGCAAAAATATTATCAAATCCTGGACTTTTGTTCCACTTCACGCGACCTTGGTGTGGCGTAAGATCTAAACTCACGCTCCGTTTTGACCAGTTTTGCATTTTTAGATCAGTTTTGCATTTTTGTTTAGTTTCCCTTACCCTTAATCGGAATGCAGAATTTGGGGTTTGTAACTTCAGCCGTTCTAGAGATATTAGGGGGTCCAGCGAATTGAAAAGTATGTCACGTGACCTAGACCACGCCCCCTTTTGATCAGTTTTTTCATTGATTAGCACCAATTGGTCTCAACTCCGACTTCCAATTTTGACATGATCGGATTTATACGTTCGGAGCTATTGCTGCTGTAAGAGTTTGGCGTTTAGGCTGGAAAATGCCCATTCTGGCGGATTTTGGAGAGTTTGACCCCTAAAAGAGTGATATCGTTATTCTAACCCATAAAGGAATGCGATTCTCGCAGAGACACGCTTTTTGATATATTACTCGTTAAAATCGGTCCAGCGTTTTTACCCCTAGCTGAGCTAAATAACAAACAATGAAGCACAAACCATTAACATTTCACCCCTTCGTGTGGGTCACCCCCTAAACCGATTGACATGTTATATTGTGTATTGAGTGGCGTTCCCAACATAATCACCCACGCCAAATTTGATGTCAATCGGTTAAGGGGTTTCTCGGCGGTAGCACGCCCAAAAGTGCCATTTCCTATACTTATTCGAACGACCCTTACAACAATTCTGCACTGCCTTTACCCAGCCTGTTGAGTTCAGTATCTAAGCGACGACTACTTTGTTGTAGAATTCTTCTACAGGATTTGAAGAAATCATAAAAACTTACATATGCAGACAGCTCAATAAAGACAACATCGTCTAAGCACTATGTCAACAGTGATTGTAATACAGTTGTGACGCAAGTATTAGAAAACGGTAGTCGTCTGCCGCGCGGTATGACGTTGACAAGATGACGTCATCACAGGAGCAGGTACTCCAGGTGTTTCGGCGACCGCGTTGCCGTGATCCTGACGCAGCCGATTGCCACCTTCGCCAGCCGGTTGTGACGCAGCTGGAGCGACTGAATTACTTCGACAACATGGAAGATAACGTCGTAGTTCATGCCTCACAGACGAGTGAAGTGAGATATAGAGGAAACCATTGATCGCCGCTGATGAATGGTAAATCCACTCAACGGCAAACTGGACCGCATCCGGTAACACCAAACCTCCTGACCTCAGCGCCAGTCTGAAAATTACTGGGAGGTAGGTTAAGTAGTGTGCAGCACACATCACGAATAGATTACTTTTGACACCAGTTATTATCAACTAAAGCGGAGTCTTCTAATTCCAAACTGTTGATGTCCGCGGACGGTGGAATGTAGGCTACACATGTAAACCTTCATCGTGTGTTCTAACTGGCGTTCGATACAACCAGATGCACCTAGTTATCTTTATATGCAGCTCTTATTACGAACATAATATCGTTGCAGATTGCGATCCCTTGTCTTTCATTCCAAACTGCTGATGTCGGAACTTTGTGTGTGTGTTTTCAAACTGACATTTGCTGATTGTCAAATGCATATCTTGGAAATGTAGAATTACGGTTTTCTTTCTGATACAGCACACATCACGAACATAATTTTGGTCCTAATGTGATACATTGACCTCCAGTTACAAAGAGTAGATAGTCAAGTATGGCACTATAACCTTCGGAGTGTGTTCTGACAGTTGCTGACTGTCAAACTCACACCTTCAAATGCATAACTACTCTTCCCCTTCTTATGCAGCACACATCACGAACAGATTTTTGGCCGATCGCACACTGGAACCAAATATAGTTCTGGAACCAAAAGAGCCGAGCACATCGGCTGGCGTGGACCTCACCTGTCGTCGTACAACCAGGAACACCTTGATGTAGGAGATCATGATGATGAGAGTTGCTATGACGAAGTTGATCACTGCGAATGCGGACACAAACCGTGTATTTTGATGTTTCATGCCGGCGATCATGATTATCCACCTGAAATACGCGTCGATCACGCCCACGTTGACAACTGCACCGCTGATTATCAGGCTCATGATCCAGATGGTACAGATGATTGCACGTAGGACGCGGTCTGTGAAGATGGTAAAGTGGGTGAGAGGTCGAACAATAACGGTACACTTGACGACAGACACGGCAGCCAAATGCCATACGGAGCACAAGCCAAATATATACATACCACTGTAGATTACTCTCAGCAACCATTCGGGAACCTGTTCACCCGGCTGCAGCGACCATGCCACACCGGCACAGCAGGCAGTAATTATACCTTGGACGATATCGGAGACAGCCAACGATGCGACAACCTTCGCCACGGAGTCCTCCTCGAAGCGACGACTATGAAACGTCACAAAGATGACAGGAATGTTTGTCGCGAACGTCGACAGGAACACTACAGTAGTTACTATCGCTTTGACGTAATCCGTCATTGTGTCCTCACGTTATTCCGGTCTAGTGTATAGCATCATCATCCAGTGTGGTTTCTGTATGTCTAAAACGAAGTTTTGTGTTAACTGGGCCGAGTTGCTGCAGTTGCGTCCAACGCTCAGCTGTAAAGGTGTGCCGGTCGTAAAGAAACGTGCAAACAGTCGACTACAGGTAGAAGTCGGCCGGTATCTCAATCGTTTATTATTCGTATGACAGTCGTAGGGTCCAAACTATAAAACGAAGGCAGCAGCACTGCTGCAGATAAAACTATTACATCAGGAGTAGCACATCATCATCATCATCATCATCATCATCATCATCATCATCAATTATTTCTTGAAAGCTTGACAAACGCAGCTCTACAAATTATGCACTAGTAGAAGTCTTTGCATAATACTGTAATAAGAAAGTTTCCTTATTTCTGTTAAGCGGTTTTGGGAATGTGATATTTGTTACGAGTTTTCTGACTAACGGAGTATACAGGATTGTTTCGTTCACATTGTTGCTGAAAATTAGAAAAGATGATGACTGTTTACAGAACTTTTCCAAAGAAACGAGTCGTTAACTTCTCGAATCGGCGCTGAGTCTCTATACTATCGCCAGCTACGCAAAGCAATTTAGTGTCTATAATGATGTAAAACATACTTCATTGCTATAATCGTAACTCTGTCCGCTTCCTATTTTGCTAGAAATCGAACGCAATTTCGCTCCACATGTAAACTTCAAGAAAATACATCACTTCATGGAATGACTGAAATGACATGTTTTCAGTCATCTAAATGGTTGAAACCATGACGAATGAAAAACTGTTGAACTTCATCTCGTTGACAATACGTTTAAAATGTTGTGTCACATTACTTCATTGAACAAAGATGGCAAATGCAGTAGCAGTTGTACAGTAAACGTGTTGAATGTCATAGACTGAGGGAGTGAGCGAGCAAGTGAGCGACGAGTTTCTTAATAGTACATCAGCATACATTAGCCTATTTAGTACCTTACATTGATGTAGTAATCCCATAGACTTTGTAGTTACTTATACTAAGGTGTCGTATCTTTCGACTTTTAACTGATGCCACACATGTATAACGACTCCTTGCAAGCTGTTTTCATACTTACGGTTTCGTCTCCAAGTAGGCTAGTACATTCGTAAAAGATACCGGTCAGAGGGCGATGATGCTCTCTGCCTAGAAAACCGCGATCTGCAAGTAGGTAATAGTGGCCTGTCCTTCGGTTTACAACTAAAATATTCTTCTGGCACACTCTCATCTCTGCTTCCGGAAATCTTCAATGAATGATCCTGATGAAGAATGCCATTTCCTTCATCTTACTGTAGGCTACCGTGCGGCTGTCGTTAGCTCGTCAGTACAATAAGCGTAGAACACCTATCGCATCGATGCTGCCGTTCAGTGCAATTGAATTCAATTGAATTCTACTACAGGCGATGACGGTGTACAGTGTGAGTCAAAAAGTACCCCCCCCCAATCTTTTTGCAGTATTTTTACTGAGACTATGTATATTTCCGCTAGATTTTGCCCAGTTGTTGCCAATTTATTTCCACACACATTTTCCAATTTTGGTCTATTTATCTTACAATATTTAGCAAAACAGTGTTATTTTTAGGAGCACTTATCGTTTTCACCGTTTCCAGTTTTCGATTTTACTAAGACAAATTGCCTTCACTTCGTCGCCACTTCATGGCCGCAACTCAGCCGACCTCAGTCCGCTGGATTGTCAGGTTTCGGACAATGCTGGAGACTTATCGTAGTTGCAAATAACAGTTTCCGAGTTTAAACATGCACTTCAGTTGATTTGGTCTGCCTCACCGCAGTGGCGGATACAGAGGCGGGGGGAGGGGGCAGGAGGGCCATGCCCCCCTCCCCCTAGAAGCCCATGTCCGGTAGGCGGACGAGTTGCTCAAGGAGAAAGGACAAGCGGGAGATCGACAAAACAAAATGTTCACGCGTAAAATGTAAGACTAAATATACAGTCCATAGACAAGCACGTGGTGTTCGCATCACTATTTCATGCCAAACTCCCACCGGTTGTCGTAGTGAGGTCATTACTGCCGCGAAGTAGGTCTAAATATATTATGCAGGCAGTGGTTGTATTGTACACATGGTAATACCATTTTAAATACTTTTGGTTGCAAATAATTCCGTACCGTATACAAGATTGTGAGGGGGCGTCAGAACACCCGCTGAGCTGATCGATCTACTGTAAAACACGCACTTCAGAATATTCAAAATGATTGCTACCAGCGGCTTTCTGA
>Ga0049105_1001407_pt1 | contig 10606 bp, 3 predicted proteins | sample WorMetvaBAHAMAS1_FD_61260 | JGI IMG/M metagenome (GOLD analysis project Ga0049105, IMG submission 61260) | Worm MetaG Olavius vacuus BAHAMAS.1 | ecosystem: Host-associated > Annelida > Digestive system > Unclassified | place: Germany: Marburg | collected 2013-04-09 | reverse complement strand
GTCGGGGGGGGGGGGGTGGAGAGTGTAGCACCGTGCTGGCAGCTGCTACTGCTGAGCGGCGGGCGAGTCCTTTGTGTCGCGCGTGTCTGATGAAATTATCGCAACCACTGACATCATACACTGGTATCTAGCATGATACACCGCGCCACAGCGAGTCGAGTTGTTTTTATAAAAATTAATAGGGTTTTACGTCCCAATGAACAGGTAATTGGTCATTTCGGGGGTGAATGTTTCCAGGCAGTCGATTGCACTGGTAGTGTTAACCGACAACAAAGAAACATAATATATAACACGTGCAACCTAAAACACAAAAAAATCAACATAAAAGCTTCCCGGAGACCAACAAAACATTACAACAACGTGCTTTAGTCGCCTACGAGTACGACACCCGCAGAGGAAACGGAGTGGGCCTACGCCTACTCTTATAGGCCTATAAGCGCGGAGCCTGACATGGTAAGGATTTGTATAGCGCCTCGTCGTGAATGGCATGCGTTCTCGAGGGATCTCACAGTTTTACCTGCACACCCCGCGTTCATCCGCTAACAGAATGAACCATACCTTCCTTTGCCTTCCCAGCCGAAGCTGGCACTCATTTACCGACCCCGGAGGGATGGAAGGCTGAGTTGGCCCTGGGTGGCTGGTTGGTTAAATACCGAAATAACTGTATAAATGTGGGTATGCAACAATAAGATTCCATGATTTAGACACATTGAATCCACACGACAGACTTTTCCTCACCAACTAAACCGATTTCACGGCTCTATCACTATTTGTCGTAATTATTTTGCTCACAGCTTTGTTTTAGTTCTTCTGGCTGAGCCAATAGTACAACCGGTCAAAAACTGGTTGTCTGTGTGTTAACCAGGTGGCACAACCGCTACACGTAAACACTTATAACCCGGCAAGCACAGATGAACTTGGTCACAAACCGAAAACTAGGTCAGTTTGACCTAGTTCAATCAATCAATCAATCAATAAATTTAGTTTCCTGGGTTTACAGGTTATCTTGCTAATATAGCTGACCTGCCAGCTGCGCGTCACAGCTCACGGGCTGCTTGTTTTGTATTAGTGTTTGTCAATGGGTTTTCTATTTGATGTCGTATATGTTAGACGGCGCTGGTTTCAGCGGTTTTTATCAGCTTTCGAATGCATCTTCAATCCGTTGTTTCGGCGCCGACATTTTCAAGTTTCCGGCGCCGACTTAAACCCTTCCTCTTCCAGCAGTCATATCCTGATACTGTCATCTAACTGTACATTTGACACTATAGTGGTCCTTGGTAGTGAATGATGTCCATCACTTAGGCCACTCTAAAAATTACTCAACTGAACTGAACTGAATCCATATATCGGTTATAACAAAATGCTGTGGAGCTATAAACCGCATGAAGGTTCAACCATGGGCGTAGATCACGGGGAGGGGACAGGGGGGACAAATCCCCCCCAGAATTTGGAGCGGGGGGGGACGCTAATACAAATTGTCCCCCCAGATTTTGTCATATAGGTACAGAAATGAGCGTTCTGTGGCCTTCAAAATACGCCAAAATCCGTTTTCGGCCCCCGGACCCCGCTGGGGAAGCTCACGACGCTCCCCCAGACCCCTTAGTCGGCTAGAGAAAGGACACCCCTTCCCATATGGCACCCCACTCGACACAGACCCACCTTCGGCGCTCGCCATGCGTCCCCCCAGAAGTCCAGCCAGATCTACGCCTATGGGTTCACACGCGTTGCAAACTGACGTTCGTCTTCTGAATGTCGCCGTCTGCTGTGGCACGGTACAGTCCCACATCAATGTTAACTGTACCAGCAGTGATGCCGGCGATAATGCGCATAACTGCATACAAGCGGCATATATTCCGGACACAGGCACGTTACGGTTATAAGTGTGTTATGGCTGCATGGCGTCTGCACTAAATCAACGGCCGCGTCTGCAGTCGGCATCCGGCCTCGCAAGGGCACCGCGCCAGATATCGATCAATTCTGCCGTCGGACTCGATTTTTCTGCGTTGTGTTTCGGCCGACCAATCAATTAGTCAACAACTAGGTGTGCCAGGCTTCAATATACGTCGTGCCTGGGAATACACGACTCAACAAAACGCCGTGAAAAAAAAAACATCTAAACGCCCAAAAACATTTTAAACACACTTGACTTCACACTCTACAGAATTCAGACCTAAACCGTTTCTTCTACCGACGACTATAAGTTGAACTACTTCCCCAGCTAGGTGCATTCACGAATTGTTTTGATATATGTGGGTTATCGCCGCCCCACCTGTCCTACCTATCATGAATCCATGTGACTCCCTTGGCAAAACATTGGGTGTCCGGACCCCCGATCCCCTTATTCGCTGTTATACACTTATATACTAACCGTAACCGTATTTTAATTTTGTCTCGCTGTCTGTGTTTACATAAATTTGACTGCAAGTACGATCAGTACAATTCTTGTGACGTCTTGACAGCCACGGTGCAATACAAGGCAACGCATAAAAATAAAGACCGCATAAGTTTTTTTTCTAAAGAACTATTTTAACAGTGCATTGTGCAGCAAATTGCACACTGTGCCACAGAAGTGACAGAACTGATCCATATCTGCCAAAGAAATCCTGATATTAAGCGGCAAAGTTTCGGGGCATCGTGTACAGTACGGAATACTGAAGATCCTCAAGATCGCGCGACCTTTACGAGCGTGTATGAATGTGTGGCATCCGTGTCACTGTCTGGTCGTTCACAGACACTCATGCCATACAGAACGCCAATAAACAAACATATAACGCTCTATAGGCGACCGGTATTCCCGCCTAAACGCATTCTTTTGACGTAAGAACGTCGGCCTTCAAAAAACGCCCGTCCAAGGCTACGTCGGTGCCGGCAATTTGATTTATTGGCATTGCACAGATGCTTGGGTTACACACCTCCGACATTTCAACGAATCACGGCTTGGTACGTGTTTGAAAATAACCGGCCCAGTTGCGTCGCCGACAATAATTTGTCCTCGAAAATATCACTAAACATTACGAGACGCTTCGTGACACGACCGCGGTGCTGCAAGTGCATTTACGCCTTGTCTGTCGGCCTGCGGCACGTTCTTCGTCCAGTGGAGGGGGATCTGGCCACCGACAGGGCGAATAACGTGCCTTAATGCCCGCCAGACAATGCGTTAACCTATACAGAAAGACAGAAGTTCGTTGCACTTGGCGTAAGCATGGAGCATCGAGAGCGTCTGATTAAGCATGTAACAGTTGTGATAAGTTATAACAGCGTTGCGCGCCGGCGGATTCTACTGTCTATACGGTCCTTGTCTTAACGTAACACGTGACTCAACCTCCTACAACAGACAGACGCTGACCTTCACCTTGTGAACAGCCAGCGTCCATGCATGGACCTCTATATACAAGCACATGCGAGTATATATAGAGTGAACTGAATCAAGGTTAGAGTGACGTAAATAAATGTAACAAACACTGACAGGACTGCGCGTGCGTGGCGTCAGTCACGTAACCCTGCTGTCAACGACGTTTATACAGCCAATGAAATCAGAGTCTTGAGTTGAATATTTCTGAACATGCAAACACGAACTTAGAAAACTCATCGGAATACGTAGACAGTTCTGGGTGTCACAACATCGCAACGTCTTGATCTCCGTTATATATTTATTATTTATTATGTAAATTGAGAAGCTTCATACAATTTACAGTCAATAAAAGACTCTAAGTACCTCAAGTAAAAAAAATTAGCCCGTGCCAAGTTTACTACTTACAGACCAACTAATATAACTCTCTCCTCCCTCTCCCCGCGAAACAAAAATCCGTGTTATTCCCTTGACTACTGTAGGTGACGGTAACGAGTAACGACAATATTACTTTTAAACGCCGTGCACGACAGCGTTCGCCGACCGACAGGAATGAATTTACTACATCATGTTGAGATCTGACTATCCACAATGATCGATATAACGTTAACAACTGTCCAGCTGATACGCCACACCAGCTGTACCGTGGGGACAATAGTGCAGGAGGTGCACATGGGAAGTGACCACATAGGCCTCCAGTGTGTGGGGCGCAGTGCAAGCTCTCCTCTCCTCCCGGCAAATTTCAGCATCAAAACTATTAACATGACGAAGTAAACTTCAGCTCCACTGTCGAATAGTTAATATTTTCGCATATTTTGTAACCATAATATGGGAAAAAGCTTTAGGTGTCCAAACGTAAGACCTGACCTTCTGAGCGGACAGTAGGCCTATGCTTTGTCTGTTCCAACTGCCATGAATATGCGGTCTGCCTAATTACCGCAGACTACCGCAGGCCACCGCAGACTCACAGACTACCGCAGACCAATAATTTCCTCACCGCAGACCAATTTTTATCTACCGCAGACCAATTCTAATGTGTGAGAAAGTTACCTAGAAGATGGCAAACTACCGCAGACCACTTTCTACTTACCGCAGACTAATTAATCTACAAAACAGCTCACTGAAATCAGTTCAAATAAAATCAAATTTATTGAAATCATAGCGATAAAAAGTCACTGAGACGAAAGTACATCGTAAAATACTCGAAAGTGTTCGAAATGAACTGCTCACACAAACATGTAATACAAGGTCCGCAACTACAAGCAATGAGTGACTGACTGTCTAGACTTTATCACGCATAAAAAGTGTCTTTTATGTCAAAAATTAATACGAAAATACATTGGTCTGTGGTGGTCTGTGGTAGTCTGCAGTGGTCTGCGGTAACTATAGGCTGACCCTGAATATGGCCGGAAACATTGTAGTTGTTAAGTTGTTACCTTATGTACAATTATTATCCACATGTAGTTTAACATTGCTGGCCGTTGACTGGATGTCAGCCTGTCTAATCTGCAGGCATACAGTAAACGAGCTGACAATTTTCTAGTGTATGAGGAGCACACTGTCCAGCGTCCACGTGTCAGCCAAAGATTTCAACCAAGACTGGAGTTATAGCCACCATTTATTACTGCTGTAATAACTGCACATGACCTCTGCACCTTTGGCCGCGAATAATTTGACCGTGAATGTTTGTGGTATATGGTACTGCTTAGGTCAACAATTCCCGCGAAACAGTTGTTAAGTTGTTTACTGTTGACCATGTCCACGCTGTTGACTCTGTTAATTTTCTGAGTCAAGGCGGAAGCAACAAGTAGCTGCACAGTTGACGTAAGACGAGGCCAGGTGAGGCAGAACAGTGGTGCGATAGAGGACAAAGGACAAATGACGGGCCACTGTTTACCTGATCGCGGCGCCGCTTTCAGCAAGACGAGCAGTGAATCTGTTACTTCAAACACTCACTAACAGTGTCTCCCAAAAAAATATTCAACTGCTCCGTACGCGCCTAACATTCTTCACAGCGTAACTGCTTTCAACCAGATCAACTGTAAGTGTAATTATTAAAACCACCGACACTTTTCTGGATTCATCAAACTCACTACGTTTTCTAATTTCAACTTCTTTATTGATAGAAACTGACATCAGAAAACACATTATCTATTTATCAACGGAAGAGCAAATTGCAAATTACAACATTGATAGCTCTCACTCTCAGACGAGGCATTTCACGAAGCCACTGTAGGCTGTTTAGTTTCTACTCTTTCTAACTGTAAGAAATATACAAAAACCGTTTTTCACTGTACCTTTACAGCTGTCTTCCCCAAATGAATATAACGTTTTATTCGACAATTACACCTACTGCAAACTGCAAGCAGAGAGCAGTCTATAGGTGAACCAAGTCAACGAATAAAGGCGGCATGTGAATGGGACGAGAACTCACACCTAGCAGCAGTTGAGCAGTAAATGCCTGAGTTCTTTGTTAACTGTTATAGCCTACATCTGACGTCATTCACGCAGCAGGAAGCATGCATGACATCAGATACAGTCTAGTCCGCCTATAAGGTGTGCTACGGGTACTAAGTTACTAACTTCCACCAGCAAGTCACGCATCACCAATATCGTCACGCATGACTACACACACGCACACCGTCTCCACCCAACATCAGATATCACGCCACTCACCTCGCAACAACCCGTACCTACATGTAGTTACTCAACTGAAACTGAGCTTGTAGTATCAAACCAGCATCAAGCTCAACATAAGGCTCTTAATGAGACATGACTTCTAAACACAGATCATGGAATTACTGAGCCAACCCTAACCCTAGCCTGCATAGGGGTATCCACCACGGGGAACGGGGATCATGCATCCCCTAGTTTTGGGCAGCGGGACGGCAGTGCAAATCTCCCACCCACTCTTTGCTAATCACCACCTCTGAAGTTACGAACATGCCTTACAGCGGTACAGAAATGTGTGTAACCAAAATATCCAGTGGGCCTAAATGCTAATATATTATGATAAGTAGACCAAATTCATTATAAGTCACTGAACACATTACTCAAGAACCTAATAATTTGATTAGACGAATGTAAATACAGGACATACAGTATTTTTCGTATAAGCACGTTTTCTGTCATTTTTTGTTCATTGTTCATGTCACTTACAATTAGGCGTTTTGAGGTCACAAACAATGCGTCAAAAATTCACCAAAAATACACCATTTCCACCTACAAAAATTTTCTGGGGAGGGGCCACCAAACTCTACCCCCTCGACTCATTGCCTTCAGCCACTCGTCCCCCATATTTCAGAACGTGGATACACTTACGACCCTAGGTTTTCCCCGAGCCATGAAACACTTCAAGTAGTTACAACCTAAACAAAATATTGTTGTGTATGCTCCTATGTTCACATGCAGCGCTAGCGGAACGGCGGAACCCAACACCTCACACATCAACAATTCACCATTGTAGGGGAGGGAGGGGCTATTACATTACATTAGAATTATCAAACAATCAAGTCAGTGATTGATGTAATCCCTGCAGGGTCTGGCGGCCTCAGTGGGCGGACTGGACTAGTTTTGAAACCACTTCGCAGCTTCACAACATTCTGCGTTTGACCAAACTACGCTTGCAAAAAGGAACTCGCCGAAACGAAAAATACAGTCTTGAACTACATAAATACATGATATAACTTACAGTAAATAAGTATACGATCAGTGACGTCACTAATGACGAAGTGAAGTACTGAACAGTTACTCAACTACAAAAAATAAGTAACTGCAATTGCAATTGAAACCTCTCCACCTGATCTGCACTCTCAAGTCTTCACAATAAAGCAGATATTACACGCACTGATTATACAGTAGGCATTGCCGTACCTGCATAAAATGGCGCTAGAAACATATTCAGCTGGATGACCAATATAGCGGACATGACACCGCTCTTAACGTCCTTCATTCCTCGCGTTTAATTGCCTCCACTACACAATCGCACCCGATCGGTGCGTTCGTCCACAATGTCGGTGCGCGGAAAGAGTCGATACGCACACACACACTGTGTCGACACTTTGCCGTTACAGTCACGCCATATAGAGTGCGTGTCGAAACGGCAAGTGTGCCACGCCCGATTAGCCGGCCAACACAGGGCGGTAACTTGACCCTGTGCCAAAGCGGAATGTGGCCTTTGTATAGTGAGTAGTGACTGTGTTGTGTTTGGCCTTGAGCGAGAAGCGGTAGGCAATTAACGACATCGCTCGCGAGTTGCGCAGTTTCACATATACCGGTATCGCACTCAGTGACATGTCAACGCGTCTTATTATTAGTTTAGAGCCGTCTTTCCGATGAAGCAATCAAGCAGTCAGTCACTTTCTTCGTTCAGTGATACAGAGTAAAAACAACACCAGGTACAGACAGCGTAGACCTAATGCTGGAGCTGAATAAAGGACACCTCGGACAGACCAGTAGCTGACTGGCACTTACACTTGCCGAAGGTGTACAGAGTTACACGTGCAACATAATTTCAATCAACTTGTCGTTGTTTATTATACCAATCTTAGGGGGTAATAAAGGTAGCGATGAGAGAGGCCTGGCATACAGGGTGCGGCATAAAATTAAAACAACCCGTAAGAAAATTATAGGTGTGTCAAAAAACGACAGGCGTACGTTCCCTTTCAGGTTAATTGCGGCTAGGGGTGGGGAAGGAGAGGGGCTAACCGAATTTTCGAATTTTTCGTCTTTAATCTTAAATCCTCTTATTGTCTGTTCGATTAAGAATCTTAATCGAATAGACAGCTATCACAGAAGGGGGTAACCTACACTATCGCCACGCAGCAAACGCTTTGAGGATGAGTCCGTCTGTCTTATGGAGTTTGTCAGATAGATCCTCGTCGTACGCAGCAAGGTTTTGGGACTGGGAGCTAAATGTGATGTCAACTCGCAGGGTTAATTGTGCACCCGGATTCCGAATCGGTACAGCTCCCAAATTTTGAACAGGGAAGGGATAGCTGGCGAGCTAAAAAGGGACGGTAATTTTTTGGGGGCCTGTGTACCGGAAAAAGGGGTATAGCTTCTTTTTGGGGCTAAAAAGTTACTACTACTAATTGCGATTGTGTGGGCAGTGTTATGAGAATTTGTGCGTAATTATTGCATAATTAGTAGTTTGTCGTGAATGCGGCCGCTAGTGGCGTGGAATAAACAACAGGGATCGGTGCCAAAACCGGACAGGTAATGCATAAGAAGTCGGCGTTGCCGTGTGTTGTTGACGGTAAGTGTGAATGGTTTCCGCCGTTTCCGGTACTCGTAATCAACAAATATGAGTAAAACTACTGTTTTGGGACTGTTTCATTAAATTTTTGTCGCATTTTGAGACTGTACCGATTCGGAAGACTTGCCATGCTGCCCACGATGGACTCGTCCACTCCACTGAACTTAAACCGCGTTGCAACTTGCAAGGGACGGGAGCATATGGTGCGTACTGCGCTCCCATCGATGTTAGCTTTCGAGGTCAAAGGTCAAGGTCACATGTCACTTTTTATGCGACTTATCGAACCAAGTAAGATCTTTTACCATGTAACGTCAAAATCTTACCACGATAGTTTTCATTAACTTACAGGGAATTTTCTCTCGAAATCAAAAGTCAGGGTCAACCAAACCCAGTCACTTAACTAGAGTTGACGACAATAACACCGGCCATAATGCCTACCAAGTTACGTCATACGGTTTTTGGTCGGTAGACAGACAAACAAACAAACACACGGACGGACAAACGCGACCAAAACAATACCTGCTTCGCATAGGCCTAGCTGGCGCGCTGTTAACTGCTGTTTTTAGAGTATACACATCTAAGTTCCTGGCAGTTACCGTGGCAACACGGGCCAAGTTGCCTAGCCGACGTCCTTACAGCATAGGCGTAGCCAGGATTTACCCTGCGGGGTGCAAATCCCCGCATTCTCCCCAGCCCAATGAGAACTTTTGAATTTTCGCCCTCGGGGTTGCAGTTACAGCTAACCCCCTAAGTTAAGCCCCTATACTGTTTGACTTCTCCCTGGGGTGCACTTACAACTTACCCCCTAAATTAAGCCCAATAAATTTTCGCGTTCTCGCACTGAGGGTGCACGGTGCACCTGCACCCCTGCCGCCTGGCTACGCCTATGCCTTAGCGCATTAGAGGTGTACGGTGTACTTGTACACGACAATGCGCTATATAAATCGACGTTTTACTTACTTACTTACTATATACAGGCTCCCACACGCGTTGAAGCGCCCGCTGAAGCGGCCTATCGATACGGCTCAGGGCCTATCTGAACAGAAACAGGTGACATCAGTGCAGCTTATCGCGAGTGACTAATGTCAGCAGTTATTAGTCACGAGTTGCATTATTATCGACCCTCGACCTCGCATATGTTTACTGATCTCACGCTATAGGCCCTACGCCTCACGTGTGTACTGACCATATGATATATTTAACCATATGACATTTAACCCTTTGACGCATAGGCGCCGAACCCGCAAGAGCAGCGGGTCGTTTGCCCCGGTACTCCCGAAAGTACCGGGGAAAATATAGCTTTTTGCCCCGGTACTTTTTTGAGCTAGAATTTTACTTTCACTCTAAATTGCATGAACGGACATGTTCATAGTATAGGCTATAGTATAAAAAGCGAGAGCCGCGTATATTTTTCTCTTTTGTATACTTTTTTCCTCGTTTTATTATAATACAATTTAGATAAATTGTTGTCAATTTATTACAAAATATAGGGCCTAAATTCTTTTGAGCAAAATATGGTAACTGTCAGCCGAATCAGTAGGCTAATTCTGCAATAGACATGCTGTTTTGTGCTCCGGTTCTCAAAATGAAAAGTCGGCGCCTATATGCTTTCACGCAACGCATGCGTTAACCGGTAATAACTCCCGAGCGAGCCAGTTGCCTGAACGCTACTCAGTGTTAAGTGGCATTTAAGTGGCTCTTAAAACCCCGCCTAACTTATTCTGCTGCATCCTACTTGACACATAAAATGGAACGAAGAAAAACGTTAAATGCATTCTAACACGCACGCAGTCCAAAACTTAAATAAAATTGTATCTGAGAATAAAACAAGTCTGTGCTATGTCATCATGAATCATTGCTCTCAGCCTCTCAAGGTCAAAGGTCACGTTCATTAGAATTATACACTGCGTCTCAAAAAAACACCCCGACATTTTTAGCTGTAACTTGAGCAAACATTTTCCAATTGGAATAATGTTTGGCACAAATATTACCTGGAGATT
>Ga0049105_1001406_pt1 | contig 10611 bp, 8 predicted proteins | sample WorMetvaBAHAMAS1_FD_61260 | JGI IMG/M metagenome (GOLD analysis project Ga0049105, IMG submission 61260) | Worm MetaG Olavius vacuus BAHAMAS.1 | ecosystem: Host-associated > Annelida > Digestive system > Unclassified | place: Germany: Marburg | collected 2013-04-09 | reverse complement strand
GCAAAATTATCTGAAATATACGAACAAAACGAGTGGCACCTGTTTCCGGGCAATGTAATTTACGATTTTTCAGTACAAAAGTTTTGCAAGGTAGTGTAGGGACGTGTGTAAATTATGGTAGGATATTTATTGACTGTTTTACTGCAAATTTACTGCAGAGCGTGACGGTAAAAGAATTTTGAAAATCGGTTAGAATTTCGCAGAGTTACAGGCAAAAGTATAGTGGCACCTTTTTTGCCGGACACGGTGTACTACTACTACAACTACCACTACCACTACTACTACAACTACGTAAGCGCTGCCGATGACACACTTCAGAGCTGTGGTCTCTTCACCTGTATGAACACTGATAACATGGCCATGAACATGTCATCAACAGATCAGTTCAAACAGCAATTATTGCTGCTGCTGCTGCTACTACTACTACTACTACTACTACTTCCAAACAGATTCAAAATTCGATGAATACTTTAAACACCTTGTTGTCAAATGCGACTCGTGAAAAAATACGTGTAGTAGTAGGAACAACAGCAGTAAAGGCAGTGTTGCCAATTTAGCAATTTTGTCGTTAGATCTGGAGAGTTTTTGAGGTCTCCTAGCGACAAAATTTGTCCCTAGCTCCGAGCAACAAATCTAGCGATTTTTCGAAATTCGGCTGGTGATTTATGCTTTCCCAAGTCGCTAAATTATTTCTGTTCCGTAATTAGTTTGCTATCATTGATTTGTGATCAGTTTCTCTATTGGAGACTAGTTGACAGTTAGTATAGGTCAGAGTCAGTGTTAGTTTTCTTATTTTTAACACTTTTTTGCATCTGGTTAAGTTAAAACACGAGAAAATTGTGAGCATTTCAAGCTGTGTCCTTGCCACTGCAGTGCATATGGCTGCGATTCGTATCCCGGCGGTAGTAATTTTTTTTACAAAATTATGTTTTAAAGAAAATTTTCTGAAAATTAGGGTTAAGGTCAGGATTATTTTGGGAAAAGGGAGGGGGAGGGAAAGGGTGGAGAAGAGGGGAGAGGCCAAATATACTTAATATTGTGGCTTGGAGAAATAATCTAGCTACTTTTGACAGTTAGCAGTTGGCAACACTGGGCACAGCAGCAGCAGTGATTACTATTTGATCTGTTTAGGCCATGTTCACGGTCGTGTTATCGTATCAATGACGAACAGAGAGACAATCTGAGTAGAACAAACCGCGAAGCTGACGGTGTTTTCTTGTGTAGCGTCGGTGAAAAGGTGCTCGGAGGCAGCGACGGACCCTGAACCACCGGCATCTCGGTGTCACTGTCGTCGCCGAAGCTCGTGATAAACTCTACGACACCGGGAACTGACGCGCCCGGTGACTTGGACCTTGACCGTGACGATGACATTCTACAACACGATTCTACGACTGTAAGTCACTAGGTAACAAAATTTGTATACCATGTCTAAAAACAACTAAAAACTGTGGCAACTGCGATGTGTTGCAACCAGGAATGTTAACAATACTGGCAAAGAGTATTGTCAATACTAATAACAGTACTTTGACAAAAAGTATTGCCAGTACCTATACCAATACTTATGTGACAATACTTTTTACTGTTTTTACATTCAGCAACGTTCATTTTTGCCATGGTCATCTAATAATGAAGTTAATAATATGACTGTTGTCGAGAAAATGGCAAAATCACTATAGTTTACAGTGACGTGATGTTAATGAGTAAGCACTGTAGCAGTATCTACTTTAGATGCAAGACTACAGTCCTAGTTTTTACTCTTTCAGTCACAGTAATGTTATTGTTCACAGACCTGCACTAGTGCACCTGACGACAAAAATATTGGTATCGAATATTGCCAAAAATACCTGAAAAGTGGAAGACTGGAACTGGGAGAAAATATTTTGCGGACATTATAGGTCTTTCTTCAACCACTGTAACCAGAAAGCTAGCGAATTTGGTGAAAAATGCAAAATAAGGGCTATTACGCCATTCAAGGTCATAAAGGTCGGTATCAATCGAAAGCCCGCATGCGACTTCCTATTAGTGATTAATACTAATTGACATCCTATCTCGTACTGTTTCAGAGTTAATGCAGCTTATTGCTCAAATTTTGGACACCTTGCATTTCTGAGCCACTCTCTGGAAACTTAGGGGCAACGTATGATGTTCATCTTGGGCTCATTGGAAAGCGTGTAGTGGACTTCCTATTAGTGTTAATTGAACTCTTTCACTAGGTGTCATGGCTGAGTCGCTATGAGTGAAAACAGATTGAAAATCAACATTTTGCAAGGGGGAGGGTCAGTATCCGCCAAATTTTCGCGTCAAATGGGACAGATAGGCGAATGACTGCCTTACAAGTTTGTCACTGACGCTTTTCACACAAAGAAACTTTATAGCAGACTATCTTCAAGCGAAGTGCGATTTTACATGAAAAACAGCTGTTTTGCGGTTTTAAGCCCCCCTTTGGGGGCTTAGGGACAACGTATGATGTTCACCTTAAACTCACTGGAAAGCACGTAGTGAACTTCCTATTAGTGTTAATTGAACTTTTTTGCTAGGTGTTATGGCTGAGGCGCTACGAGCGATTATCGATTGAAATTTGGCGTTTTCACTCCAACGGGGTCAACTTGACCCACAATTTCAGGTAGAAGGCATCGCCCTCACCAACCATTCTTCGTGTTGGCAAAGGTAGGATAAGCGATCTTTCGCATGGTATAGAAATTTGGGCAGAACTTCCTTTCATTTTGTCACAATCCACGTATTTGACGGACAGATGGACAGACAGCTTTCTCGTGGCTAGACCGCAATAAGCTCAGTAAAAAGTATTGCCGACACTAATGGTAGCAATACCAACACAGCGATATTCACAACCCTGGTTGCAACATGAGGCCACCCGATGCTGCATCGGTAATCACCGCTTTGATTAAGATGCCTACATGATGTCGGTCCACCAATCTGTTCTGATTTACAATGTTTTTACTGCAGACAACGTACATTACACTGTGACCTAGACCTTTAACCCATCGACCTTGAATGCTTGTAGTCTATCAAAATTTAGTCGTCTCTGCCCGCGTTAACAGACACACAGCAACTGCAGTTGTGACAGTCGAACAAGTGCACAAGCAGAAATCAACATCTTACGCTTTGTAAAGTGACGTCTTGGTCGGGTTTTCTTTAGCAGCATAGCTACAACACCAACGATAACGGCATACAAGTAACATGTATCAGTGGCAACGACGAGTAAGCACAGCTTCACGTCCCATTCCACACATAATGAACGGCAGTTACATGGTCCATCACTGGACAGGTCAAAACTAAGCCCACTCTCTACAGTGTGAGTTCAAATAAGTAGCCCCCAATTTTTTGCAATATCTATACTCGTGGTAAAACTGTGTCCTTGAAAATTATCCTGCTTGTTGCCCAAACATATTCCTACATGTACACCAATTTTGGTTCATTTATCTAAATACCTGTATGAATTGTATCACTTTTTTAGTAAGACCCCTCAATTTTTAACAATATTTATTTTACTCTATTATGAAATTCGTGAATTTTTCGTACAGAAACAAATTACAGTAAATGACATTTAACTAAATATAACTATTAGCATCTGTTGCATGAATTATCACATAAGGTGTGTCCAAAATATCGACTCTGCGCTGACACAAATGCCAGCAGTTGCTTGCGGTAGTCTTTCACCGTCTATGGCTTTCTGCTGTACGGCAGATCTAATCAATTGAAGTGCATCTTTAAACTCGGAAATTGTTTTTGGCTTCAGCTGCAGCATTGTGATAAGACTCCAGCATTGCCCCCACACTGATAATCCAGTGGACTGAAGTCAGGTAAATTCGCAGCCACTCATCATTGGCGATGAAGTCACGGCAGTTTGACTTGGTAAAACTCAAAACTTGAAACGGTAAAAATGAGAGGTGTTCCTAGAAAAATTAACGCCATTTTGTTAAATATTAAGATAAATCAACCAAAATTGGTCAGTATGTGTGGATATAAATAAACTGGCAAAAATTTCACAGAAATATACTTAGCCTAAGAGAAAAAAAGCATAGGCTCTCACCATAGGTCACTTAATTTCCAAATTATCACTTTTTTACTTTTTCAGTTTTTCACTCGGTTTGGGTTCCAATTTGCTCCGAATGTGCAATCTAATGCTACCTAATATCGTGCAACAGATAATGACAATTGACAATAATTATAATCACAGTCATAACGTCACTTATAACAGCAAAAATTCGCACTAGCTGCGCTGCGATGCTGAGCAAGTTGTTCAGAAATCTACCTCCATCATCAAGTATAGTTTGCAACTGGCCACATGACGGACAGAAACTGCACAACAAAGACTATTTATGAAACCACAATGCACAATGCTTAACAGTCCTCTGTCCAGGAATACAGTCTCACATCTTCCATTCCATAATTCTCCTGTACCTTCCGCAATCGACATTCTTTACACTTTATTCCCTAACAAGAAATAGCAGCCAGTGTAATTTCGTTCCGCATTTTCTATTACAACAATCACAGCATCCACCTGGCTACATCACCACAAGATAATCAGAAAACAGGTAATTTCAGAAACAATGATAAAGCACAAGACAGCTGAAAGATATTTAGACCAATTTAAGAATATTTACAAACAAATGGTGTCTCTATATAACACATAATCTCTATATAAATAGAGGTGGGACATTTCCTTATTGTGGAAATGGATCTGCACTTTGCATGTCTTTGTCACATGTCATCATCATCATCAGACAGATAACTCGTGAGTCTCATGTGCTTCATTATCTTTTACCGGCAAAGAGAGACGCTGAAGTAGCCGGCCGTCTGCGATCAACTAAGAAATACCCAACGGGTTCGTGCGCGTACATCCCGATACAAAAACTCTTTTATTCCATATGTGCTTTTTAATTTTCAGTGACACTTTCACGTCTGTATGTTCGTTTATTTTCATTGTATGAATTGTACTAATCCAGCCTCTTGGCTGCCAGAATCCAATAAATGTTATGCTATCATCGCTGTCATCATCTTCATACCTCGGTGGACTGGGCATTCTGTCTTTCATCCTGCGTTCCTTGAACGCTCGTCGTTCGCGACGTGACTTACGCCCCTGTGTCAAATCACATTACACACCTTCCATCAAACTACACTGTCATCTCCACATCATGTACTTCTCACACAAAAGACGTCAAGCATTTATCACTATCTTCACTCGCACAATATTACAATTCTGATGGTAAGATGGATTTCGGCTTCTTTACAATGATACAACGCAGATGCATCTGTCCAATTAAATTTTTCAATATGGCTGTATATTCCGAAGCCACACACTTTGCAAACTGGCACGTTCCAACAAATCTGGAGGTAAGTGTGCCATTAGTAACATTTACTATTAACATATAACAATGAACGGCAAGATCACATTGCATGGAGCCCTGATGGAAAGTAGATTTGTACATCACATGGAGCAAATCTAGATTTGTTATTACAGAAAATGGACTGACAACAATAACACCGGGGTTGGAAAATATCGCCATATTTTCGAAAATATCGTAAAAATCTGATTTTTTTCGACATTTTCTATATATATCGAGCATTTGCACATACGTTGCTAAAATGTAAAATTTACTACCAAACAGCAGTATGTGTGTGTGTGTGTGTGCTTTGCATATTAGGTGAAGTCTCTCGTCATTCACACTGCATTGCTGTGGAGAGGTGCAATCTGACAGTAGTTGTCCAACACTGAGAAAATGCTGAAGGCACAAGTCACAAGCCAGCAAAACACACGGACTGTTGACATCAAAACATTATACAAATATTGACTGGTGCCGAAGTAAACACTGAAAAATAATGCCCTGAAGTTGTGTAATGTTGCCCGAGGACCGAAGACCCAAGGGTGACATTGCACAACTGAGTGGCATAATTTTCCAGTGTTGATCGAGGCTAACAGTCGTATTTGTTTTGTTATATCACAGAAAACAGCAAAAATATGTCAGTTGAGTAATACACGGTTTCTGCTAAAATGTGGAATGAAGAATATAAATGCAGAACATACTTAGGGTTAGAAAGTCATGGATAGAGTTAGGGTTAGGTGATAAAATTTTGTTTGGTGTATAATTTAAAAACAGCAAAGGAAGACCTTCTTGGGGATATATAATTCTTTTTTGTGGGAAAATAGCTTATAATGTTAAACAAGCCTTTGAGAATCATAATGTGCGAATATTCACAACTAGTGGTGCACCATCTTTAATAGCAAATTTCGAATCCTTATTTTTGTGTGTCACTTATAGTACATTTGACTTACTTAAGTTTTAAATTTAGTGAAGGAATAAATATTCTTTGCTGCTGTAAACACTGTTTATTCTGTCTGCCCGGATGCAAAATCAGTTTGTAAAAGTTCCGGCCAGAGATGCGCGTCTATGTATCCACGGACAGATATATTGCAGATATCTGTAATTCTCACAGATACGGATAGGATATGGATAGTAATTTCCTTGTTTGAACGGATATGGGTACGGATATGGATACTTTGTCACGGACATTCAACAGACATACATTACGTCTGTATTTTATTTCATGTTTTATTTTTACTTTTATTCTCTATTGTCAACATTAGACACAGCAGGCACAGGCACCATGGATTGCAAGTTATCGAGTATCCAGTTTATCAATACTACGATAAGTCGGTCGTGACTGGTGAGTCATGAGTGACGTCATTTCCTCTTTTGTGCAATCTGTGAAAGATAAATGGCCTTGGCTTTCTTAGTGGTTGTAGCAAACATCAGGAAATAAGCAACATCGACATCTGTGCCAAAAACTACCAGAGGTATTAAAATAGGACAACCAGTGTTAGCTGAAAATGTTGGGGGTGATTTTTTGGATTCGAGGTAAATAGAACGGATACGGGTAGGATATGGATAGCTGTTAACAACGTATAGGATACAGATACAGATAGTTTTTAACGAATACAGATAAGATGCGGATATTAAAAAACGGTATCCACACATCTCTGGCTCCAGCCAGTAAACTGTGTGTTTAAGAACACTAACTTGATGTTACAATATTACTTTCACCATGCACAGTTGTAGCATTGGTAAACACTGTTGAAATGGTGAAGAATGTCATAAAACTACATACAGTAGAGCTACACCAACCCTTAAAGGCCAACTCCAGCGTAAGTTTTTTTTATATCAGTAAATGAATTGTGGTTGTATAAAATCACAATCACGATATACGTAATAAATTGTTTATCAAAAAATTAAATAATTTGATAAAAAAAGTAATTTTATTATATTAATTTTGTACTAAAAATAAAGCTTTCACATTTTCGATGCAGACAGCAGATCTGATTTTTGTTTCAGTTTCCGGTTTGATGATTGATGTTTATAATATACTGTAGCTTATTGTAATCATGTATCTGTAAAAATGGCCAGTGAAAATTCTAGCGAAGATGAGTTCGAAACTTTGCATGGTCTGTGAGGCCTTACTTATTCGAACTGACCGCAAAACCTGGAGCGGAGTGGATGAAGTTGCCGCAGCATCACGCAAAGTCGGTACTCAGCTCGTTCGATAACGTAAACTTTAAATTTGTTTTTCTTTGCGCACAGATGTTAGATGATAAACTAACTATCTCAAATTACTTGTATATAGATATACTATGAGGCACTTATAGTTTGGCGATTTGATTTTTTTCATATCAGAGTTGGCCTTTAAAAGTAAACAAAAATATGAAAACAGAGTGGATAAACCTCATATAATATTCACACAGAATCACGCAGAAGTTGGTACTCAGCTCGTTTGATAACAAACTTTAAATTCCTTTTTTGTCAAATTACTTAATTTTTGATAAACAATTTATTACATATATTGTGATTTTATACAACCACAATTTGTTTACTAAAATAAAAAAACTTACGCCGGAGTTAGCCTCTAAGACGGTTGATGAACTGCATGAAACTGATTGCTTTCTGCTTCTCCGGCACAGCAACTTCACAGAGCCATAAGCAACTATCACAGTTTGTCTGCATCATAACAAACTGTTTCTGGATAAGTATTCTCATTTGCAGAGCAGCTGCTGTGATCCATATATTTCTTTAAAGTATACGGAAGACAAAAGAAAACGTCTTTTTAAACCTTTTTAATGACGAAACGACAGTTATGTCACAGCTTACGAAGTCAACATATGCTGCGCAGACTGCAGAATATATATTTGATCTGCCTAATATAGCGTTCAGACCAAAAATGAGCCGCAAATACATGGCGAGCCGTTCTGATCGTAATGTTCCCGGGGAACATAAATCATGTTCCCGGGGAACATAAATCATGTTCCCGGGGAACATAAATCATGTTCCCGGGGAACATAAATCATGTTCCCCGGGATGTTGCTGCATTGAGCAACACTAATTATTTGTGCATATCACGTGACGCATGTAGGACCAATCACGATCGCGTATTTTAGACAGTGAGTGATATAACAAAGTCACAATGTGTCACATTAAAAAAATTTAAACAACTCCACAAAAATCACATATATCAAAAATACCGGATATTTTCATGATATATATCGGCGATATATATCAAGCCAACCCTGAATAACACCACAACAAAGACGCAGATAATAACTCACAGAGTACTGCGCCTTTTCCTCCTCGAGCAGTCTTGCCTGTCGCAGTGACTCAATCTCGTCGCGGTCCATTTGCAAACATCTGCACATCACATCATCGCATCATCTGCTGAATACTGTAGCCCGGAGGTTGTATTAGCAAACATACTGACACACAGAATTTCACCGACATACATAGTGCAACATACTGCTGCCGTAACAGCCATCACACACGTTTATCTATGTTAGCCACCAGTCTCTCAGAAGTCTAGAAAGCAGGGTTCCTACTACTTTGCAGAATTCATTTTCCCTGACTTTTCCAGACAAAATGAATAATTTTCCCAGACTAATTTCTTTATTCATGACACTAGTAAAACAATACTAAGTACACAAATGTAATACTAAACTTCGTTCTATTGTAAAATATTGCAATATAAACTAACCTGCAGTGTTTACAGGGGCGGAGCCCTGGTGGGGGTCTGGGGGCATAGCCCCCAGAAGCCGACAAAAATTGTGAAAATATTGCATAAATAATTGGTCTAGTGAGCAGTATTTTAAAATTCCCTGACTTTTCCCTGACCCTCTCTGTTTTCCCTGACTTTCCCTGACTCCCTCAAAATTCTCCGACTTTTCCTGACCGTAGGAACCCTGAGAAAGTGACCTTCAGATATTGTCCCAGTAGTACTTTTTACATGTCAAAATCAATTACCACCGTCGCAACACACGTAGAGTTACCGTACATGCAGCCATGGCAGAGACTAACACCAGATCCTCACCAAGCATCAATGGCACCCTGATGGGACTATTGCCAAGTGCCCATCCCTAATGCTGCTTCTGTATCCAGCCAATAACGTCAAATGCTGAATGAAGCCAAAAAAACCCAGCCACAATAAATACCAACGTCGGCAACTAACTGCAGGCATATCACTCAAGCTTCAACAGCAGAACAACGTCTTAGCTAAAGTTACAACAGAAATTTTTAAATACTTCAAGAAAGTGTGTATGGGTAGTAACATACTCGGAATAATCCATTCCTCGCATTCCGTACTCGACAGATATTGAGTTTAGAACTTGTTCTTGTTCGTCCGTCAGTGCATCGATGTCAAGGATGTTGTCTGCAACATCAAGTATACTGCTATTATAACAACAATAAACAAACGAATAAAAATGAAAACCAGCAAATAAATAAATAGACACTACAAGTAAACATTACAAGAACGAATTACATTTGAATGAAACACAAAAATTAAAAGTTTTTGCTACTTAAGTAAGTAAGTATAAAATCGACTAATACACGGCGCATTGAAATCAAAGTGTCACTAACGCGCCACAGTCTCGCCAAACAGAAATGCCTTAAAAAGTTTTTTAAGGTGTATGAATTCAATGTCAGGCTGCCACAGTGAGGCGAGTAGACTGTTCCAAATTCTTAGACCTGCGACCGAGAAACTCCTGTCGCCAAGTTGAGTGTTTATGCTCAGAAAAGCGAGGACATTGGCATAAGTGGAGCGAGCTGGGGGCATCCGGAGTCCACGATCAGCTGGCAGTCGTCGACCAGGTATGATGGAGCTTGACCTTAAATGTACTGAAATCAACTTTGAAGAAAGATTAAATGCTATAGTGATCACTGTAACTCTATCAGTGTGTCATTTTTTGCCAAATATAATCCAGGCTATTATTCGCTTTATGAAAAAAGTTTAAAACACTAATTAATATATTTCAACTTCACTGGCAGGTAGATTTCAAACACCGTCGGCTTAAAGTTATAAATGTCACACAGTAATTCCTTTCACTTGCATGCTTTCATGCCTGATCCAACCAAATGGAACATGTCAACTCCTGTTGTTCATACCAACTATTCATTACTGTCACTATTGTAAGGGTGACTCACCTTGTTAATGGAACACCCCGATTTAAAAAAAAATCAAAAACAGAAACCCCTGAACCGATCAACATTAAACTTGACATGGGTGATTATGTCGGGGACCTCACCCCACTTGCAAACTTTGGTATTTCTACCC
>Ga0049105_1001405_pt1 | contig 10613 bp, 3 predicted proteins | sample WorMetvaBAHAMAS1_FD_61260 | JGI IMG/M metagenome (GOLD analysis project Ga0049105, IMG submission 61260) | Worm MetaG Olavius vacuus BAHAMAS.1 | ecosystem: Host-associated > Annelida > Digestive system > Unclassified | place: Germany: Marburg | collected 2013-04-09 | reverse complement strand
TATCTATCTATCTATCTCAGATCTCTCAGTGATAGAATATTTGTTACAAAGAGACTAAAGGTCCACTGGAATGACTGAGGTCTGAGCTACTCAATAGCAAGTTTCTTGCTTCAGTGAACTCTGGTACATGGAACAGTGGACGCGTGAACAGTGAATTGTCATTTGTTAATGGTAATATTGTTCCACTGATCGCTGAATATTTAAGTCCGCTAAAATTCAAAACACTCATTAAACACATTCTTTAGGTGGGTAAAACATTTATTATGAAAATTAAATCACTCACAACATTCAAATTAAATCAAACATCATTCAAAACACTCAGTTTTACTACTCGTAAAGTACTGAGCATTCTGATGTGTGTATCTCGGTGTTCTATCATATCATCAGGATCACTGGCTGTGACGCCCGAGGGATAAATTGTTATTTGTAGTTCGGCATGGTTTCTCTGAACTTAACTAGTGCAAAGTATATTTAACTGTGATGAGATTCAAAGCACCAGTCTTACTACAGATAAAGTACTGAATACTTTGATTTATAAATTGCCATACTATGTTGTTGTGTACACATGTCACAAACTTTTTAAAATTGTATGTTTTTTGGTCTACCCTGTATAATAATGATAATAATACTTACATTTTTCGTAATAATAAAAAGTGTCATGTGGGATGTTAAACTACTCACTTATTCGCTGATTGAAATCTTTGGAAAACTGTATATTTTTGTGTGAACAACTTGTCCAAAGTCATGATATAAGAGCGATGTAGCGTGGGGTTGTGTTGAGGTGGAATGACAGTGAGATCTTTGCCATGTGAAGTTGAGGCCTTTTGAGAAGTCTCTGTGCAGCCTCTGAAGTTATGACCTTACAGCAGTGTCGAAATGTGTGTAATATTATTCTTGACAGCCAGTGGCCTGATTTTCGAAACTTCGTAAGATTTTCGTAAGATCTTTCCTAAGTTTGTTGCAAGATTTCATAAGTCTTTTGTAAGTCAGCGAGATGCGACTTCCTGAGATTTTCTGAGGAAAATGATAAGTCATTTTCCAAAGCATTCTTAGGAAATGGTCACTCTGGTTGTCAGTTTTTTTTAGCTCAAAGTATTCGACCAATGACAGCCTCTGACAGAGAGTTTCCCGAATGACATCACTTGCCGCAAATTTTACGTTTTCGTAAGATACCTGTAATGTCGTCGTAAGTTTATAGTAAGTTTTGCGTAACTTCGTCCTAAGTTTTTCATAAAATTTTCGTAAGAGTTTTTGATAATCTCATGCTCATCCTAAGTTTTTCGTAAGTCAGACTTTTTCATAAGTTTTTCATAAGTTCATCATAAGATTTTTCAAAAATCGGGCCCCAGGTGTTTAAAATGTGTGTGATGTTACTGTATGTGTGCTGCGCTACTGACTTATCATGTGTGACTCATTTGTAGGTCAACAATGAAGTCCATGTCGTGGTTCTTGCATGAGAATGAGAGCTCTGTTCTCCGGGAATGCCAAGCCTGTGGGTTTTCCACACGTTCACCGTCGATATATCGCCGACACAGTCGACACTGTGATGTCGACAGCTCGGCAACTCTGAGTTCACAGGAGTCGAACGGCTTGTCACTGGCCTTGGATTTTCCCAGCATCAGCTCTAAGCCATCAGTGGATTTCCCCAGCGTCGACTCTAAGCCAGCGATGGACATCCCCAACGTCAGCTCGGATTTCCCCGACGTAGGGTCTCAGATGTCGGTGGATTTTCCTGATGACCACTCAGCTGTCGGCTGCATGCCATCCGTGGATTTCCCCGACGTCAGCTGTGAGCATTCTGTGGGTTTTCGTGACATCATCTCACAGTCGGCGGTGATCAGTGACAAGCTATTGGTCTCTGATGCCAATAGGAAGCTTGATGATGATGGTGTCAAGGGCACAGTACCCAGTGTGGAAGAAACAGCTGTTCCTCAGCCGAGTCTGAAGCAATGTGAAACTTTGATGTGTGAAGTGGATCCGATGCTCTTGGTCTTGGCCGATCCTTCACAATCATCGACCTCGACACCAGCCGACAGTAGCTTCCATCTGACACCTGTGAATCCTCGATCCTTGTCTCCCGGCAGTGTTGCTACCAGTGCGTTGGACGGTGGTTCTCAGTCTGAGACGAGGGCCGCGAAGATTCCGCCTGATGTGGTGGATGACTTGAATTCAGCTGATGACGGCGACGATGTGCCATCATTGAATTGTGCGAGCGAAGTAGGTGCGGCAGAGTACAAGAACAAGAGTGATTGCAGTCTTGTACATAACGATGCGTCGCTGTCAGACAACACAGCTGACCATGATACGGAAGGCATACATGATGAACTGCATGATGATAGCAAAGTTGTTGATAGTCCAGAATCCAGTGACCAGTTGGAGACATTGACTGCGGGAAATACCGCACCTGCTAATAAATCTCGTGACGACACTTCCCCGGGATTGACAAGCGGGAAAACCCAAGCCAAGTTGAAGAAATCAGCTCCGAGTCGAAAGAGTTCGACGTCGCCGTCGAAACAGCGTCGCTGTAAGCACTGCAAGTTGTTACTGTCAAGTAGACTGGAACGGCGGAATCACATGCAGAGCAAACATGCGGATCTGATTCCAGTGTTCCGCTGCGGAGACTGCAACTATTGCTCCACTGAACACAAGAATTACGAGCGACATCTGTTGCGACACCTGCTGACCGGTCCTTTCTGCTGCACCCTGTGTACATTTTCTTCGACATCTCAGAGCTCGATCAAGCGCCATGTTGCCCTTCAGCATAACCAGTCACAGACCACTGCAGACAGCGGCAGCGCACCCAAGAGTTCGGAAATCTCGACTACTGTTTCTGAGCTACCGTCGACCGTATCGAGTCCGGTCGGGAACAGATCAGATGCGGAACTCGTCTCGTCACCGTCCGATGTAACCTTTGGTGACAGTTTACCGTCCGAGTCTAATGATTGCAAGAAACCGAAGTTAGAGAATGTTAATGATAGTCATGGAAGTACCAGCGAGATGGAAAACTGTGAGTCGAAAGCAGATGTTGATTGCACGACGTTGAAGGAAGCCGCTCTGCCTGACAGTAGCAAGGATATGATTCAGCCGGTGATAGAGGTGGAGGTGAGGAGCTTTCCAGGTGAGGATGGCGGTGAAGGGGAGACTTGGTGGATCTGTCTGTCTTGTGGTGCAAGGTACGATGAACGTGCGAAGGTACGACGGCACGTCAAGTGCAAACATCACATCCCGCTGACCCAGTGTCGAGTGCATGACCTCCGCTCAACACCATCCTCACATCACACCTCCATCAGCTCATCATCTGCTGATGATTTGATTAAACAACTGCAAGAAGCGCGTGCGTCGTCAAGTACGGTTCAGGCCAGCACCAAGGTAGATCAGCACTCAGCCACTTCGGAACAGACTTCTGTCAAGGCAGGCGACAGCCTTGTTTCACCTGGTGTAAAGCTACAGCCAAAGTCGTTCGTGAAGATCGCTCCTAAACCACTGCAGCTTGATGGCAGCTGCCAGATTGTTGCCGCTCCAGCCACTGCTGTGATCAACTCCAAGAGGCAGGTCGTGTTGCCGAAATGCAACTGGAAGCAGAAGTCACTGTCACTGCCGACAGCAAACAACGTGCCTGAATCTTCATCCGCTGTGAAGGATTTGGAGGCTGGGATGTGTGACATGGAGTCGGAGTTGAGGAGACATTTGACACAGGATCTTACTGATGACAAGAAACTCTCAAGTCCGGTCGTGCAACCGGTCACGAGCAAGGAACCAGAAAATGGCATCAGTCCCAGTTTGACTCCGGCAGCACAAGAGGTTCCGAAAAAGAAACGCAAGTTGATTTTGCGAGCAAAAACTAACCGGACGTCACAAGGACGTTGTGACAGTGCTGTGAATGAATCTTCTGACTCTCTCGAGAAGACACAGCCACACCCGGAGTGTGCCGAGGTGTTGCCTTCGGAGCATGCTGATGATGTCAAGGAGCATTCCAGTGAAATGGAAGACACAACCACTGAAGAGCCTGTCAGCAAAGTGTCAGCGACATCTAATGAACAGTCTAAGAAAGCGTCGGCAACGAAGCGACAGTTCCGCATAAAACGAACGTCGCCTCTGAAGTGTGCGCATTGCCAGTTTACTGCTTATCGGCTGCCGGACTTGAGGCGCCACCTGCTGGAGCACACTGGAGACAGGGTGTATGAGTGTGGCAGGTGTTCACGTACCTTCAGGAACAAGATCGGTCTCTATCTTCACGAGCAGCGCAAGCATAAAGCAGACCTCACACCGCTCACCAGTACATCACCGACTGATGAAAGTGCTCAGACGGCCGCAGACACTGAACAGACTTCTGTCAAAACAGAGGAAGTTGATGGCAGCGGAGACATACCGAAGCTGAAGAAGGCAAGAAGTCGAAACAGGAGTCAGAAGAGTTCTCTTGGAAGTCGATCAAAACCGAAACTTAAAGAACAGTCTGCTTCTGAGGTTGAGAAGTCAACAGGAAATGATGAAGATGGGAATGAGTCGGCTACAGCAGACGCGGATGAGAAACATCGGGAAAAGAAAGATCGGTCGACCAGCAAGCGATGTACTGAGACCGTGGAACTGGTGCAGTCCCCTGACAGGTCGGACCATTTCAAGATCGTCATCCGCCGCCAGTCGATCGGCGGCGAAGAAATCCTCGAGACGATAGCGGGAGTGAACGACGGAATGATGTGCAAGTTCTGTGGATACACGGCAAAGATCCCTGTGCAGCTGTCACAACACATGAAGATACACACGGGTGAAAGAGACTACTGGTGCACCATCGACAACTGCACTTACAGGACAATCTGGCGATGTGATATGAAAAGACATTTCAGGAAGTTTCATCCCGATGAAGTCGAACATCATGGCGGAAACTACTACGAACTACTACAAAGTTGCTATCGGCCAAGTAAACTGAATGATCAGAATGATTCTAGTCTGCCGACAGAAAGTTCGTCATCGACAGTCAGCGTCATTAAAATGTCTAAACGGCAACGGAGAAGGTTGCTCAAACTTCAGAGCAAGGAGCAGTCCAAACGTTCCAAAAAAGAAGTTGCGGTTGGAAATAAGCTACCTCAGGAGGAAGCCAGTTCGGTGATGAATGCTTCTGATGTTGCAAGTGACACTGGGGAACATCTCTCATCGGCTGATTCGGAGGCAAAGAAAGAGAATTTTGGGACGAAGTCTGTGGAGCGGTTTCGTCCGTACAAATGTTCTGAATGTGGCAGAAGGTCCAACTGGCGATGGGACCTCAAGAAGCACATACTGGCGAAGCACAAGAATGCTGTAGTCATTAAACTGAACAGTGACGTAGCACGGGCAACATTTGCCGACATTTATTTGTCGCACGGCGGCAGGAATGGCATTCGATTTCCACGTAGTCAGGCTTTACCAGATGTCTCGATGTCAAAGGGCAGTCTACCAAATTGCGATGGTGAGTCCAAGACTGAGGAATCCGGTGCCGAACCAGATGGTAAGAAGCCAGTGTCAGAGCTGGAAAAGACTCTGTCACGTGCCCCTGCGCCGGTGAAGTCCATAGGAATGATTGACATGCTGAGACTGAAGCGTTTCCAGTGCTCTGGATGTCCGTACCGGTCCGATCACCGAGGAGACCTCGGTCGTCACATCCGCATGAGGCATGGTCGTGGTAACTGCACCATCAGCGTGCTTAGCGCCGACGTTGCTGCCGCCACACTTCAAGCGTATCGACTCCAGTGGAACCGGAAGAAGGCCTGGCTACCGAAGAGAGATTCATTGCCCTCAACACAACCACGTAAAATAGATCGTGTCAAAACGTTTCGAAAATTCTGTCACGGCAGCAGATCTGCTGAGAAAGATGAAATTGCAGGTACGATGTCTGAAACTGTGGAAGATGCTGAAAAGTCTGCAGCGGAAGCTGAGGGCGTTAATGAAGCCAGCATCAGGAAACAGAGTTACAAAGAGTTCTGGTATCTCGATGATGAAGAAGATGAGACGAAATGCTGTGATATGTGTCCGTTTAAGACTGACCGCACTGGCCTGCTGGAACTACACAAGTTGCGACATCGAGCACCCGCTGCCGGCACCTCATCCGGCAGTGTCACTTACAGTTGTCCTCACTGTCCGTACTTTGTGAGGACCTCACGCCAGCTGGAACGACACATGGCTCTTCACGAAGACACAGCCCATCAACACCACGACGATCCTTTACCCATCAGCGGTGGAGTGCAACACATCTCCAGCTGTTCCAGTGGAAAGACCAGATACGTGTGTGAGAAATGTCCCTTTGTCTCTATGTTTCGCAACGAGTTTTGGCTGCATCGACGTCATCACTTTGTGCCGAAGGTCGACGTCCCTTATTCTTGCGATCTGTGTCCATTCTGGGCGTCGGACCGTCGGACATTGTCTGAACATCATGTCCTTCATACACAGAGCTATTACCCGCGTCTTTCAGTTCCTGTCGTCAGTCGTTACAGAGCAGCGAATGTGCAGAGTAATGATGATGGAACTGGTGATGGAAACTGCTCCAGAGAAGTTACAGCTATGACTAGTTCGGAGTCCGAAGTGGTTGCTGAGGTTGATGATAGCATTCAGGCACAGACGAGCCTCAGCAGGGATGATCGTGTAGAGATGGAGAACTGTCCTCAGCTCACTGGTGGCGATGATGAAGACATGGAGGTGGAAAACTGCCCCATGCTGGAAGCTGTTGACCAGCTGATGGCCTCAGTCAGTGAAATGGACATTCCAGAGTGCTGTCCATTGCTGGAACCAGAGTGCGAGCAGTGTTTCCTGGAATCATCAATCCGTGAACGGTTCGTCACTTTCCCAGCCCTTACTTCTGAAAATCCCGAGTTAACATTGCCATCTGGAACTGGTGCTGAGTCGGTGGACTTAGGCAGTGGCGAAGTTTTACTGAAGGATAATGGCGTGGTTGCTTTGAGTGATGGAATACCTGCACGTGAAAGTACAACCGAGGTATCGAACATTCCAACGCTGTCTGCTGAGTCTGTCACCACCGTGCTGCGATGTAGTGACATAGCAGATGTAATGACATCGGATGGTGATAGTGATTTGATGAAGTATAAGAATGATCTTTCTGATGACACGGTGTCATTCAGTGATCAGACTGACAGTAGAAGTCTGAAATATCAGGTTTCAGATTGTCAGCCTCCAGATGCGTGCCTGACACCGTTTGCCAACTCTCCGATCTTGACATCCTTGTCTGGTGCGGTTGAAAGCTCTGTCATGGCGAGCAGTGATGATGGTTCACTGAAAGACAGCCAAACAGAAGTGTTGGGTGATGATTTAATGTCTGCTGTCTGCAGTGACAGTGTAAACACTGCCGAGGTTATAAGATGTGAGAGTTCAGGAGTAAACAGCACAAACGATAACACTGCTGCTTCAGATGCTGGTAATGACCTCACAGACAGCGCGTGTTTGATGTCTGACGTATCTTGTTATCAGAGTCTGGAAGCTTTAAGAGATGGAGTGAGTGATAGTACACATGGAGCCAGTTGTGATGATGGTGGTTTATCAAAGGATGACGAACAACCAGCAGTAGACCACGCTGGAAGTGGAGACGCTGATGGATTAGTGAAGAGTAACGTTGATGTTTTAGATGATGAAAAATCAGCGACAGACTGCACAGAAAGTGGAGAGATTCAGGCCAAAGTTTCACGTGAACATATTCCAGATGCCTGCAGTGTTGGCGAAGATGCTGGAGTGGTGGAATCCATATCTTTAGATGCTGATCGAAGATGTGATGACGATGGTTTACCAAAGAATCACATTGATGCTTCAGATGCTGGTAAAGCAATGACTGACCTCTCTGAAGGTGAAGAGTGTCGGGCAAAGGCAGAAGTTTCACGCGACCATATTCCAGATGCCTCGAGCGTGGGTGAAGACGGTGGAAAAGTCGAGTCCAAGTCTCTGGATGATGTACCATGCAGATGTGCCCTGCAGTGTCAATATTGTTTCTTTGCCATCGCCAGTGTCCGCCTACTACGTCAACACATGGTGTTCCATGTTGCCGTGTCAGATGCGGCGTCCTCACCAGTGTTTCAGCCACAACTTGACAGCGTCGAGGACGGACGAGTGGATGATGTTCGTTGTGAGCACCTTGTACGTCTGTGTAACCGGTGCCGCCACTTGGCAGAACTGGACAGTCCCGTCGTCATTCCAGAAACTGCTGACGCTTTGGTGGGATGGGGAAATTGTGACCCTGTCTGGGGGCTGGGGAATGCCGGCGGAGTGACAGTATCAGAATTAGCAGAGAAAACTGCTTTCTTGTCTCAGTTGTCGCTGGCTGCGTGTCCCATGAAATGACAATGTTTAATAATGTACAACTTTTCGTCAGTCCGATTGTGTCATAGTTCAACTGCGTTTAGTGGAATGTGATCGTGGGACAGGTCTGGCATGGTGTGCTAGGTTTTTGTGTGACGTGATCTGGCATGAGACTGTGCTAGGTTTATGTGTGACCTGGCAACGCGTTTTCTTACACACGTGGGAAAACAGTTAGCACTGCACCTTAGTTAAGAGACAAACATTGCTCACCAATCATGATGTCGTGTTTTTCTGTGATGAAATGTAGTTTTTTTGCATTTTGCACGTTTTTCTTTTATATATGTAAATATTCACAACTAAATACGCTGCTTTTCATGCCCGACATAACGGCTGATAAGCATTGTCCCTCGACTGTCTGTCTGTCTGTCTGTCTGTCTGTTCATCTGTCTGTGTCCCCTGTTTGTCTGTCTGTCTGTCTCTCTGGCTCTCTGTCTCTCTGTCTGTGTCCCCTGTTTGTCTGTCTGTCTGTCTGTCTGTCTGTCTGTCTGTCTGTCTGTTCGTCTGTCTGTGTCCCCTGTTTGTCTGTGTGTGTGTCTGTCTGTCTGTTCGTCTGTCTGTGTCCCCTGTTTGTCTGTCTGTCTGTCTGTCTGTCTGTCTGTTCGTCTGTCTGTGTCCCCTGTTTGTCTGTGTGTCTGTCTGTCTGTCTCTCTGTCTGTTCGTCTGTCTGTGTGCCCTGTTTGTCTGTGTGTCTGTCTGTCTGTTCGTCTGTCTGTGTCCCCTGTTTGTCTGTGTGTCTGTCTGTCTGTCTGTCTGTCTGTCTGTTCGTCTGTCTGTGTCCCCTGTTTGTCTGTGTGTCTGTCTGTCTGTCTCTCTGTCTGTTCGTCTGTTTGTGTGCCCTGTTTGTCTGTGTGTCTGTCTGCTGTTAACCCAAGAATGGAATGTTCAAATTCGGCGAACGCGTTCCTCGTGATAAATATAGCTGTTTGTCATTTTGCAGTTAAGTGCTCGATGGCCAGGCTCATCTCCGCAGGACTTAAACTTATAGGCACAGAGTATGCCATGATTCATAAAGTTGGTGGCAATGTTTTTGTCCACATGACATACCACAAACTGAGAACTGAAATCATTAGCAGGTCAAAGGTGAAGGTCGCGAGGTCGTGTGGCTGTCTGTGTCTGTGTGAGATGTGGATGGAAGGCAGTAGAAAGTTCAAGAGTTCACTGCAGCACACTTAACTGCAGTGCCATTTTAAGGCCTTTAGGTCACAGTCGGTAGGTCAAGGTCATTAGGTAAAGGTCATGTTGTTAACTCGACCCGGTGCTGGCTTACATGTGCACGAGCAGAAGGCTGTGATAGGTTCAAGACGGATGGCTGCACGACTTGTGGTACCATTTCAAGGTCAGGAGTCAAAGATCAAGGTCACAATGTGTCACAAAGCTCCGTCATGAAATGCACCATAACTGCTGAGTAGACGGCAGTCTGCATGAACTGGCTTGTTTGAAATGTTGCTCGTATGAAATGTACTTTACATTGGAGATATTTAGACTGGCACTTTGGCGTGATGTAAACTGCAACTGCCTAGCCTGCACCTCAGATTCATGCTTAATGCTGGACTTTGTGCGCGTTTGAACTTTTCATCATCATCTTCTTCCTATTATTATTATCAGTGATGGGCAGTAATTAACTACTTTTTAGTTAATTACGTAATTAAACTACTCTGAAGTAGTTAATTGGAAAAATTTAACTACTCAAAAGTAATTGGTGATTGAGTGGTAGTTAAATTACTTTTTAAAGTAGTTAATTACCAAGTAATTAAACTACTTAAAAGTAGTCAATCAGTTGATTCTTATCCGTTTACTTATTTAACCGGTACAGTTTAATTTCTGATTACTGCTGTTTTGCTCAAGTGAGATAGGCCTACATGATACATGACAATGCAGTTAGACAGGTTGACAATGAAACAATTGTTGTGTGCCCACGGACACAAACACTGTTTGTCGGATAACTAATCTGCTTTGCTTACTATTTCATCGGCTTTGTTATGGGAATAACGGTAGGAATATTAGTTGAAAAGTAGTTAATTACTTTGTAGTAGTTGACCCCAAGTAATTAAATTACTTTATAAACAAAGTAGTTAACTACTTAGTTTAACTACTACAAAGTAATTGAAAAAGTAATTTATTTATTTGAACTTCGTATCGTCAGACAATGACATAAAGCAGAACAGTAGGAATAATGGCATTGCAGACGACACAGGTAACCGAAGGGAACTAGTCCACTTACACGGCACCTATACCTAAAAACAAAAACTAAACTAAGAACAACTATACAATCACAATCAGTTATA
>Ga0049105_1001404_pt1 | contig 10615 bp, 7 predicted proteins | sample WorMetvaBAHAMAS1_FD_61260 | JGI IMG/M metagenome (GOLD analysis project Ga0049105, IMG submission 61260) | Worm MetaG Olavius vacuus BAHAMAS.1 | ecosystem: Host-associated > Annelida > Digestive system > Unclassified | place: Germany: Marburg | collected 2013-04-09 | reverse complement strand
ATTGATTTTTCCTGGCCAAGCTAAAGTTGTTCACTTCAGCTGTACACTCACGACTCACCATTCTCTGCTTAACAAAAAAGTTTTCCCAGAATAAGAAAACTAGCAGGTTTCATCATAAAGATACATAGTTTAGAAATAATTTTTATTGTATCATATCATCATCACAGGTAGCATAAATGCCTTTAATAGTCATTTGTTCAACAAGTATCGTAACTGGAAGACTTGTACAGCATTCGTACAGCATCAGTCGCCAGCTCGTTGCTCTTATTAGTATTTTGTCGTGCACAGTCACTTCTATGTGATACGGTGACAACAGCATTCATAATAACCCACACAACAGTCTGAACTATGCTACTGCTATTAGCAACCACCAGCATTAGTGCAATGAACTAATCAACGCTGTGTAGGCACACATACACTGATCAGTGATCATGACATTAGTTACGATCAACTGCCTCACGGAATGTAACGAGCAGTCATCAGCCTCAACTGACAATTCCACTGTCAGCATCTGCGTCTTTTGGCTTGCCACCTCTGCAGCCGGACATGAACTTGTTGATACTTGGCAGTGTTGACACGGAGTTGAGAGAGAAAGACGACATCAGTGACGAAGAACTACTGACACTGCTGAATGATGCGTCACCTTCCTCACAACAACTGCTCCCAGTTTTGCTCACTTGCTTACTGCGTCGACGAGTCTTCACAGCTGCGGTGTCAGACAGCTGTTCCGTTCCATCAATGGCACACTGCGACTTGATGGCAGCATGCAGCTTCTGCAGCCAGTGTCGCTTGTCAAGTTCATCATTAGCAACCAGCATGTATGAGTGACGAGGATTAATGCGTGATGACACGCAGAATGTGTTGTTGCCTGTCACAATGCAGTCAACATTAACATCAACTACTGAACTGACTAAATTAGTTGAGATTCACATCAGCTTTAGATTCAGTCGAAACCAGATGAATAACCGCAAGTAATGATGTAATAACACAGATGTAAATGTCCATACATCATTCAGTACAAGCATCGATGATTATAGACAAAGATCTGACACATAAAAAACAGAATTAAAAGCTCAAAGAACCACTGAGACAGTGTCAGATGTGTTTACTCAATAAATGCAAAACAGAGACCAGTAACTCACTAGACTGCAACTGACTGAAGGCATTCCTGAAGGAGCCTTTGCGTGTTGGCAACGCATCAGCATGGTCTGTGACAGTGAGGTCCGAGAGAGCGATCGGCTGTCGATAGACCTGGTACGAGGTAGCATCCACATGAGTGCAGCAGCGAGTCATCACAAACACTTCATCAAATAAATACACATGCAGCTTCTACAAACACAGTACAACAGCATCTGTGATGGTCCAGACAGCCACCAGCATCAACACATGAAAATGACTAGCTGCAAGTGCAAAAGTCAGTAGCTACTTATTGGCACAGCAGCACATGCACATGTTAGACCATTTAGTGCCTTACTATGTTGTGGGAAATGACTAACTAGTTAACAAGAACAATGAGAAAGGACGTATAAAATCAAGGCTGTTGAGCTACAATAAAATGTGAATAACAAATACTACAGTTGATGATGACAGTGAACATCTTTAATAAAATCACAGATGTATTGTCGACTACAAGTGTAGAAACACAGTGAACAAAGAACATAGATATTATGTGCACAACAACAGCAGTGTGACTCTGAACATAGATATTATGTGCACAACAACAGCAGTGTGACTCTGACAATGACATTCTACTGTTTACTGCTACTCTCAGAGCCACACATAGAGACTTACAATTCCACGTGAAGTTCTCAAAACTCCATCACACAGTATGAACCGTGACTGTGCAATAAGAGGATGTTTCTACAGACAAACATCAGCATTATAACACGACTAGAAAACTGCATCCAATATGCACGTAAGACTGGCATAATGACACAACCAACAACTAACTGCTGTGACAGTTATAAAAATGGACTGAATAGCAACAGTTATTGTCAATTTAAAAGCACGGGTAACTGGATGTAAGACCCTTGTAAACGCTACACTCAACCAATATACAGAACATGTTCAGGAAAAGTCTATGTATTTGCGTTACAATATTAGGCAGACAATAAACCTGTGGCAGAAGAACCTACCAGACGAAGAGCAAATGTGCAGAACCGACATATTACTGTCCATACTGTACATCTAAAGAGAACTGTTCTGGCATAACTATGACTGGTGAATGTCTCATAAAACTGGACCCGGTATGAAAATGATTTAGGTTATATTAGTTCCAAAATACTCTATAAAGATGAAGGAATATGAAGTGTGCAGTGCACTGTGTTCATGTGTACCACAGACAGGCAGAGATGATGACTGCACGGAGGAACTACAGATACCTGTCGATGACAGGCAGAGATGATGACTGCACGGAGGAACTACAGATACCTGTCGATGACAGGCAGAGATGATGACGACAGGCAGAGATGATGACTACACAAAGGAACTATAGATACCTGTCGATCGTCGATGTAATCCAGTCGGTTGATAGCAAACTGACACTTGGACAGACCAGTCTGTGTGTCAACATCTGCAATCACTTCTTCCACTGCATTGACGGCTTGTTCCAGCAGACTGTGATCTGCATGACTTACTGGTGTCTGAAACAAACAGTGTCAACGTGACTCTACCATTGCAGACACGTCACTGTACCTACCAGCTACGTCCTTACACTACACCAATGCATGTGTCACACAACACTGACAAGGCCACAACACTACACGACTCTACTAACATTGCAGACACGTCACTGTACCTACCACCTAGGTCCTTACACTATACCAATGCACATGTCACACGAGACCACAACACTTCCACGTACTACTGACATTATTTGTCATTTGTGGTGCCATAGTAGCATTAAGCTTGTCAGCAGTCACAGACAGTGACCCCACTAGTTCCAGTGTTCAATAACAACTCTATGACATATATCAGCTATCAATAATCACGAGCAAGGTTCACTCACATGCTTCTGAATGCTCTTCAACAGCAGCGGATATTTAACGAGTCGACTCCGTGGCACGTCTGTCACAACACATACACATACACAACACGCACAACAGTCACTACATTTAGGCTGCACCGGTAACTGAGCTTCCACATTTCATCAGCCATACGACATTAACTGCTGAGAGGCAAATGTAAGTCATTATTGAGACTGACTCACTGTTTCCATGAAACTAGACGTGCATCATTTAACCAGTGCATAAAGTAAAATTCATAAGTCATAGTATACTGGCATTCAGGTAAAATTGTAAACATGATCAAATAAAAAACACTCAAATAACAAAAACACCATGACTGATGGCAGTTGCAAGTTTTTCCCAGACAAGAAAAGTAACAGAAATCACATCTGGCACAGTAATCTCATGTTATATACAGTCAAGCAACTACTGAACAACCGAATCATTTCAACTGGTTACTGGGCTGACCAAGAAAACTCCACAGATCCAAGCGGCGACTGAATGGCGATTCTTGACAGCGATGAAGGAAGTCATCAATTGCTGGGTCGAGTTTCTTCATGTCAAGCAATGATTTGACGTAAACTTGATTTGCACAATAACAGACGTACGACTCCAGTTTCGGCATCTGACACAGACATCAGTAAACTCAGCTCAGTACAATGACTGATGTGTTATCATTCAGCAGAGTTCAAGAGCTTCATGTTTGCTTATATAAATCAAATCAGTACACATTCATGTAAACCTCATCAAAAGGTATAAATCGGTGCAATGTCAAAATACATTTTAAAAAATTGTTTTGTCTAGATTTTTAGGTAAATTTGCTTTTATATTTTTTTTCAAAATTTCAGTTTTATTCACAAAACATGTAAACAGTAGCAAAAGTGATGGAGTGAAAGCAAGGTAATATAGCTGAGAGATATCAACATGCATCAGTCAGCTGACAAGCAAGTCACATGCATGAGTGAAGTGCACTGCAGCATTCCACATCAATGAGCAATAGACCATCTCAAGCACGGGAATATAGCTGAGAGATATCAACATGCATCAGTCAGCTGACAAGCAAGTCACATGCATGAGTGAAGTGCACTAAGGCATTCCACATCAATGAGCAATAGACCATCTCAAGCACGGGAATTTGGACCAATTGAAGCACGTGAAGCAGAATAGCATGGTCCACAGTAGAGATGGGCCGAAGTTCGGCAGACGCCAAAGTTCGGCCGAAGAATTCGGCCGAATGTTCGGCTCGGTTCGGCTCGGCAACGTGAGACTATACGGCCGAAGTTCGGCCGAACTTCGGCAAACATTCGGCGTTATTGGGGCTTCGAATTGGCGGCGTTTTGTGCTCGCCGCTGGCGTTAACCAAAGTCAATGCACTTACTATTAGTTACGCACTACACAGTTAGTTCATAAATGGATCATACAGACTCATCTAAAAAAATCTGAAACTGTTTCTGGTTTCGACAAACAGATATGCCTTTCTCACTCAGAGATAATTTTGTAACATAATTTATTTATGCAAACGAGTGCCGAACGTTCGGCCGAACTTCGGCTGGCTGCTGTATGCTAGAATGAAACGACGTCTTTTACTGGTGAGTTACTGAGCCTGCCCAAACCTTTGGCTTCATGCGGTCCATCGCTGGTAACAACACAGACTTGACTTGTTCAACAAACACCCGTACTCGCAGTTTGAAAATCCGATGTACGTTCTAAAAACCCAAAACTCTGCAAATTTAAAAAAAACTGTCCCTGAAAAAAATGGTCTACTTGTAAGTTTGATGAATAACATTAACTTGCTAATTAGGCCTACTTTTGTTCATAGACGATACGCTGTAGCTTTTCTACGTAGTTTTTTGCCATCTCAGACGATGTGTGCGTGTTCACGTGCTTACTAACTACGACATTTTCTGGCCGCTCAGTGCGCTCACCAGTAAAAGACGTTGTTTCATCCTAGCACACAACATTCGGCCGAAGTTCGGCTGAACGTTCGGCACTCGTTCGGTGAGCCTGCCCAAACCTTCGGCTTCAGCCGAATGTCATGATCTGACATTCGGCCCATCTCTAGTCCACAGTCCACAGCTGCTGCCGTAATCAGCATCTGGCAATATGTGGTGCGCTAATATCGTACTGACACTGAATCACATCACATGGCCATTCAACAGAACAAAGACAACGCTGTGTAAAGTTAGACATGCAGTGACTGAGTGTCTGATGCTGCAGTGAGAGAGAGAGATTGCAATGGTTCTCATGTCCTGTTGACAATAACAAGCTGCAGTCGACAAGATCAGTCCATTAGTGTTGCTTTCAGCACGCCTGAGTGACTGGACTTGTGACTGGCTTCAGCAATCCATGTCACCAGGAGACTCACAAAGGAAGCAACATCAGACAAGCCCTCACACATAAGTTACAAGCCATACATGGGTCAAAATGTTTGCCAATACAGTGTTACTTCAACCCTACATGTACACTGCAAAGGACAGTGTCATATATTCTCAAACTGCCACAATAGCACAGTAAAACAATTCAAATGATATTAAACACATAGTATGCTGTATTTACAGTAATGTGAACAATTAACAAATTACTCAGAAAACATATATAAAGAAGCACAGCTGATTGTAAGTCTGACCCAGTTTATAAGAACTTCTCCAACACTGTCAGTTGTACCATCTGGAAGTCTCTGATCACGCAAAGCAGCTACCAGCTCTGTCAGCAACAGACATACAAATACCACATCAAATAATGTCAACACAAGTGATGAGAAGCTGTCAATGAACAAGTATCAGTGCTCAATGCTTTGTAAATTGAAAACTATCACAGAATTATCATGTGCAAAAATGTGACAAAATGCTTTCACATAACAAAATAAACAGAAAACCAAACGAACATGCCTTAGCAGTCTACTATGATACATGCTGTTACACAATTTCCAGGAAAACATACACAGAAAATAGATTTTAAAAACATGACAGAGATGTTAAACAATGCAACCAAATAATATGCTAAAAAATCACAGAATACAGTTAAGTCATGTTACTCATCATAGTTAGCCAAACTACTTGAAAAGTTGTACGAAAACAATCATAGGATTGGTTGGTAAGCATCAGTAACCATGCAAATACAAACTACAGTGCCAACTCAAAATATCAAATTTTAGCATTTTCAGTTCAATCTAGTTGAAAACAGTTAAGTGGAACTGGTACAACATTGTCCAACATGTATCATTAGAGTGACCTTCATGCAATGGCAGCAGCTGATAAAGTGGCCCAAATATTTGCTGGAGCTCATCAGCTGACATGAGGCACAGCTTGTGCATTGTATCATGGTACGTCTACATATGACACAGCAACAGATAACACATGCAGACAGCATGATATGCACATACATTTCACATGCAGCTTACAAGACTATAGGTAGCAGCTGAAAACATATCCCGATGAATAATGCAATTTCTCAAAAACGACTTGATATTCATTTATGTAGCTTTAAGTGGTTATTCTATCTTGTTTACTTTAAGCATTAAATTGTGCTTCATTAATGTCTTCATTTCACACATTCTAACAAGATGCTTTCCACAAATGACAGCTGCCAACAATACTCTCATTTCACACAGTTCACAATTATCATATTAAAGTAAGCTGCATGAAAATAATAGCATTTACAGAATTTAGCGCGAGAACATGAGTTAAATAATTACGGACAATTTCACACAAAAATGGCCAATCATTTGCAACATATTGCAGATTCTGTCAAAGTACATTTACAGCTGCATGCCCTCCAACGCTGGCTGATAACTAGTTAATATCTACTTTTATGTCAGCCTATGCCAATTTTACAAAATTTCACAAAAACTGCAAGTTGAGATATATTATAACAAGTGAATGGAGTCATAACTTTGTTTATGATGGTTAGCTGGGCCGCTGCGCCCTCTGTCTGAACGTTATGGGCACTAACTAGCAATCTTCTTACTTACTTACTTACACATATACACTCTGTAGTGTGTAATGTCAGAGCAATAAAACAATGACAATATCATCTTTCAACATGTCACAAAGATGAAACCTGAGAAATGCATGTATCAAGTGCTAAACCTACCAATGACAACATAAAATACAGAAAATAACCTCTTACCACTTTTATCATGTTGAGATCATCTATTAGATCCATCTCACTTTTATAGAGTTCAAAGATTGCCTACAAGTAAAACAACTACAGAACACTGAAGCGCAAAGTAAATCTGACAAATATGCATCGAAAGTACTGCCAGTCTAAACTACTGGTGGCTCATCATGATGGCCTTCCAGTTAGCTTCCAGTCTAAGATAACATATGATCAGCAGGCTCTTTCTGGCACATTATAGAACTGTACTCTGTTTAGTGTTAGGTAAGGTAAACGTGGATTTGTATAGTGCCTTGTCGTGAACACACCTCTAAGGTGCTCAGGTATGGCACGCATTCTCAAGGGGATCTCACAGTTTTACCTGTGTCCCTCGGTTCATCCACTAACGGAATGAACCATACCTGACTTTGCCTTCCCAGCCAAAGCTGGTTCTCCTTTACCGACCCCGGAGGGATGGAAGGCTGAGTTGGCCTTGAGTGGCTGGTTGGTTACATACCAAAATAAATGTCCGGCACCAGGAAATGAACCCAGACACGGACGCCCATCTCAGTACTAACCAGGCCTGATGTAGATAGACTTTGTTGATCGTAGCAAACACGTTAACCACTACGCCAGACCACCAGCGAGTTAATATGTTAACTCATGTTAATACGAGTTAATAAGTGTTAATATGAGTATGTTCAATTATGCCAAATCTACCTGTTGTAATAAACAACATGAATTACAATAAAGACAAGTTTGAGACCAGCTTGAATTTCATTTGTCAAAAAAAATTATCACAGAAGAAATATCAGTTGACATATGATTCTTTTGCAGCACTCGGCTGACAATAGTTTTAATAATCACCTCTTGTCGATCGAGCTGAGTCTTATTAAGCTGTGACACGCCACTACCATCAACAGTTTCATGCCAATATGCTGAACTGAGACGGCGTCTCGATGACAACGTAACAGCTTTCGTTCCAGCAGCAGGTCGTTTATACGGCGTTGCTTTGTGAGGCACCGGTGTATCGATGTTACACGTGCTTCGAGATTTCTGCTACAATCAAAGTATAAATCAACATGCAATAAAAACACAGCAGTAAATTATGATGCATTTACAGTTTTAAAATATTATATATTTTACAAACTCATTTCCAATGTGTTGGTCGATTTTGAAACCACAGACGATTGGGGTCAAAAACTAAGGTCAAATTTTGCATTTTTGATCGTTAAATTAGTGAAGGGATTGTTGAAATGTCTGAGTCAATTTGTTGTGCTTGACCTTGACATAGGACCCAACCTTATCATGAAGTACCGTATGCAAAAAGGAAAGCTGGCAAAACCAGCAACACTAGAAATATCGGAAGTTCAACCGACGCACTACACAGTTCACACACAAAAATTTTGAAAGACATCCAATGTCAGTGTTACACAACCTGTTTCCAAACATGTGCAATAAATGGCAATATTACCTGGAGTATAGTGCCAACTTTTCTGACTGTTTTCATGGGAGTTAACATCTGTGTAATAGTAGCCACCTTGGCCAATGTGGATCTCCGTCTCTTTGCAGGCTCCTAGAAACATTTCACTACACATTTAGAATGTCTGCCATCAGACAGTTCAACTACCGGTAATCTCAGTTAATATGCAATTACAGCTTACAGCAAGACAGGTTCAGTAATACTAGAAAAAGGCTCAGACTGGTGCCTCCCTCTTGGGCCTTCTACCAATGATACTACCTTTCCCACACACTTGTAAACACTTGAGGTAACTGTGACAATTGGAAAGACCACCCAACGGACCTTGGATCAGGCTTACAAGAAAGCCAAGAAACCCTAAAACATCTGAGCTGCCTGCCATCTCAGGTGATATATAATGCTGTGATTCGATGATTAAGCCAGATAAAGACAGTGAACTCACAAACTCACAGATCTCAATGACAGCATATAGAGGACTAGTTGTTTAGAAATACAATACAAGAAATCAGCTACAATTGAAACACGCATAGATCTTGCAAACCAACATGACCATCACCAAAAAGATGCTGTTAAATAGAAATAACCTCAAAGTCAGCGCTATGGATGCTGACGGTGTCATCGCGAGCAGCCTCCACGTTGTAACACTTCCTTTTCCGCTGCAATCACACATCATCCAACCAGCGAATAATAAAGCTTGTAAAATAACTTACTTTTAAAAAAAATTACAAATGCTTCTGATCCATATCTACTTAAGAGTTATACCAATGCTGCACAGCAAACTTCGTGAGCTGTAGAAATTTTTACATTACACATTGGTCCATAAAAAATGCATAGCAGTTTGTTTTTGAAAACGGCTTTGTCAAATATTCACCAATCTGAACAATTCTACACTGCTACAATCACAAAAAAAATTCCCTATTTGTATATAGTAAAATCATCTGGTGAACCGAACATACAGTATGATGTTTTTTAACATAACAGCCAAAGCCTAAACGACTGATCAGTTGACAATGTTTTTTAACTTAGCATTTTCCATTTGTTAGTTTTTAGACAGCAAACTTCTATTTAGTGCATCCACATTGACACTGTAATGCATGTATGGTCTTAGTGTAATTGGTGCACTAGAAATTTGATGATGATGACTTGTAGCAGCTGGTGTTATCAGGGACATGACAGACATTGCATGCATATATAATATCTTGGTCTCTTTGTACAACTGAGAGAGTTACCCTGATGCCTGGCTGGTCAACGATCGAGAACTCCGATGCGTCCAATTACCGCCGATGCGCCGGTGTCAGATGTCCGACATCAACATCGGTCTTACACTACTAAACTGTAGTACTAAAATTAGTTAAATTTAATTTGCTGTACTGTAGGGTTTATTCAAAAAACGAGGCAGCCCACTTCTGAAATTACTTGTTTGAATATTACTTACTTGATTGCTATTATGCTATTGCTTGCGTTAGCATACGTTATGTTAAACGGCGGTTGTAAAGTAAACAACGACGATCGATTGAATCGGTGGAATAAAACTATATTATACGGTAAATACTTGGCGGAAATGCTTCGCATGGTTCGGCTCCGGAACAAAAAATGTTCTGGGACCGGATCGAATCGACCTTGTTCCGGTCCGGAACAAGACCAGATATGGTTCCGGTACGATCACTAGTGAACTTGTGTTACTGAAAATTACCATGGCTATTGCCCAAACATATTCCTATGTTTGCACCTACATGTATTTTGGTCTGTTTATCTGAATATTTCTATGAATTGTCTCATTTTTACTAGTAAGACCCCTCAAATTTTAACAGTTCAATTTCACTTATGACGAAATTCGCGAATTTTTCGTTAAAAAACAAGTCAGATCAAATGATATTTAATTAAATATAACACTTAGTATCTTTTAAATGAATTGTGACATTAAATGTTCAAAATGTCCACCGCTGGCTGACACACATATCTGCAGTCGCTTATGGTAGTCTTTCACAGAGTTGTCAATGGCTTTCTCCGGTAACGCAGACCAAATTAACTAAAA
>Ga0049105_1001403_pt1 | contig 10616 bp, 5 predicted proteins | sample WorMetvaBAHAMAS1_FD_61260 | JGI IMG/M metagenome (GOLD analysis project Ga0049105, IMG submission 61260) | Worm MetaG Olavius vacuus BAHAMAS.1 | ecosystem: Host-associated > Annelida > Digestive system > Unclassified | place: Germany: Marburg | collected 2013-04-09 | reverse complement strand
GTCAACAAAGATTTGGAATTGCTAATCAATTGCTATGCATTGCTAATCAATATTGAAATTGATTAGCAGTCACCGCGCTAAATCGCTAATCAACTTCTAAAGCTTACCGGAAACACTGCTCACAGCGCAGTCAGGCGTCCTACCACTAAGCTACTGAGATGCCTACAGGTACTATCATCAACAGTTGTAAGAACCCTATCACAACTCAGTGACAGAATCTTTCATGCCGGACTACAATAATGGTAAAGTCTCCCATCCCGACTCCAGCACCTTGACCTGTAAGTTGGCACTGTTCAGAAACGGACTAAAGATGCATTTGTTTGCCAAGAGTGGCGCATTTCCGCGACTTTTTATTTAGTAATACACTGTGTATAAATGCCAATTCTACTACTACTACCAGTACCACTGCTCACAGCTGATAATGAACTTACCCTTGTTCATAGTAGACACATGCCAGGTTGCCGTGTACAACAGCATGGTTAGGACTGAGGTTGAGGGCTCTCAGGTACGCTGCCACTGCCCTGTTAGACCACACACAGTCACACACATACAGACACACACACATGCAGTCACAATGTCAGGTACAATGCCACTGCTCTGACACAGACACAGAGACAGGCACATACGTACACATGTCAGGCAGTGCCCTATTAGACCATACACAATAAGACAAAAATACAGACACAAGTCACACACATACACAAGACACACAGAATCAACAGCAACTGCAACATCTCTATAAATGCTGTAACAGTGTCTGTACTATGCATACTTAAAGTTAAAAGTTAAAAACTTAATTTATATAGCGCCACCAAGTTCGAAAATTCAGAGGTGCTTAACTCAACACTCATTTTGCAGACATTATAAACAGCACAGTGCAATGCAAACATTCCATCCCATAAAACTACTGAATTATTAAAAATTCCTACACCTCGATTACTAAACCCCAAAAATCTAACTGGCTTATTCATAAATTCCCCCTCCCACCCCCCCAAAAAAAAATCTGCAACTTCTGAATTATCCTTCTGACAGACAAACCAACAGAGGGAAAGGCATAACCTCCATGACAGAAGCAAAAGCTTGTGGTACAGGAGAGTAGAAATCATCTGACCCACTGCAGCCAGTACAATCCATCAATGTTTACGAAATCATCTGACCCACTGCAGCCAGTACAATCCATCAATGTTTACAACAACATAGCAACGCTGTCTACAGAAGGTCTGCTGTGTTGCGACTGTCACTCACCGATCAAAGATCCTTGCCTCCTTCAGAACATTCCCAAGATTGATGTACGCATCAAGAAAACTGGGATCCAGTGTAACAGCCTACAATCAACACGAAGTGAACCATGACAAGAGAGACGCACCACAAACCAGTGACACAGGCCGACTTACAGCCAGCCGATAGCTACAATGACTGCAGAGTTCGGTTCTTAGACTAGACACTGCTCAAAGCATTATATACAATGTAAATCGTAGTGTGTGTAAACTGCAAATAACAGATGCTGGTCAGGCGACAGCAGTAGCATGGATAAGGTATTCTGTTGCAGAATGGGTCTGCGTCACTGTCCACCTACCCCGACCCTTGCACGACGATGGACTTCGGAATACCCGTCTGGTATATCACACACTAAGTGCCAGTTATGCCTGAAGATTCAGAAACTAGTTCAGCGTTCAAGGCTCCAGTCGAATAACAATAACAATAATCATAATTGTAATAATAATATTAATAAACAAGCAGGCTGAAAATGTACTCCTATGTACCCATGGCCTATGACCTAATAAACAGTTTACGGACATTACTGATATCATAATCAATGTCATCTATCAGTAGTGATAGTGGCTATTCGAGAGCTATTTTATCTGATACTGCAAACAGGTCGCTGGTCCAACACTTCTACTGATGAGGACAATAGCAATAGAATTGCAACAGACGGCAGCACTAACGCAACTAACGCCATTACAGTGTGCGTGACTAGATCCTGTCAAAATGTATGTGCAACTGTTCATACTTCTGTTAACGACCAGTCAGACAAGTTACATATGACTTCCATGAATAAGTCTCGACAGGTTGCCAGCCTGGCCTGAAACACTTATGACCCAATAACAGTGACACACAAAACACTACCTACCAAAAGCTAATATCACAAATATTTACTACAGTTCTGCCTAAGGTTCTACATTAGTCTAACAAATGGTTAAGAACTTCTGATCTACTCTTCCTCTGAAGAATTCACTTCAACAGTTCCTTAGCCACCTGAGAGTATACAAGTATTAGTTTTAATGCACCAACTATAATCGTGATAACAATAGTTTCGTCGAACGTGATGATCCGGATCTCTAGCCTTTCCAGACTTTTGATTTTAGCTTTTTTCTATCTTTAAACCCTTGGGATCTTTACTACCAAGGGTACCAGAATAATAATAATAATAATAATAATAATAATAAGTGAATTTCTACAGCGCGTTTTATAAGAAACCTCGAACGTGCTCAATGTGCTAGTATGAGGAAAAGAAGAATGTCTTAAGATGACGTTTGAAAGTTTGAAGGGAAAGATCAACGTTCTTGAGAGTGTCAGGCAGCGAGTTCCAGGATGTAGGACCGGCGTAGGCAAACGTTAAGTGCACAATTATCCACAATGACACCCAACTAAAGATGTCAAATCTATGGGAGTGGCAGGGGAGGATATGACGAGTCCCTCTCAATACAGCACATGAATCACTTTGAAGCAGTTCTCTGGTAACATTCAACAAGGGTGCAACACGGTGCTAGAACTTTATCCCCGTTATTCTCACCCCACACTAGGTAAGTCCCCTGATCTCTGTCCCAGCCTTGGCTACTCTGAATCACGTGATGTCGGAGCTAGCATTCCAGCAGACCTCACATGGCACCATCCAGCCAGTCATTTACACACTATCTGGATGTCTCCTATGTTCAAGACTGTGGTGCTGGTGTGCAACTGTCTTAACACCACTGCTCACGGCAGGCTACCTCTCTGAACTCTGCATTCCTGTTGCCTCAGCTTCAGGTCATCAGCATCTTAGCAGGTCAGCCTCGACAGGCTTACTACAAGTTCCTAGAGCCAAAACCATGATCGGCCGGCGGAGCTTCGCTGTCATGGGACCGTCTCTGTGGAAGTCTTCCGGCTGCTCTATGGAGACCGGAGATGACACTGCACACTTCCAAGTGACAACTCAAGGCCTATCTGTTCCACATCTGATGTGTCGACGAACAGAAGGAACATCCACCACCGCCCGGAGCTGTTGTGGCGTTTTTTTGTGATTCTGGCACTGGGTACAAAAATGGCGGCTTACTTACTTACTTTATGCCTACAATCTGGCGACAGATCCATCTGCATGGCAAGCAGTCACAACAGCCGACACACTAAGCAAATGATGATGATGACGACAGTAACCTTACCCCAGGATTCGTTAGGCAGCTATTACCCTAAACACCATTTGGGCATTTCCAACCGTTCTTTCTGGATCAAACTGAACATTAATGATGCAAAGATGCATGATTCACTGTAGTATACCTTTTCGAAGTGATGAATGGCAAGCCATATTTCTCCCTGTGCGTTGAACACACAACCCAGATTGCTCCAGGCCACGGCAAAGCTTGGCTGTGTCTCAATTGCCTTCAGATAGCATGCCTTTGACCAATCAGAGAAGAGCACCAATCCAGCGAGGACCAATCAGACAGCAGCAGCGTCAAACACCCGATTAGCAACAACGTAAACAATGACAAAGAACGTTAATCATCGTCATCTTGCCGGGCTCTCGCCTGCGACCGCGCGCTTCATATATAACTGTATAACCATGTCACTGTCCATTGGCAACCAGGACGATGACTCCCCAGTTTTCCCTAGGGTCAAACTACTTGCTTCACAGGTATTTAACAACCACAAAATGTGAGAATAGATTAAAATTACCGCAACATATATTTGGTGTCAATTTAATCTTCCAAGTTTTGTAACAAAAATAAAAAATAATGATAATAATAATATTTAACTTGCCAGAAAGTCATCATCGTCCCGGTGAAAATGCCTGTTAAAGTCTGTCTCATCCTGCAGTTCAGCTTGCATGGCTTCATATACGAATAAAATTTATAATAAAAATGTCCTTTAATTATATCCAGCTAAAGTCAAATATTACACTACATCTACATGCGACTTCTGACAAGGTGTCTGGGTCCGGAATATGATCCAGAATTTGCACTTGCAATGAATCAGATTTCAGATTTTTGTTGCAAATTGTAATTTATGACAGATTTTTGATAAAAGCCATAGCAAGCTATCACTGTGAGGACACGTCCAATACTGAACACAAAACGCCGCGACCGCCAGCGCGATGACATGATCCAACGGTGAATGCTAGAATGCAAAACAATCGTTAATTCATGGTTAACAGGCGCAAACGTCCACTGCGGGACAACACCCTATCAGTGCTCAAGCTTGCTCCCACACCTACCCAGCTCCGGCCAACGACTTAAGTTTATAACACAATGTAACGAGGAAAATGTATATTATTTTACGTAATAATACTCCCAAGTATTTCGTAAATGACACAACGCCACCAGAACATAAATATCATTTGCCTAATAATATTTTTTAAACATTTTAAAGATCCGAAGAATAACCAGTAGTGATTACGAAATGTATATGCAATACATTTAGCATTTTAAAGATCAAGCAAAAAAATAATTACTGCCAAATTGTAATTTACATAATAATATTTTCACATATTATAATAAGTCAATAATAAATTTGTATATTTGCTATCACTTTAATGAGCCGACATTCAGCCGACTGTTGCCTACAGCCTTTGATAAAACTATTTCTGAATCCAACAAAACGTTCAAAACCAAACTGAAAAGAACATATACAAAGTCAGGTCTCAGAATTCACACATTTTAGATGTATAAAAATAAAACACATACAACCGACTTTTCCAGTCGTCGTCTTAGTAATCAGATCATGTGTCCATTATCGTTTACGGAACTACATTTTAGGACATAGTCTTTCCAGGATGGGGATGATTTAGATGTAGATTTCACCACTGAACTTTAACCGAAATTGGTAGTCAAAGCCGAGCACTGAAGTGATAGCCAGCAGCACAGATGGATTGAAGCATAGACAGAATGTTAAGTGGATATACTCACGCTGCTGTCGAGTAGTAAAGTTTGGTCCGAATTTTTGATACGCGCACACACACACCCAAACACCCTCACACGCACCCACACACTTTCTCCACACACTACACACAGCTACAAAATCACACCATTACATGACGCCCATAGCATACCATTTCTCTCTCTCATTTTCAGAACACCACCGGCCGACTATGGCCCGGATATTTGCACAAGCGGGCCGACCGACGTTCCGATGGCGGCTGTGGCGCGGCGGGCGTGCGGGCGGAGGCGGCGGCGCTTTTCATCGTAGACGCTGCGTAGGTGAACATGAAGTTGAGGCGTGGTCATCACCTACAAGACTAACGACAGAGTTTGGTGACGATGTGAAATGTGTAGCGGCATGTTACGATCGAACAAACAGCGCAACAGAAGCAAGGCCATACACCACAGCAAACACAACATCATCAATGCACAGCAGACATTACGGAGTAGTAGATCGGCCAGTTAAACTTTATTGGGTTCTATTAGCTGCGCATTTTCACAAACAAGAAACTGCTGTGATGCCGGTAAAATGTTTCAACTTGTAATCAGGGATGTTAAGGTCTCGAGAGCAACGTGTCTCGAGGCCACTTTTTTGGTCTCGGTCTCGGTCTCACAGTAATTGGTCTTGTTCTCGGCCTCAGTCTCATGAGGTAATGGTCTCGGATCTCATACGTGTTGGTCTCGTGGTCTCAAAGCGATCATTTGCTTTCTTAATTAACTAACAAGTCACAACACTGGATCTAATTATTATCATTAAACCTCTTACTTAAGCTTACTAATCATCTTAAATGCAAAATCCATTTGCCGGTTCGTCATTGACCTCATGTGTGTAATAAAAAATGAAACATACCGATTTGTGTTACTTTCACATGCACTTGACTGGACTGGTATCGGGTCTCGGTCTCGTAGTTTTGGGTCTCAGTCTCATAACAGATTTTTGGTCTTGGTCTCGGTCTCGCACTCTCTGGTCTCGGTCTTGGCCTTGGTCTCACTGTGATCTGATCTCATTAACAAGCCTGCTTGTAATAAATGAAAAATAAAGAATGTTATGAAAATGAATTAGTCGTACTACACTTTGTTGCACTACAACTTACTAACATGATGCCAGTATACCTTTCTACAAGATACAAAGAACAGAGAATGCTTTGAAAAAAATTAGTGGTACTACACTTTTCTGCACAATCGGCATGACTGCCAGCATTTACTATTAGCAGATCGCATCACTATAAGACAAACTGTTATCACTAACACTAGAGTGAAAGCCTTCACAGCATGTGATATTACCTTCGCCTCATCCAAGCGTCCAAGTGCCTTTAGCAAATTGCCCAGATCACTTCTAACACAGTATAAATCCTGCAACATCACATCACGCTGCATGCAATAGCACAGCACACGAGGGCAAAATCAGCCACGGAAGCCGGTTACACAGAGTATGGAAACATAGCAGGGTGTCTATCAGATCAGCAGGTCTGATTTCCAGGAGTTTCCGGGACACATTTGGATGAAAATTCAGTAGAATCTGAAGTTTTTGAAACAGTGAATTTTAATTTAAATAAAGAAGCATGTGGTGACAGGCCCCATCCGACGCCTATCACAGTGTCATCCAACCATCACTAACAGTTACAGTTACAGTTGAATGTGAAACCAGATGTTTCCAGTGATACATTTTGAAATACAAGAATTGTGAGTCATAATAACGACAAACACACGAACTTAGCCAGAAAATTTCCAGGAGATTCTGCAAATTTCCAGAAGATTTCCAGGATTTCCAGCAGTGTTAGACACCATGCAATGTGAAAGCTACATATGCAGCAGTTGAAAAAAACGCACAAAAAAAAACAAAATTGCAAGCTAACAGTGGTTAGTGCAGTTGCAAAGTGAAAGGGTAAGACGAACAGTCTACATATAGGCCTCGCCACTTGAACTGTTGTAGACACTGTGGCTGCGCTAATATGCTTGCTTCGATGCAACTGGCTGGGCATCAGCAGAGGCATGTTATGCTACAGAACACTACTCCAGCAAACCAGCAATCTACAGAATGTCCATTGGAATCCCGTAGGGGAACACCAAATAGATGATGGACAGACACTTTGTTTATTATGCAGTTGTTGAAATGCAACATGCTAAATCTACAGCTGACACTAATTGAATGCTAACAAAATAGATAGTTCAGCGAACTGAAATGATGCAATTCAACAGCCATGACATCAGCACAGCTTGGCTGTAAGCATTACTTACTTGGTTGTATTGCAGAGCGGTGACGTAGGCCTGTACAGCCTGTTCTAGATCCCCTGCGGCCACGAGGGCGGCGGCCAGGTTGATGTAGCCATCGATGAAGTCCGGCTTTAACCTCACCGCATGTCTGTAGTGTGCGAGGGCTTCGGCCAGCTGGTTACGCTCCTTGTATACATTGCCGAGGTTGGAGTACGCCTCGGCAAGCATAGGGTTCTGCTTTATTGCAAGCTGACTGAAGTACGCTGACCTACAATCAGCACGCGCACGCCACATCCTCCTTAATCAGCTGTGTCCTCGGTCTGTTCTTACAATGTTATGTAAACAAAATTTCAAGGTGCAAGTACTTAGTGGCCCAATCTGCTCCAAGAATACAGCTCTGAACTTTTGACCTCTCTCGGAAAACACTTCTGCTTAGTTACTGGCTCCAGTACACCAACCTGGGTTTACATCCATCACCTTCTACACCTATATTCCCCAATCCCCATCCCTTCCTCTTTCCCCCTCCTCATCATACTCTCAAGATCCGTCCCTCCTGCACCTTCAGAATACACATACATACGAGTACTTGGGATTACATCTGACTGTTTGTGAGGAACTTTTCAGTTGGCAGTTGGCACACGAGATAGCTCGATTTTTTTACAGCAGACACACATGAAACGATTAACGAATGTAGCATAATAAACTGCAAGCTACTGTTATTAAACAGCATATCTGCAAATGACATAAGTAATGAAAATCTAACACCTGTTTTATGAGACATAAATCACAGCATAAGTTACTTCTCAAGTCGGCGGCACTGAAAGTGTATAGAACTAAGGAGTAGTAGAACGCCGGTGTTTTCTGGTTCGTGTCGCCACAGCTGCATACAATGCTGCTCAGAACGTTCATAGTCGCCGGCTTGGTACTCACGGTGGGCCAGCTCGGCAAGCCCTGTAAAAACACAGATTGTTGGCAATTAGAGACAGAACGAGAACGGGTACTGGTACTGTTCCGAGTCGGAACAATATCGCTTCGGTCCGGCTTCGGAACATATTTTGTTCCGGAGCCGGACCATGCAAAGCATTTTCGCTAGATACTTAGCATATAATATAACTATAGGGCTACTGCAAACAACTGACTGACATCACAGTTAGTTCTAATGTCTGGCTACATGTAACGCCATGAAGCGGTAAATGTATGTGTGCAGCATTTCAACCTCTGTAAGTTACCAAAGAGCAAGCTAACAAATGCGAATATCCTGTGTCTGGTTCGGTTCGGTTCCGGTTGGGACAAATTAGTGCAGTTACTGATTTGGTCCCGGAACAGTGGCAGGCGGACTGTACGATCACTGTTGGTAATGAACAAATCTAATGTGGCAAATAGCACCACTTTAGCAAGTTTTGCCACTTTTATTGGTGGTATCAGTTGTGGTATGTGGTGGCATGCGCCTCCGATTCATGCCTAATGCTTCACTATGTGCGCATTATAAATTTTCTTTTTCTTCTTCTTATTATTATGGTTTGCAGTGACTTGACGTTAGCTTTAGGGCGAGTATCATTACTATCATGATTAGGGTTACTGGGTTAGTGACGGTTCAGGTCAGCAATAAGATCCGTGTGCAGATTAGGATTAGGGCACTGAGTTCGTGACATTTACTGTCACTTTACTTAATTTCAGACCCCCCATGTGGCAGTACAACTTTGTTGCTGACAGTTTTCACACAAAGAAACTTTGCAGCAGACCTTCGTCAAGCAAAGTGCTATTTTACACGGAAAATGGCCATTCTGCGTTTTTGAGTCCCCTTTAGGGCATTTAGGGAAAACGTACGATGGCAGAGCGGGCGAGCAGCGGCATGGGGGAGGGCTGCCCGACACCCATTAATTGTTGCCCTCGATGGCCGATAAATTAATTACCAGGACAGGCAATTTCAGTTTACCAAACTCGGCATATATCAGTGATTCGTTATGAGGATATGCGACAATTTCTATATAGTTGCCCACTGTACAATAAAATGCGGACGTGTAGACCTGTGGAAGTGCTTACAAGTATTGCATTTTTTCGTAAGACTATTTCGGTTAGGATTTTATTTTTGTTGTAATAAAATTATTGCTTTATTTTTATCCGCTTCAACATCCGCATTTTACACATTCGACCATGTGCATATCCGCATTATACCCGGGAGATATTTCCATGTTAACGAATTTCTAGAAACAACAGTTCACTGAATGGTACGGAGCATCAGATAAAAGCATCAGAACATACAGTATTTTCGGTTTTAATTTGGACATATTTCATGACAGTTGCAGGCAATAATATTTCACACAGAAAAGCAACACACTTCATGCAACATGACGCAAAACAAAGGCAGAACGTGACGGCATCGACAGGGATGAAAAATCAAAACACAACAACTATGCATAAAATATCACCGTTATACCTGCGCTGTCCGTTATTACATGCGTCATGCCACCGCGGACGTAAACTTTGAAAAGAGCCGTTTTGGTGCGAATTAACAAACTACTACACTAAACGCCGCACAAACAGCAACTCCTTTGTGCCTCTCCGACATCGCCTAGTCATTAAAAATGGCGCACGCAGTGTCAAGTGCTGCCGGTAGGGGGCGGGTCGTTGAGCTGAGTGGAAATTTCCATGCAATTAAACGTAGTTTTGCTAATTGTTCGCCCCTTAAATTTTTATTTTCACCCACATTTCAATGGAATATTACCGTCGCCGATGATATATATCAAAATTTGCTAATATTCTGGCGAGAATACACAATGACGACATGTTTACTCGACGAGGAAGAATCAAGGGAGGGGGACACACCTCCCCCACTGCTTTTACGGAAGAGGAACTTCAGCTGAGTCGATTGGCACCGATTGTGGACAATTTGAGCGATTGACGCCCGCATTTTGATCCGTTCATCCGGATCGCCAGCTTTCAGTTGTCAGTCACCACAGTCACATGGTCCGAGAGACCGTGTATAATCAGTCTCTAAACGCTATAATTTCTACCGCGATCTAACAGTAAGAATTCTGTCCGTCCGTCTGTCCGTCTGTCTGTCTGTCTGTCAACGTGTGTATTGTGACAAAACGGAAGAAAGATCTGTCCAAATTTTTAACGAACGTGAACTCATGTTCATGTTCGCTATATGTCGTCGTGCGTCCGTCTGTCTGTCGTCTGTCGTCTGTCTGTCTGTCTGTCGTCTGTAACGTTCGTGCACCCCACTCA
>Ga0049105_1001402_pt1 | contig 10620 bp, 9 predicted proteins | sample WorMetvaBAHAMAS1_FD_61260 | JGI IMG/M metagenome (GOLD analysis project Ga0049105, IMG submission 61260) | Worm MetaG Olavius vacuus BAHAMAS.1 | ecosystem: Host-associated > Annelida > Digestive system > Unclassified | place: Germany: Marburg | collected 2013-04-09 | reverse complement strand
AATAGGGATAGCAAATTCAGAGGGGAAATATTTACTGAATAAGCAGAAAATTAGGGAGACCACAGGGAGACGTGGGTGAAGTTTGTAAATGTCGCACGTAGTGGCTTGCAATGGCATTTCTGCTAAGAAATTAAGTCTTCTCTGTCTTTCTAACATCGTTGATGTCGTTTCTAAGTCGCGAAAATGTCATACTTCATACTACCGCTATAACTATTAGGCTAACACACATACCTCACGATGTAGGTCGCAGTAGTAATCAGCTGTAATGCCGCAGTCTGTCACTATCCGCTGTAAAAATGGCGAAATCTAGCAATGTGTAGGCTACTGACATGCGAGACACGCCACGACAATGCATGCTGCAGACAATGAAGCACGCCCACTGACCTACTCCAGACGGCGTTGCGACATTGGTCACATGTACCTGTAGGCCTACAGTCTACAGCCTGTGCCTACAGCTGGTTAGCGGGCTTTCGGTAATCTGTGTGTCACGTGCTACACAAGTACGCAAGTTTCGTTACGTGATGCATGTGGATTTTTTCCTGTGATCAATGGTGCTAGTTTGTAAACAAGTTAATGGAGAACGCGATGATAAAGATTGTTAATAAAGAACTTGTCAATAAGGTGAATGAAGTGAAAGCACTATCGCTTGGTTTAACACCATGTAATAAGTTACTGCAGGTGCGTATTTATTCTACAACGCGTAAGGAAACAAGTTATTACACCAGCGAAATACTTACAGTGTTGACGACGAAGTCCACGTAAGTCGCATGAAAACTCACGCTTTGCATAAAAATGTCTCGTTTCCGGTAATTTATCTAATCTTCCTGTTGTGTTTAAGGATGTCTGCTGTGGTTTTCCAGCGGCGTAAATGGTGGTTTCCGCCACCGGCGTTGTCGGTAACAATTACCAAATTTACTTCTGCTGGCTAAAATTTTTACGATTTCCATGACAAACAACTCGTGAAAGTTTGCCGTTCGCACAGTTTACAGTGTTCTGCAGTTTTATTTTGTATTAATAATTAATAGCCATAATTAATAAGCGTAATATGATGCCGCGCTGGCGCCGCTGAGGCCTCCCCTACTTCTAGTCTATGGGGGACAGCAGGCGTGTAGCACTACACCTGCACTGGCTGCCTAGTAGTAATTAACTGCAATGTGTTGTCTATTTCTTGAAGAAATCTGGCATAAAAATTATGCGTATCTGTGTGAAAAATGAGTGAGATAATTTCTGTGCCTGTGGAAATGCATGATTTGACCGAAAATGAGTGAGTCTCACACGAGGTGCGTGAGACTTGGCATGTCTGGGATGTGTGGATCTTCGGACGTACGTACGGTGAATTTTCCATGTGATATGGCTTGTGTCAAATTAGTGGCGTGTTTTGGACCTTGCGTTGCTTACATAAACCTTGCGTTTCTTGCATTGCGTGCATAAAAGGCTGAAAACCATGCTATAACAGCAGTGTCAGTCCTCCCCTCCCACTAGTTGTCCACCTATATCGAGGCACGCATGTGCCGCGCACGGCATGTCAGCGCTCGATGGCTTAACGTATGTAGGCCTAGACAGACAATAGATTGAGCAGCGAGTGGACTGTGAAGTTAGCGATAATTAGCTGTGAGTATGCCTTTGACTGGGCACACTTGGATCATTTTGCCACTGCGTATAAATCAACTTCAGTAGTGAGACAGAGAGAGGGTGATGCTAATTAATGCCATCACTCCCATCAGTGCCCGCAAACTACATCAAAGAAACCACTGCAGACAGTCCAGTCGTTTAATGCTTCAATGACCATAGCAAGGTGACATGGTGTGGGTGTAAGTGAAGGCCAGTGCACTGCTGGTGTTATTTGACAACTGCACACCTCTGTTGACAGGACACGACACTGACGCGAGCATGTGAATGACATGTGGTGCTAGCCACCCACGAAGCTCCCCCCGCCGCTACCGTTGTCATCATCGTCGGCTTGAATAGGGAGGATGTGAGTGGGCAAAGTACAGATCAAATGATGCAGTGTTGAGTAATGTTATTGTGTGTGTTGGATGGCACAGTCACACGGTAGCGCCCTGTCGCCGACTGGCCGTCTATCAGGGCCTTTCAGATGGCGTTCAGTGACCGGCGATAATTATCACCCTGTGAATTCGGTGTGAGCTGTGGAGCAGTGCAGAAGTGAGACGTGTGTTGGTGCACAATATTGTCCAATCTCTGGGCGCCACAATATCGCCTAATCGATATGAACCCTATAGTTAAAATAAAATTGGAAATCAACACTTGAAATACATCTAGTACAAAAATACATGATATATTTTAGTACTGAAAATATGTATTTTGAAACACATTTATTACTGGTATTGCACTGAGTATTTACTTTCAGAATTAACATTAACATACATTTATATGATGCAGCATATTACCTCACACTTAACAACAATTTAAAACGCATCACTGACTTGTTCGCTGTGATGGTGCTTCTCCATTAATTACCTTTGATTGTTAGAACGATCGCTTTTGTGAAGCTGAAAACCCCGTACACAGTGCATGACTGTGTGGCTGCATTTGTACGAGATGTGTTTGTGTGTGTAAAATGCAGGTGTTGTCCGCATTTTGCATGTTGGCACTTTGCCGCATCCGACATTTTACACATGCCTTTCTTTGCTGGTGGTAGACAGTGATCCATGGTTGCCTACCACTAGTACCACACATGACCATGCATGGCCACACATACATTCTAATCCATGATAGCATGGCACATGGAACCACTGCACAGACCACATGCGACCATGCCTGTTGTTCTTGATGGGGGCAGACCTGGCCACAGACCCAACCATATCAGCCACGGGGAAGGTATAAATGCAAAAGTGCAAAAATGCGAAAATGACAATACTAACCTAACTGTATGCCTTACCTGAACCTAAATCTAACCTAACATTAATCCTAACCTAACCGTAACCCTGAACCTAACCCAATGCACAGTTCATGACTTTAAGTTAATTAAAGCTTGAAACCTTATTCAGAAGTCCAAATGTGGACTTCCGTGAATATTCTGGTAATTATTTTGCTGTGTGTTAGACCAAATGCTATAACTGTGGTGTGCATGATACGCGTTATTTGCTGTCAATAAGCTATTACGCAGTTTGACCTACAAACCCCAGTGGCAGGCTGGAGCAGCATAGTGCAGCAAAATCAGTGTCAGATTTTTGATTCTTATATAATTACCTTTTATTTGAAATTCTTACCACATGCAGTTTGCAAAAATAAAAAGGCAGTTATAGAGTGGACCCCCATTGATATACTGTTTATAATGTTGATGACTTGATATACTTTTATTGCATGTACTGCATGTATTGATACCATAATAGATGTGTATTATTGTTGCAGATGTGTGACAGAAAAATCACTCAAGACATTGTGCTAAATTAATCCACATTTGTTATGCATCCTTTGATCTATATTTCTTCATCTGTTTGTGACTTATGTTGAAATGGATGAGGAGTCAGAAGATAATGACGAGTTTGCAAATGTAGCATTATGTATATGCAGTGCTGCTGAGAACCTGAATGCATCACAAGATGAATTAGCACACATTCAGGTTAGCACTGGCACTAAAGCCAACAGATTTTGTCAGTGTGATGCTAATGTACATTGTACACAGAAACTATAGTGTAGTTTCTGTTTGTTGCATGTTATGTACACAGCAGTTGACCAGTTGCCTAATATATTTGTGACATGTGCACTGCTTTTTTGGCACACTCCTTATTAGATTTTCTGTGTTAGAATATCAAATTTTATATCATTTATTGATCTCTATGTTGTTGTGCCCTGCTCTGCTGTTTCATCATATTATTGCAGGTACAATGAGTTAATTTTTCGCGTGCATCTAACTATGTTAGAGGCAAGCGCTTGGCTCTTGCTGTCAATGTCTGTCTGTCTGTCCGTTTGTCAAATGCATGCATTGTGACAAAACGAAATTCTGCAAGTCTGTCAATACCATACGATAGAGCGATGCTGCTGAGTGCTGCCGCCACTCGTCTTGTGAACACATCACACCGGTATTGAGGCAACTGCACTGGTGGTTCCCTGGCCGCCAGCAACCAGTGCATTACAAGCTGACGACTCATGCACAGGGCATTATCGTTGACGACTACCAACTAGTGGCCGACTCTGGTTGATGGACACTACAGTCTTCTGGACATTGTCTCTGTACTGTATCACGCTGCAGCAGCATGTTTGGCTATTGATCGTTGGCCCACATTTGTGGAACGACTTGCACAAAGATCTCTGCAACACCAGACTTTTAATAGCACCTTTGGCAAAAACGAAATGAATGCTACTGTTTTCTTGCTTCATGAGGCTGCAGTGCATTTGTGACAGTTTAAGTTTTATGTGCCATTTATAAACGCTCTTACTTACTTACTGTTACAACTTGCAACTGCAGTTATTAACTTACTACAGTGTAACAGCACTAATTTCAGGATTGCCAGATTAAACATGCATAGGTCTAGCTGAATGAGGCCCTCATGAAGCCCTTAGTAAGTAAGTAAATCAGTCAGGAGTCCATTCCTTTCCAGTGCAGTCACAGAAACAACACAGCAGTGCCAAGCAGTGGTGTATGTCACTTAGAGGCTCTAGAAATTGGAGTTCCTAGGATGTAGCCTTTTTACCCTAGTGCTTAATTCGGCCGCAATGGCATGCTGGTCAGCGGTCTGGGAGGTTAGAGATCAGCCCATGAGCCTTGATGCTCAGCTGGTGCACACTGGGGAAAGTTCTGCAAGTAATTTTCCAGGGAATCTCATGGGGAATTGTCCGGAGGTGAAACATCCAGGGGAATGTCTGGAGTGGAGGAATTTTCTGGGGAGTAACTGTTTTGGGGGAACGTGTGGGGAAACGTCCGGATCGCCATGCAGGATTACAATCAATCAATCAATCTAAGTATTTTTAAAGTGGCCTAAGTGGCACTGCCACTGCAAGGTCCACTGCAGGTGCAAATGTCAGTAACAAAAGCCAGGAAACGTTTGACAGAATAGATGTCTTTTCAGCTTTCTCTGGAAAGTTGGCAGCGACTCAGCGGAGATAACGTCATCAGGTAGAGAGTTCCAGATTAGTGAGGCAGCGACCGGGAAGGCTCGACTGCCGACGGTGGTAGACGTGACTGGCGGCAGCAGGATGCGATTAGTGCCGGCGGAGCGGAGTGCTCGACGACCAGACACATCGGCGACGCGGACAAGTGGCCCGAGGTAACTTGGTGCACTTCCATGTAGCACTTTGTACGCCATGACAGCGAGCTTGTACTGGATCCGCTCTCGAACCCGCAATCAGTGAAGACTGATGGGTGCATCTGTAATATGGTCGCTGGATTTCAGACGGAAAATCAGTCGCGCAGCTGCATTGAGCACTGACTGGAGTTGGTGCTTCAGGTAGGCCGGAAGGCCGACCAATACACCATTCCCGTAGTCTAGCCTGGAGTGTACCAGGGCAACCACCATCATCTGAAGAGTGGCTGGCGGTACACATCGACGAATCTGACGTAGCCTCGTAACGAGGCAAAGCACCGCGACACTGTGTGCTTAACCTGCGACCGCATCGACAGATCGGAATCGATGTAAATGCCGAGGTCACGTACGGTAGAAACCGGAGTGATGGAGCATCCGTCAGTCAGCAATGGTGTGGTGGGCAGCTGATGCTGTCGTCGGGTAGTCGCGCACCACAACACTTCAGTTTTATCAGGATTAGACTGAAGCCGATTAGATCGCATTGGCCTAACTAACCGTGCAAAAATGATTGGTGGGGGGCGACCCCTTCTACCTGAAATTTTGGATCAAAGTGACCGTGTTGCAGCGAAATCGCCGATTTTCAATCTATTTTCGCTCGTAGCGCCTCAGCCGTAACACCTGTGCGAAAACTCTCCCGGACAAAATTGTAAGGCATTCATTTCCCTAACTATACATGCAAAAATAATTGGTGGGAGGCTACCCCTTCTGCCGGAAATTTTGAGTCAAAATGAACATGGAGCGAAATCGCTGATTTTCGATCTATTTTCGCTCATATCGCCTGAGCCGTAACACCTAGCGAAAAAAGTTCAATTAACATTAATAGTAAGTCCCATATGCACTTTCCAATGAGCCCAAGATGAACATCGTACATTGTCCCTAAACCCCCAAAGGGTGGCTCGAAAATGCAAAGTGTCAAAAATTTGTACAATATGCTACGATAACTCCGAAACGGTACGAGATAGCATGTCAGTTACTATTAATCACTAATAGGAAGTCGCATACGGGCTTTCGATTGGTACCTACCTCGATGACCTGAATGACCTTGAACTGCGCAATAGTTCTTATTTTGCGTTTTTCACCTATAACGCATCCTGCAGCGCGGTCTCTCTGCGATAGCTGCACATCTTGTTCTAATTAATTAGAATTAGCAACTTATATTTCCAATTAATTAGAATTGGCATTAGCTGTACATTGGTGGTGGTCTGGCATAGCGGTAGCCCGTTGGTCTCGATCAATGAAGTTAGCCTACGTTGGGCCCAGTTAGTACTGTGATGGGTGACTGTGTCTGGGTGCAGTTCCCAGTGCGGGAGATTTACTTAGTATGTGACCGGCCACCCAGGTCAACTCAGCCCGGCCATCCATTCGTGGGTAGGTACAATGAGTACCAGCCAAATGGCGGTGACGCCTTGCGGCTGGGGAGTAAAGGCAGTTCATGTGTGGGTGGCAGGTAAAACTGTGATTCCCTTATTACACATGGGCCATATCCGAGTGCTGTAGCGAAAAAGAGCTTATAATAAAGTGCTATATAAATTTATCTGTTTACTTATTTTACTTACTTACTTAATTTATTAGAATTAAAATTTAGATTTTTCAACTGTAGACTTGCTCTGCAAACACCACCTCAGAAAAATATAGTACGTAGGAATTCACTTATTTTCAGATGGCTGACACAAATGGGCAGATTTCAAGCTGCAGATTATAGGCCTACTTTCCCTTATTTGTTGCAGACTGCTTTTACTTCACTTCATTTTCTTGTTGTATCTTGTATTCTATTTTTTATAAGACTTTACAACTAAGTCTGGCAGGCATTCACTTTTCTCTATCGTTCTGCATCCCAAATGTGACCGACTTCTCTAAGTGCTTAATACATGTACAAACATGCAGCCAAGTATACTTCATACTGTCACAGTATTAAGTATATTTGATGCAGCCTTATTAACCTTGCTGTCATCACACTGACTCACTGGATTCCATGCATTCGTGGTCAGTGAATACATTATAGTCACTGTTGATCGACTGGCAATTAGCACAGTAGTTAAACATTACAGCACTGTTGACTTGTTAGATCTACACTGTGTTCATAAAAAGTGGACCCCAAAATACCTATAATTTAACAAAAACTTGACAGTTTTGTCTGAAGTTAGAGACATGCGAACTTTAAAACAAGTCAGCGAGAACGGGCATGTGAGTTTACAGAAACGCATGACAATGTCAGTTTTATTAACAGTTTAAATATATCAATGAAAATACAGTGTGTCCCAAAAAAAGATGCTCTTGAAGAGTTTTCAGTAACGTGTAAACTTTCACAAAATAAAATATAATTTTACAAGGGCATAGCCACATGTATTCCACACAACCGTGTGCAGTTTTATGAAAATATTTTGTAGCATAGAAATCAAACATTAAATAAGAGCACCTAAAAGTTCAAGTATACAACACACTTTGCTGCAATCTAATCAGACAAAGTTCCTCTATTCTCACAGATACAGCTATGCAGTCACTGTCACCACTGGCTGACTGCTCTGTCAGTGATATGCTGGCCAAAATGGTGCCATTCTTCAAGCAGTCATTCTTTCAGATAATGTCACAGAGCCGGCAGCGGTATACTCACTCTTGCCAAAATTCTGGCTGTCCATGGTGATAACACCATAAACATTCTCTTGGGGCATTATTTGTAGCATTAGAATTAAAACTTATGGATTTGTTATCAAGCCACAAGACACCGTAGATTTTGACTGGAAAATAGCAATAGTTTGTGATACCGAGGTGGCACAGTGTATAGCTCTGGTAGGTAATGCATATAACTGCTATATCTTTGTGCATGTTTAGAGTCTGCTACCAGAGAAGTTTCATCATTTGTTATGCAGCTATATTGCACTGGGTTGTCATGATCAGAGAGCAGCAGATAGTTGTAATGACATTGACACCTGCAACCGTTCTAGTGAGCATGATGAAATGACGGAGTTAACAGACGTCGGTGATGCTGCGTGTGGCTACTGCTTGTCAGCTTCAGAAGTGAATGAGACTGTTGATTGTGAACAGGCTGGTGTCATGTGTCAGCTCAGTTCTGCTGATGCTGTCACAGCAGACGAATTACTGCATGTGCTTTCCAGTAGTCATGTCAAAACTGTTAGGAGCAATTGCCAGCAAAGTTCTTGTGCAGACAGTTTTACAGGTGCAGATACACATGCTGTTACAGCAGACAGTTCTAATGCTGATGTCTGTGATAAGTCACGTACTGATCTTCACATTGGTAGAGTGGGATTCAAAGCCAAACTGAGAGTTAATGTTGAAACCTTAACTGAACTTGAGTTGTGGCAAAAACAATTCGCTGAAAGATCAAAGACAACAATGCGCTATGCAAATGTATCCGTATGTACTGGCAAGAAAACGTTGTATAAGGTAATTCTGGTTTGCTGTGTTAATTACATGTGTGCATATTTCAGTATTTGTGAGTTGGCATATGCACACACACGTGCGTGATTTGTGTGAAATATTCTTTGTTGCAAAATAATAACAAAACAAACTCAATCAGTGCTTGCCGCATGTTGGACCAGAGCATTGCTAACAGTGCAGTTGATGAGTGGCATGGATGTGAAAGCATGTGTGCTGGCAAATGATGGACACTTTGAGGAACTATTTGTGGCAGTGACAGTGTCCATTCAGCCAACATGATACTATTTTTAAGTTGAATATTGTTTTGGTAATTTTAAATAAATTTATAGGTGGTTTAGTTTTCGGGACACGCTGTAATTGTTTGTAGCCATCTAAAAGTCACATGACATTCATATCTGCCATATGCCATACAGTTTGGCTTTTTACACAAAGCTATTACTGCTTTAGTATGTAACATTATTGAATTATTGTTTTTTATATGCATACATGCTGTATTCCATGGCGTGCATTTATAGTAGAAAAATCAGTAAGCAAACTTTGTAATTATATCTTGTACAGTGGGAAAGAAATTCTGGATCTAATCATGTTGAAATTTTTAATTGGAGTAACTGTTCGTGACTTGATGACATCTTATCAAGTATTGGTTACACTAAGTTAAAGGATTTTGGTGTAAAAATTAATTATTTCAGGCCTCTGATTTTAGTATAAAACTATTTTTTTACTTTCTACACAGTTAAAACTATGCATCCAAACGTATTTCTAAATTAGGTTTATCGTCGTCATCAGTGTTTATCTGGCATACATTCACAACTCAACTCAAACTCATAAGCAGTAATGTAACGTCGGCAAACAACAGAATAACACATTAACATCATGGCCGTCGTACAATGATGACACAAATCAGTCGGATAGGAAGACATTTGGATGCATAGTTTTAATTGTGTTGAAAGTGAAAAGAAGTAATGGGACTTTGCAGGAGTTAAGACAAATTTAGTGAAATAAGTCGGTTGGAGATAATGTCCAGAAGATGTTCAAGTGTGTGGATAGTGAATGAGATGAAGATGAAGGTGGTAGGTACTGTTAAAGATGGGGATTGGTTTTGTATCATTTTTAGATCATAATCATGCGGTCAGTCTCATCCAGAATTTCCGTATTACAGTTTAACATGCTGTAGTTGTGTTATGTGTAGACACGATTGCGCTGCCAGCACAACACTTTTCCTCGGTCAGCAAATGCAGACAAACGAAAATCCTCCAAGAATACACATTGTCCAGCTTTCATGACTTTGACACTTAAACGATCAGAGATCACTCGCAAATTGAAAAACTGCCGAGAAGTGCGTCGTTCTAAGTAGGATTTCTTGTTTCTGTTTTATTTGTTTTGCATGATAGCAGCTAATTAGATGTACAAATTGCAACTTATTGTAATCTGCATGACATACTGATAGGTATTGAATTATTTCAGGCTTCTGATTTTTTTCGTTTGACATGTATCATCATTACAGAACCATGATGTTAATGTGTGATCCTGTTGTTTGCAGTCATGATGGCTTGTGAATTTGAGCTCAGTTGTGAATTTATACCAACTAAAAAGATCATGATGACTGATGATGATGGTGGTGATGATGATTAACCTAATTTAGAAAGACATTTATATGTGTAATTTTAATTACGTGGAAAGTGAAAAATAGCTTTATATTATTTTGATTTTTGACGTGTTGAAAACTACAGGGTGAATATAAAAAGTAACCCCTATGACTTTTGTTGATATTATACTAGAAACTATGGGGTATGGGTATGATGGGTTATGTAAGTATTAGGTTATGAGTTGTGTGTGTGTCTGTGTGTGTGAGTCTTATTATAATTAGTTATAGTTTAGTTGACATTCTCTTTGTTACACTACCTCTATCCCAACCCCATGCTAGTATATCTACGAGAGGTAACAGATAACACGTTGTATA
>Ga0049105_1001401_pt1 | contig 10621 bp, 10 predicted proteins | sample WorMetvaBAHAMAS1_FD_61260 | JGI IMG/M metagenome (GOLD analysis project Ga0049105, IMG submission 61260) | Worm MetaG Olavius vacuus BAHAMAS.1 | ecosystem: Host-associated > Annelida > Digestive system > Unclassified | place: Germany: Marburg | collected 2013-04-09 | reverse complement strand
GGCCCGTGGGTCATCAGTTAACAGTCGGTAGGTGGGTAGTGGGTACGGCCGGTGGCACGGCCGGTGGGTCGGTGGAACTTTCAGTGACAGTCGCCCATCACTACTGCCGATATACACATCCGTATCCAAAGTTCAACAGATCTGACAAGAAATCGGTGAATTCTGCGTCCTTCAGTTTACTAAATAGATATCATAGACTTGCTAAGACGACTTTCAGTGATCAATAATTGTCCTTAACTCACTTTAAAAGACCAAAACTAGCCATGTTCGTCCTTGACCTCTTCGGCTCTTCATTCGCATAGAATATAAAATCATCATTGACATTAGTAATGATGAGCAAATGTAGAATGTTTAAAATATCGGCGCGTATAAACACCCAAAAAATTAACCAGACGCGATACGGTAAAACTGCGCGATACGGTTAGGACAAAATAAAACTAGATAAGATAAGATAATAAACAAGAAATTCATCAAGAAATGAGATAGCGAACGTGAACTTTCTTTACGACTACGTCGTACACGCAGATTACAGAAGCGACGCTTATAGAAGGCTAGAAGCGTCGCTTCTATAATCTTTGGTACACGTACTACAATAGACGTGTATAAATTCCGCCACAGATAGATGCGGTTATGTGTTGGAACGCATGTTTACCAAATTCAGTGAAATAACGCAATGTAACGGCCTTTACGCCGCGTTCAAGGTCATTCAAGGTCACCGATTTCGGTACCAATCGAAGCTCATATATACTGCATGACTTCCTATTAGTGATTAATACTAACTTAATTCCTATCTTACACCGTTTTCAAGTTATGGCTGATTATTGGTCAAATTTTCGCTAGAGAGAGCGGAGTGTTTCACCTTAACTCTGTGCCTCATCTTAACTCTCTCGCTGGGGCTGGAGGTGACCCATGCCAATATCGTCATAAATGATATATCGCTAAAAATAGATTCTTTGGCCCACATTTACGCTGCAGAAAGTGTTGGTGTATCTTCAACCACTTCTACGTAATCGGTCTCGAAAGGCAAAAGCTACTGAATTCGGTGAAATTACGCTGCGGTCAGGGCTATTACGCCGTTCAAGTTCATCCAAGATCACCGAGTTTGGTACCAATCGAAAGCTCATATGCGACATCCTATTAGTGATTAATACTAACTTTAGCTCCTATCTTGCACCGTTTCCGAGATATAGCGTTCGATAGGTCCACAATCGCTATATTCGAATACCCCTCTTGTGTTTAACTCTCCCGACGGAGGGTTCCCCTGGGACGATCTCCGTAAAATTTTAACTGGATATCAACATGATCATTGTACCAAATGGCGTAGAAACACTGCCGAAAATTTCAATCGCCTGAGTAGGGTGCACGAATGTTACAGACAGACAGACGACAGACAGACGGACGGACGGACGACGACATATTGCGAACGCGAACGTGAGTTCACCTTCGCTAAAAACTGATATGTATCCAATGTGTGTGATCGACACCTTGGGATAACGAAGAAAACCGAATATAAACAGAAAAAAATAAAATACCAGTAAGCCATAAGTAAAACTAACAGGCCTAAACAGTGGTAAAGCTGCTAATTTCGAATAATAAGAGGAACTGTGAATTAGCAGCATGAAGTTACCGTCAGCAACTGAGCAGTGTTACTGTGATGGCAGTATTACAATCGTTCTCTGGGCTTACATCTTTTGAGATATTCGCAGTGATCGAGAATGGGTTGATTGAGCAAGGTTTAACGTCCCACCAAACACATTATAGGTCATATCGGGGACGATTTTTACAGGTCATATGACCAAACCATCAGTGTCAAAGCACTGAAGGAAACCAGTTGGTCTTGCAGATAAGGCTTGAATCCCACCAGGACCACTTCACTAACTGACAGCAAACTATGATCTCTGTCTTAATAACTGGCTCGAAAGCGTAGCAAATAACCTGTCAAGCTGGCAGTGTTTTAACAATGAATAGTAGTGGTGGGAAAATAGGACGGCCTACCACGTATGAACGTGCGTCGGTGCAATGCATGCGTCGTCGACGACGCCAGATGTCACTAAATGGTAGCACAGCGAGCGCCGCATTCCGCCGACAATGAATTCTTCGCGCACACGCACTATTATCGTGTGTACCGATACGAGCACAATAGCCTGCGTTCAATTACGCTGCATCCGCTTCGCAGTTTGCTGCAGCGAAATGACTGTTTGATTGTAGCGTCAATGTTGCACATATTAGCTAATTAGCAGGAAGAATTTTTTTAGACATTTTGATTCTGAGTCAGAGTTAGCCCGTAGTAGTGGCTGAAATTAGCTGTAGCCGTCTAGTACTGCTAGCTATACTTCTAGTCTAGAAGTTGCAGTTTAAGGATTCTTCTCGGCACTGTTCTTTCCCATACTCTATTACTACTAATCACTAAAGATTGCTCATCATACCTTGCTGTTCCCTTTTTCTTGGGCGTGTATGGTCGATGGCACGAGATATGGAGTTTAAGAGAAACACTTCGAAATGAAAGATTTCGGGTAAATCGTTGTGATCCGAGGCAGTCGAACTGAGCTGGGAGGTAAAGGGCAGCGGTAGAGCTTTCTGGTGGCGATAGTGACGATGTTAGCAATAGCACGATACGTAGTTGACCGACGATGCGTGTGCCGTGCACAAAGCGGCTTCAACGACTGTGTCGGTCACCATGGAAATCATGCTGTATGCTGCCTGTGACGCCGACGATCTGGCTTCAGTCGTTGCGCTTCGTCATTGTGCTTCATCTCGTTGCTGCTAGAACATGTTGCACTGCTCGCGTGCCGCGCTTCTACGGTGAGTAGACTGGCTCGTATTGAACTCAGCGGCGTCGTGCTGATAGTGTGCTAGCTGCGACATTCCATACACGAACAGGTGACGAGCCTCGACGCCACACGACGTCGAAATGCATGCCTCCGCCATTATAGCTTTCGGTCTAGCCATGACCTTGACCTTTGACCTTGGAGACATTTTCACCAAGGCCCACTCACGTGAATATCTGTAGCTAGTTTCTTAGAAATCCCTCCCCTAAATACAGAGATATGTTGCGTCACGCGAAATAGATGTTAACAGACGGACAACGGACGGACGGACAGCCGGACGGCATAACCGAAAACTAATGCCTCCACCACGTACTTTTAGGTGGATGCATAAAATTGTTACTTCATGCTGCAGAACTGAGGGAGGTAGAGGTGCGGGAGTTGATGCGTTACTGTGACGAAACGTTGACGCAATTTGGAACAATTTGGCGACTGGGTTTACCATTTACCAATCAACACATGGGTTTGGGGTTTCAAGTTTCAATGATTCTACAACCCTTTCACAGCGACCGCGTTACAAGTATTGTTCAATACGTTGTTGTATTAATTCTGAATTTAATGTTGATCGCGTTGAGGTACGCACACGGCCGCACAGTGTCGAAACTCACTTGGTATCTCACGTCTCGACCTCGACGCCTGCTCCAACCACGAGATGTTGCTGATCATCGAGGCGTTCCAGGGCGGCAGCGGCAGATCTTCTCTGCACCGCGGCGACAGCCAGGGACGTCGCGACAAAATGCGGCGTGTGTGCCGGTACTTGGTGGGCGACTGTATCGAGCCTATGACGGCAGAATTAAGCTCTCGTCTGTCCAACTCGTGCGTCGGACGATCGAGCTGCAGCGTCACAGCGGATGTCGGCTGGATGCACAGCTGTAACAGCCTCGCTGACTACATCCAAGTCGCGTATCAGTGCGTCCCAAGTTAGTTCAGTCTTGCTGTCTTTTCGCCAATGATAAGCGAACCTTTTAGTCAATGAAATAAACTTGTAATTTAATGTACGGGAGCGCTATAGGCTAGACCACGGGACACAAAAATTTGGTTGGATGGCAGGATGGTCTACAATATTGGCTAAAATATATGTGTGTAAAATTAAAATTATTCACAAACTCAATTCAAATCAAATCAAAATCAAATCAAATTTATTAGCAGCAAACGAAACCAAAGCATCAATATAACAAAGACAAAAGCAATACAACTGGTTAGCTACGGGGTAAGGAAGGTCCTAAGTAGATACTGATACCTGACCCAATATCTTGTGATATTAGTAGTTTGTTCAGAATACTTTCAGGATTTCTGATTAGCTGAACGTTGCCTTCGACTGCGGCTCAGGTTAAATTTTCAACACCACAAGTAATTTTTTGTCCAACCAAACTTTTTTCGTTGAATTGCACATTACAGTGAAGTGCTCAGTACGATTTCGCCCCAGCATAACCCCTACAATAAGAAATGAGCGAGTGACATTTATTTAGACACAAGCAACAGCAGGCAAAATACTGTAAATAACATTAAAATTTGTTAAGCCACAGACTTGATTGATCTTTAATGAACATATAACATATATATATGCTCTAATAGCATGTAACACTTCAAAGTAAACCTAGGAAATACAGAAATAGAAAATAAAATTTTAAAAAGCAGAAAAAATGGAAATACAAGTACAAACTGAGTATAATGGATATACAGCTAAACACATTTGAACATATTCGACTTATAGTGAACTACAGACAAACACGCGGATGGTGGTCATTGGCGATTAAAATAGTCCGTGTCATACCATAATTTAATTGAACATTATGTCGGACAGCAATAAGCACGGCGTATGCAATGTTTCATGAAGCGACTGAGAAAGTGAACGGGTAATCGCTACTGCTATGCTGGTTTGTGTAGGAAGTGAAACTGCTGACATATGCTCGGCAGCGCGGTGGGTCGCCCACCGCAAGGCATTCATCGTCACTTCACGCTACCCAGAACATTATCCGCCCAACTCCCAGTGCGTCTGTAGCTTCGTGACGCGGCGCAACCAGCGCCTGCTGGTACGTGTTGTCGCGGACTCAGTTCTCCAGTGGACGCCCAACTGTCAGTCAGACATGCTCGTCGTCTACGACGGCGCCGAGCTGACGATGGCTCGTTGCGGGCACCTGCCTCTTGGTCTCAACGTCACGAGCCACACACACGCCGTCCTCGTTGCCTTCCGCACCGACCATCACCGTCAGTACAAAGGATTCTGGCTCGCCGTCGAAGGTCACTGTTTCGTGATCACTCTTAGAGTAGGTACTTGTAGGGGCAGTGCAGTTGAAAGGTCAAGGTCAAGAGGTACACACTGCTCAAAGATACATAATGGCTTGCATCTCGATCGTGGGTTTGAAACAGTAGCGTAACTACTATGAGGCAAGGAAGGCAGCTGCTTTCGGGCACCATGCTGCATGCAGGAGGGGTGCCAGGGGTCAGCGGAAAAATTATCTTGAAAAATAAATGGCGAAGAGTTGGCTGCTGTGATTTCCTTTGTTGCGAGTTTCTGCCCAATCTCATGCGATGTGATTTTTTTCAACTGAACATTGGACCTTGCTACCAGAGGATCATTGTTTAACAAACTGAGACATTTATTATCTGCTGATTAGCATGGTCTAGAAAAAAATTAATGCTTATGAAGGGGAGGGGTTTGGAATGTGTTCTGTGTGTGTGGGCGTGTCCTGCGTGTCTGTAACTACCCGAACACTGGTGCCTAGATCTAACATAGAATCGTCCACAGCGAGCAGCTCTGTGTCAGAGCTCGACCTGGCAAGCATCCTAAGTGCCTCTGAGGCTGTGACTTGAGGAGACAATTAAATAATGAACCGAAATATAAGAAGATGTTGAAGAGACAGTGCCGCAGAATGGTATAGATGGACGGGAAAATAATAAATAAGTAAATGTGAGTTGGAAATGGTAAGTATATTGATTGAGTGAATGGAAAATGTATAATTTGATGGAAATGGAATGGAATTGAGTGGAAAATGATTGGAATTGATTGGATTGATTGAGAATACATAGGAAATAATTGGAAATGTGTGGAAATGTGTTGAAAAAGATATTTAATTGAAAAATTGAAATAATTTAGAGTTGGGAAGGAAATAAATATATGAAATGGATGTAATTTAAGGGAAAGGGAATATAATATATATGCGCAGGTAAAATTCGACCGTCCTACACTTATGCTGTTTCAGATTTCAAAATTTGCGGCGTAGTGAGTCACGTGGGGAACGTTATAGTTTCAGACTTCCAGTTGACGAATGATCAAAGGCGTGAATGACAACGTTTTTAGGCCTACATTGTGATGTTTCTTGATGCGATCAGCTCTTGGCGCGATGTCTGTGGAATGCGGTCCAGCCAGCACGCTGTTACCAATCGACGGCTCAACGACGGAAATGCCGAATACGACAGACATACGCGATGCAGACCCGTCGTCAGCTGGTACTCTGTCGGATAAACACAACCAAGAACCTGTACAGTCCGATCACCTCGGTAAAATCACAAAACAGTGAATAACTAAATAGCCTTTACGCCATCGCTCGGCGTCATAACGTGAAAACTAGTCTGAGTACCAGTATAGTTCCTCGCGTCTTATATTACAGTCACGTTATTGTCACGAGTTGTGCCTACAGTTAGCCTATTGCCACGCAATCACCGTGTTCGAACGGTCAGATTGATTGAAAATACTGCACTGTCTCTCAACATTTAGGCCATTATATCATTACGTATAAGGCCCATCGTTCGTGACACATACAAAATGGCAAAAAATAATATCATCAACTCAAGTCCGCGTCATATCCATTTTTTCAAGATGGCCGCCGGCAGCCATATTGGATTTGATCTGGATAATATTAGACCACCCACGAAGTGCAATTGTTGGTCTCAGCTTGATCCTCAAATTTGGTTTTGATCGGATTTATAGTTTCTTAAATATTGCGATTTTTTTATATTTCGGCGTTTTGGCTTGAAATTGCCTATTCGAGGCTATTGGCGGGGGGAGGGAGGTGGGGAAGCATATTTCCCCCCAAATGAGGTCACCTATCGTCCTAACCCCAAAAGGCGTCATTTGAGCCATAAAGCGTGAAAACGGGTTCAGGGGTTCGACCTGGTCGCGTTCCCGAGAAAAAAAGACAGGTCAGGACATGCAGGACAGTCAAAAAAGTCACAAAGTGGTAATATTTCGCCTATATACGGGACGAAGCCCCCACTGTACCGATTAGAACCAAAATGTACGTGGCGGGTAGTTTCCCATACGTAGGCCTAATCACGAGTGCAAAGTTTCAAGTGGAAAAACTAATTGCTGTTGTATTAACCTATATCGACCGGCGTTTGCAACTGACTATTGCAGCACCAGTACGTAAATGTATCTGTGTTGCCGGCAGATGCAGTGTCTTCAAACAACAGCGACAGCAACAATGTTTTGTCTTCGTCCGAACGACTTTCAGCGCTCTGTAAGTGGCAGTTTCATTACTGTGCAAAATTTTGTTAGAAGTTTAGGCCATAAATAAACATACGTTAAGTGTCACATGATGTAAAACATTCTTTTACAATACGTTCATATGATTTTGCGTCGAATTTACATGTCGCTGTTATTCAGATCTACAGTTTTTTTTTGTAATGCCCCATCTTCGCTGTCAGTTCATATTGAGAAAGTATAGACTATATATGAAATGAAAATTTGTACATAAAACTATAAATATACGTATAAAAGCCTACGAATTTCCAATTATAGGCTATTACTGATGCATGCACCTGTTTTTAACAGTGTTAATATTCAAACGTTATATAGGTCTGTCTGTATACATGTAGGCTATGTATGCTGTTTTTATGCATTCAGTGGTCGTCATTGTCAGCGCAATCTTCGTGTCCGCCATCATGTGCACAGCGACGGTTGTCGTCGGCGTTTGGCTGAAAAAGTAAGTATAGGCTTCAGCGGCTAGCTGACATGACTTGGCGCGCAATGTTACACAACTCGAATAGTGAGAAGATGAGCATGGGCGAGTTTTCGGAAAAAATAAGAGAAGCGAGCGTCCGCACTCCGCGGTCATGAGTCATATAATGCCCAAACCGTTACCTACATTTTTGTCGCAGATAGTCTGTGTTTAACTTCAACCATTTTGACGTAATTGGCTCCAAAGCTACCGAATTCCGTAAAATTACGCACGATAACGGCCATTACACCGTGAAAACCATGCATCGCTTACGTTCCGGGAAGACTTCTGCCTCTTCTCAGAAACCACACGAACAAGAGTCGCATGATGCTCCGACTGAGCCAACTACTCCACTCCTCCAGAATTGTCTCCTCAGATCACAGCTTTAGAGGCACTTAGGATGCTCGCCAGTCGCAGGTCGAGCTCTGACACAGAACTGCTCGCTGTGGCCGATTCTATGCTAGATCTAGGCACCAGTGTTCGGGTGGTTACAGACATGCAGGACACGCCGACACACAGATAGCACATTCAAACCCCGCTTGACACTTACCAAAACAAGTTCAATTAACACTAATAGGAAGTCCACGTACTACGCGCTTTCCAATGAGCCTAAGATGAATAGTAGGCTATACGTTGACGCTAAGTCCCCAAAGGGGCTCTACAACGCAAAGTGTCCTAAATTTAAACAACAATCTGCGATAACTTTAAAACGGTACGAGATAGGATGTCCGTTACTATTAATCACTAATAGGAAGTCACATACGGTCTTTCGATTGGTACCGACATCGGTTACCTTGAATGATTTGAATGACTTTGAACGGCGTTATAGCCCTTATTTTGCTTTATTTCACCGAATTCGATAGCTGTGCAGGCCTATTACGTCACGGTGATTAAAGATCGACCTATATTGTCCGCAGAATATCGTCTTCCACTTTTGGCCAAAACTGACCCACACAGCAGCGCGGGCTGAGCTACTTGTTGTAATTCTAACACCGGTTAAAAGTTGTGATATTGTTTATTTGACACTACTAAGATTACAAACTTCACTGAGTTTACTCTCAGAAATATAGCCGCTGTAAAACGACATGCTGCACCTACACTGTGTACGTGACAGGCGTCGTAGCAAGGCGAGTATCACTAGCGCCATTGATAACAACACGTACACGCCACGTTACGTCAGCGCACGACAGCGACGCTGCGCTGCCCCCGCCAGCTCTGTTCCAACATCAGCAACCGATACACCGCAGTCTCACTCGTGTCACGGCGATTCTGTCGCTTCCTCGTCGTCGCCGTCGGCTGCAGCGTCCACCATCAGGACGCACGTCTCCGAGTTGTCGGCGACGGATGACGTCGATGAGATATCGAGACCGATCGCGCCACCGGACCGGGACGAAGTGGGCAACAACGGCTGCGTAGGGGAGCGTTACTGGGACGCCAGCAGAACAAGTCCGTCACCCAGTGCCGCATTGTAGCCTAGATACCATAGGCACTGTGCTTATGGACTACGGAAAAATAATGGCCTACGAAATCCTTAATTTTTTTAAATATGTAAAATATGATAAGACACTACAGCCTACTTATATTTTGTCATCCCTTTTAGGATTATAGTGGAAATGTACAATAAATTTAACTTTAAGCGCCACATAGAACAGGGACTTTTGTGGGTGTGGGGTGCATCGTCCTGACTGTAGATCAAGTCTTGCACGACGGCGATGTTGTCAGTCGTTTTAATGGATTTGGAATGAACGCTACCAGGACGCTTGTCAGTCGTACCATGAGTATCAATTTTTTGGATGAGTCGGTCAAGGTTGGCTCCGGACCACCCTTTCTGTGGGAATTCATTCATCAGACGCCGTGCGCTCCACGATTTTTCAAGTCGCAATGTTTTCATAACAACGTTGTGTTCTTCGGAGAATTCCCCACAAGCTTTTTCATTACATTGGTATTTCAGTCATTAAAATACAGATTTGTTCACAAATAAATAAAAAAAATCAAACGACTCATTTATTTTCAGAAAACTTTAATAAAAAGTAAAACCAAATAAATAAATCAAAGTGGCCGGATAAATGAACCTGTAAGCAAACGGGGGAGGGGGAATAGTTGTTTCATTTTAGTCGCGCCTTCTAGTGAATATGAATAAATATAATTCAGTAATTCATTATAAAATGCTGCGTAAGTGTGCAAAAAGTTATTAGATTTGGTTAAGGCGATTAAAAGATACAAGCAAAAATATGCACTGGCCTCACTTTTTTGGACCACATGGTATATTTTAGAACTAGAAATTCTCTGCTCAAAACGGAGTTCACCGGAAATACAAGAATGGTCGGGTAAAAGTGGATCTAAGATAAAGTAGAAAACGTGGCAATTGCGAATGCACTGCAACTTGAGGTCGCCCGACACCACGCCAGTCCTTTTCCGCTTTAGTTACGACGTCATGCCAAGTATGAAGTCGCTGAACTTATCCATTGCCGAATTATATCGTTTTTTGCTGCTGATACATTACTTTACGCTGTGACCTTGACCTTCGACCTTGAACATTTGCAATGCATCACCTGTGACGTGATGAAACTCTGTATCAAATTTGAACGCAATTGATCAATCCGCGACTGAGTTATTGCGATTTCAATATTTAACCTAATGACCTTGATCGCCGCGTAGCGTACTGCGCTCGGCTGTAAGATAATTTTCACCAAGTTTGACCTTCGATGACTTATCCGTGCCTGAATTATAGCGTTTTTTGATGTTGATACGTTATGTCACGCTGTGACCTTGACCTCCTACCCGTTGACCTTGAAAGTTCGTGGTACATCAAACGTCACGTGATCAAAGTCTGTACGACATTTGAGCGAAATCGAG
>Ga0049105_1001400_pt1 | contig 10624 bp, 9 predicted proteins | sample WorMetvaBAHAMAS1_FD_61260 | JGI IMG/M metagenome (GOLD analysis project Ga0049105, IMG submission 61260) | Worm MetaG Olavius vacuus BAHAMAS.1 | ecosystem: Host-associated > Annelida > Digestive system > Unclassified | place: Germany: Marburg | collected 2013-04-09 | reverse complement strand
CGCGGGGGCAGCACCAGCGAGCGACTGATGTACGAGCCCGGCGATCTTGAACGCGACTCGCTGACGAACTGGCAGCCAGTGCAGCTGCCGTAGCACTGGCGTGATGTGGTCACTACGACGAGCGCCCGTGACTAGGCGAGCGGCAGCGTTCTGCACCGACTGAAGGCGTTGAAGTAGTCAGTCGCCGATGCCGTAGAGCAGTGAGTTGCAGTAGTCCAGGCGACACGAGATGAACGCCTGGACAGGAGTCTTGGTAGCATTCATGGACAGCGAACGGACTACTGGTCTGAGCTGGCGCAGCTGATTGTAGCCGGAGCGACAGACGGCCTTTACGTGGGCTGCCAGCGACAGCTCACGGTCGATGACAACACCGAGGTCACGAGCGGTGTCAGAGATGGCGACGCGAGTGCCAAGCACCAGGACGTCACGGCAGTCAACCTTGTCCAACAGCTGACTCGAGCCGAGCCACAGCAACTGCGTCTTCGCCGCATTTAGTCGAAGTCTGCACGTACTTAGCCAGGCGTTGATGTCCGCAATGTATGCTGCGAACTTGCTGATTGTCAGAGGGACATCATCAACGGACTTGCTGAGGTACACCTGGCAGTCGTCGGCGTACATGTGTAGACGTAGGTCGTGGCGCGCGACGATCTGCTCCAGCTCGGCGGTGTAGAGCACATACAGTAGTGGGCCGAGCACCGACTCTTGCGGCACGCCAAACAGTACGTACTGCGTTGACGACAGGCATCCACGGTAGGAGACCTGCTGCGTTCGATCTGTCAGGAATGAGCAGATCCATCCAAGAGCCGTGCCCGCGAGACCAAACACGACCTCCAATCTCTGCAACAGGATGCCATGGTCGACGCAGTCGAAGGCTGCTGAGAGGTCGAGCAGGCCGAGCAACGTTACCTCCCGTACATCAGCTGACGTCAGTATGTCAGACCAGACGCGAAGCATCGCTGTTAGTGTAATGTCAGGATGTCGATTTGATTGGACTGATGCTACAGCCTGTTGAGTGCTAGCATGACAAGTCTGATCAGTTTGTGTGCATTTGATGCTGGTCTCATGACAACAAATATCGTGTAGTGTGACATAGTCCTGAGTGACGTGCTTTTCCTCGCTGTCATGGTATAATTTACTATTCCACTGTTGGCCATCTTGCAATAATTAATAATATAAAATATATAGCAAAATAAAAAACAACTTTCCTTCATCTTCAGTGTGCTTGGTACTTGATGAGATTTTGTTACTGATTTCCATATTTGCAGCCAGCATGCATTGTACATTGTTACATAGAGATGCTGCTGTTTAGCTGCCTGTAATCTGTCTGCATGTCAACTGCACAGGTGATGTAGATGGCTCGATAGAAGCCATTCTGGACATTTTAGAGACGTACGATTCACCACATTGTCAGCTACACGTGTTGAGTTATAGTGTCGGCAATGTCACTGAAACTGATATTGATATGGCAGCTACATTTAATGGTAATGTTCTGATGTCAGTCACTGGAATGAACATGTGAACTTGAACATTAGTGACAGCTTTTGTTATAAATAATGTAGTTATTTTTTTAATAACATAGTAAATGTAGTCTAAAATGTAGCTTCAGTATGTTGAATAGTGGCAAAGTAAAAGTGACTATTTTTACTTTTTTTGTGTTAATATTGTTTTAATAATATTGTATAAGTGATTGTTTCAATAATTTAGTGTATAAATGTTAGACTTTAAAAGTAATGACTTAAACTTTAAAATTGATAACTTTCGAATTGACACAGCACCATCTTCAGCAAACAGTATATGTATGCTTTATTATTTACGTGTATGTTGTGGTTGATTTCGCCCTCCCCTCGTAAATGTTTGAGCTAATGCGATTGCTGTACCATGTGAATGATGTTTGATGTGGCGCAGGTGTTGTATACGGCTTCAATGTGTCACTGCCAGAACACGTGTCTGCAGTTGCCAAGACACACAAAGTACAAGTGCTGTTACATAAAGTCATTTATAAGCTGATTGCTGACATCAAAGACAAGCTTACTGAACGGCTGCTACCACTTGAAGTGGAAGAAGAGATAGGTGAGTTATTCTCAGTGAAAAGTTAATGTTGTTGACTGCACAGTGCAGCATAAAACTGTGTTTAGTTTCTCATCTTATCAATCATAGCATACTGAAACCTTTCATCAGTGCACACTTTGGGCCAGAGTTATCAAACTTTGGTACTGTACATGACCTTTTTACATGAATCTTTATTCATCAATATCTGACAGCAACAACAGTTCACACTAATACAAACACAACACAATAGAAATGACAGTGAATAATGAAGACAGACTACGAGAAGGACAGACTACACAGAAAGCTTTAAACGGTATTGGTACTGCTTGTTAAGGTCCTAAGAAATCTATCTCGCCTACTGCACAACTCACATCAGAACTACTATTGCACACACATTCACTGACATTTAACAAAATTGGTTTACACATTGTATTACACAGATGTAATAATACAGTGTCATTCATAGCAGACTTGGAGTTCTCAAGACTTGAGTCTTGGTCTCGAGACGTCTCAAGACCCGTTTTTATAAGTCTTGGTCTCGGTCTTGGTCTTGGAACCTCAGAGTCTTGGTCTTGGTCTTGGTCTTGGAACCTTCAAGTCTGTGGAACAATCTACCACTTCATCTCTGTGACTTTGAACTATCGCTTTCCGAGTTTCGCTGGTTACTGTAAACGCCTTTGTTTGGCTGAAGATCGCGGCACCTAGTGACCTACTTTTAGATGTAGTGCGCTTTACAAATGTACTTACTTACTTACTTACTTACTTTCCTTACTTTTCTTTTTCTGATGGATTACGTGGTTACGAAAGCTAGTAGGTGCAGTAAGCATTAGTGGTGTGTAGGATGTACTGACTAGTGGTCTGAATTGCTTTAATGCTCTATCAAAGACGGTGCTATGGATGGGTAACAAAACAATTACGTTTTCATGCCTTTTCTTTGTGTTACACACCTGAAAAATGCTATATGGCTTATAGTGTAATGATATGGAAAGACTGAATTTCTAAAACAGTGTTGCTTTTATTTTGGGTCACGCCCACCACATCTATCGTTCACCATGTGTGGCCACGCAGCTTCTAATGTAGTGAGGCCTGAGGCGTCAACTGCCGCAGCAGTTGATACAGCAGTCATCAACTCACACACGTGGCAACTGGACACGTGTGCTGCTACACTCTGTGCTGATGCTGATTCTGATGTGATGACTGAGTAACATTTAAATACCTATCCTGTTACCGAGTGTGGTTCTTCTTCATCTATATCTCGTCAAGACTCATGCCAGTTAACAACATTACAATCATGTTTTGAACAATGGACTACGTTATAAGTGCACTAGTTGTATATTGCTTAACAGAATATTTGTTTATTAAAAGCTGACATGACGTAGCTTTACAGCACAAGTAACAAATAAAGGAAACAAATATAGCATAAAATTTAACATTCAGTACACGTCTTTGTACAATATTCTGTGTATGAAGTTCAGTTCATCTAGCTGGGATTTGGATGTGAGACAGAGTTCATGTCTTTGTGGTCTGGGTGAGTATCCACAGCCAGGACGCTCAGGTGGAAGGAGTTGGTGCAGAACGTGATGTTCATAAAATGTGACGCAATGCAACAGTTTATCATCCATGTTAGATACTGGTTCGTCAGTGCTAAGTAGATCAGGAGGACAGAAACCACAGCTAACTCCTTGATGTATAACGTATGTTATATATTATGTAAAATTATGTAAAAGGCTGCTATTCGCTGCCGGTCAGATGACAACATAAATCCTACCAGGCATTCTGCACTAGGCATGCTGCATGCTGTTGTAGGTGAAGCAAACGTGCTGGCTCCATTCACAGTTACTGAAGGCAAACAGAAAGTGTTTGTCGCTGGTTGTCGCTGTTGTAAAGGCATGCTGCACAAGAAGAAACTATTCAAACTGGTTCGCGATGGTGATGTGCTTGCTACAGGTAGTTGATTTGATCACTTGTATTGTTTATGTTGTACAAGGAGACACGACAGATATAATGAAAGAAAACAAACATACTCAGCATCTACATGCACCAAACATACATGTACAGTGTGTCCATAAAAAATGAGACTAAATTGTTTTCGTAATATCTTCTACACACAACTCGTGCGATTCTGCTGAAATTTGTGGTACACAGTTACGTGAATAAATTTGCTGCAAAATTATGTAAAATTTTTCCACCTCACCTGAATAATGTCTCTACACTACTTTGTGAAACTTAAAATGCTCATTGAGTTGAGTTGTTGGAGAAAGAAACTCCAAAATTTTTACCACCTTAACTGTAGCCTCCAAATTCGACACATTTGAATCCAGTTCTGGACTGATCTGCGGCAGACTGTTCCAAACACGAGCGGTGGCGACCGGAAAGGCTTGGTCGCCGATAGTTGACAGCCACATACAGCGGACAATCAGCCATGGGGAAGAGGCGAAACATAGACGACGTCAAGCATCAAAGTCTGCTGGCTGGCGAAGTTCGTCGGCAAGGTGCGACGGTGCTGCTCCGTGCTGACACTTGTAGGCAAGGACAGCGAGCTTGAAATCACTCCGCTCTCTTGTCTTCAACCAGTGCAGTTGGTGAAGGAGTGGAGTGATGTGGTCGTACCACGATGATGAGAACACCATCCAAGCAGCAAAGTGCATCACAAACTGAAGTCGCTTGAGAAGATATAGCGGAATGCTGGTGAGGTTTGTGTTTCCGTAGTCCAGACACATCAGGATAAGAGACGTCACCAGTGACTGGAGAACGACACATTACAGCGAAGCAGGCAGAGACAGTCTTCATGACATGAGACCTCAGTGGACAACGGCTGTTGGAATGATTTTGTCAGTGCGAACTCGAAGTGGCGACTGCGGCAGCTGATGAGAACGGCAGCTGGTAGTAGACCACAGGATCTCGGTCTCTGCAGTGTTAAACTGGAGCTTATTGGAAAGCATCCACTTTTCAACATCATCAGCACAACTGGTGATGGTGTTCTGCAGCTCCAGTGATGCAGACGGACGGCAGAATCCATATATCTGTGTGTCGTCTGCATAGAGATGTGACTAGAGACCATGACTCTGGATCACAAGATCAGGTCGGAGGTGTACCGCAGGAAACAGTTGGGCCGAGAACCAACCTCTGTGGTACAGTACACCACACACAATAAGTGTTGGAGATGATGCGAAGGATCTGATTTGGACATACTAGTGTGCCTGGAACCACTGCAGCACCACATCAGACAGACCAAGGGCCCAGGAATTGGGTTACACACACTAGCTTCATATTGATGTACTTTGATTATTTTTGTTCCTTTGAAGCAGGAGCTAATGCAGTTATCCTGTCTGTCTCTTTGTCTGTTAGCATTATTATTCAAAAATCTGTCTATGAATTACTGTGAAATTTTTGGTAGAGTTAGGCTTGTCATTGCAGAACAATCATCAATCGTATTCTATTTTATGGGTGATTGTCATCTGCCTGTAGCTTCATCATTGTACTTTGTTCACATTCACTTGGTGGCAGTCTATTGGGGATATGCTCTGTTTGAGTGTTGTCTTGTTCCTCGTATTGTATTTCTTTTGTGTTTATATTTGTAGGAAGTTTGCAGTCACTAAAACACTTCAAGAATGAAGTTGAATCAATAAAAACTGACGTTGAATGTGGTTTAAGTTTCACAGACCAGTCAGTTGCACCACAAGCTGGTGACGTTGTGGTGTGCTTTGAGTATCGGAAGGTAAAGCCGGAATTGACTTGGAATTTAGAGTTCTGACACTGTAACAGTTGTGTAACTCGTTTTTATGAGCTAAGAGTGTTACCGGTCAACAGCTCTCTGACTGTGTCTGTCTGTGTGTCACAGGGTGGCACAAATCAGAACCGCTGCAGGCAGAGACTTGTATTTCTGCATGCTTACACGTACTGGTGAACTATGATCACAAACCAAAAACTATGTCTGTCTGAGTGACCTAATTTACTGTGTTTATAGTTCGTTATGGAGAATGCATATATAGCGGTGCTGCCAGCTGAGCTTCACAGCCGAGGGGCTGCTTGTTGCTAGGAATAAGCATCACTCTGAGAAAGTTCTCACGGAAGTTTTTGACTTTAATTACTGACAGATCTATAAGTGCCTTTGTGTGGAGTATGTATGCGTGGTCAGTCAACGGGGATTTGTTGCTGCATGTACAGGGTGGGCAGAACACTGGTCCATTTTTAAAACTTGTAACTTCTGTATCTGATGACATAGAATTGTGTTCTATATATCAAAATGTCTCACTTCTTTATCGGGAGTAAAACTGGTGTTTTGCATTTTACCACATTTAAATATTCTTAGCAGAAGTAAAGTGAACAAGATTCTACTAAAAATAGCAATTCATCACTCGCCTGACATGTCTGCTTACCTGTGTTCTTTTATGTAGGAGTTTATTAGAGCAGAAAACTTGTCACCAAATAAATAGTTTGGACTTCAGTTCAGTCGATTTCTGAGGATGGGAGCTTTGAGTTGTCAACAGATCTGAGACATTGATGATATGAAGTGCTTTCTGTTAGACTGTGGGTCAGATGAGTTAAGACTCAATAAATGGGGCACTAGACCACCTTAGTAACCAACGTTGAATAGAGCACTTGTTAGACATGCTGAATTCCTACTCGACTAGCATATGTTCGTGTCAGCATGGGTTGTAAATTTTAAGAGAGAGAGCTATGCAAAAATTTAATGTTATTGCATTAGTTAATTGTTATTTTGTGTAGTAATATTGTTCTTTGAACTTGTACAAAAATATTTAAATGGTCCAGCGTTTTAGCCCACTCTGTAGGTAGTAAACAGTAAGCAGGTGATCAAATATTGCCAGTGACTACAGATATACAGTAATAAGCACATTTTATCATACTGCCTGTCTGTCCTTGTGTATATGTGCTATTGTGAAGTTATTACATTCGACATTGTTAGGCGCTAATATGTAGATAGTGGAGTTAATGGTCTCACCAGCTGTAGATTCCAATCCGCTTTACTGTGCCACTTCTACGTAATTTGGGCTTCCATGTCGTCTTGCTTCAAGTTGCTGTGCAGCTCAAAATGCCAACTGCACTTCTTCATCACCGCTGCCTTCAGTTGTGTACTGAAGTGAGTTGATGAGGTGTCGCACCTGTGCCTCGCTGATATTATCAGAACACTGGCAGTCTCCAGCTGTCAACAAAGTCGGGCGTTTGTACCCCTTTGAATGCTCTCTTCTGTCTTTCACAGGTGTAGCTACAACTGTACTTTGCTGCTCCTCTATGTCGAGGTCGCTATCACGCTGTCCTCTAGAGTTGCGTCATCGTCATTATCATGTGATGGATCGTAGCCGCTGGGCTGATAGATCCCACCAGATCCGTCATTTCATTGGAGTTGTCTTTGCCTCGGCTGCTCCAGTGGATCCATCATTCCATCGCATCATCCCACAGACCGGAAATGTTGTGTTGACCAGCTGCAGCGTGGACATCTGCCTGAATGCAGACTGTACTGCTGTTGCACACCTCACAAGTCGATCCGTGCTCCACATCAGATGCATGATGATCCGTGAGACTCATCAGGCGTTGTGAAATTCGCGTCGGACCCGTGTGTCTACGACTTACACCATTGCCGCTCCCCTCACGACCAGAGCCGGACGTGATGGACCTCGTTGTGTCATCAGTTAACAGTGTGTGTGTGTGTGTGTGTGTGTGTGTGTGTGTGCGTGTGTGCGTGTGTGCGTGTGTGAATGTGTGTGATGTAATTTGTGCCTGGATTGGATGATGGAGTCTGGACTTTGATTGGAGTGATTTATGTTTATTATTTGGCATATTGACGGAATATTGTGGAAGATAATAAGGAGAAGAAAGAATTTATCAAGTTTTCTTATCAAACAACCAACCACACAATGCAAACTTACAATTACAGATCTCTCGACATCAACTTAACACACTTCACTGTTACATAAGGTCACCACAGACAATGTCTGTCTATCAATAAACCAGTACATACTTGACTCTACAAGACTAAAGAAATGATACTGTCTCCACTACAATATCACTAGAACAATCGCAATGACTATCCAGTACAGAAACCGCTGTTGGAATAACCTTTTGACTTAGATATACACTGGTGCAACACCAAATAGGCCTATCAATCTGCTGGCCAAATCGGTTATCGTTTCCGAACAGAATTAGGGCGCCACTACATTTAATTATTAATGTGGAATTAAATTCACATAGCAACTACTGAAAAGCTAAATTAATTGTCTGACTGTCCTGTCATTTTAATAAGGCATTACTTTAATGTGGTCGCCATAAATAATTTGTAATGCTCGTTTTTGTTAAGATTTCAATTGGTCACTTTAATGTAGCAGTAAGGTTGTGATTCCAGACAGAGCATGCATACTTACTGAGATTGGATATTATTACTGTAATGTAGGCCTAACAGTAATGTGATCTTTAATTGATAAACCAGATCGTTTGAGCAGTTTAAGGAAATATAACTTGGACATTTTCTTGCATATCAGGTCGATATTGCAACCCCAGTTCAAGTTGTTTGAGAGTTGTAGGCCGAGTATTTTAAATACAGAAATACGTTCTATTTTCTATCCATCAATCTCCAGATGTGGTATACTTTTTAGTTTTGCCTTTCCTATTATATTTCTTTAGTTTTATTGCAGATTATTAAAAATTTAACATGTTGTTGTCGTGACCATGTATAGGCTGGCTAAAACTTGAAAGATGGCGTTATTGACGTTCCCCGTTTTGTACAGTAAGCACAACCATATGGCACTAAAGTGGCTGCAGTACGCAAATCTGCAAGTAGATAGAGCACGCGTTAACCTATTTAAGTTGCGTACGTGCATGTACATCAAGAAGAAGAGGTGGACCCAGAAGTTGTCGACGGGGCATGACGAGGTCTGGGGCGGAGCCTCCAGCTGGATCCAGGGGCAGGCAGAGCCCCTGGTAGGAGTTTGGTGGGGCTTGGGGACTCCCCCCCCCTCCCTCAGCGAAAGCTGAACACTTTGCATACCTGACAGTCAATTTTAATTCTTGCATGCAGTTTTGCACATGGAGGTTCTGAATATGCGAAAGGAAAAAAGTCAAGCGGCCTGCTACACTTACAGACGGCGATGAGCTTGGGATGCAACTCATCCTCTGCCTATAACTGTAACTGCCCCTGCACTGCAGCCGAGTTAAGAATCAATCAATCAATCAATTTATTGATTTAGCCAACTGTGCAACAACAAAAATGACGACAACAAAAAATGTCCATTAGCTACATCACAAAGCCGACCATAAAATGGAGACAATAACTGGAAGTTGAAATGATAGCTGGAAATAAAAAGTTAACTACTCGAGTATCGGGTACTGGAGTACAGTGCTACACGAGTACTCAAGTACTACTCGTGGCAGCAGCTCTGACGTCATGGAAGATAATAGATATTCTTTGAGGTGGACGGACGGGCGAAAATGGAGTCGCGTCAGATAGGTATAAGTATATCACAAAACTTCGGGTAGAAGCCGGGGGTGCTTTCAGTTGCACAGGCTGCCTGCACACCGTCTGTGCCGGCGCCCGCAGGGCAGGTAGCCTGCGGCAGACAGTCCCGCTGAATGCAGGCTATGCATGTAAACATGGAAGGTGTATCTAGTGTAAAACTTGTTGATAATGACCCCATCACGTACAGATAATTTTGTCTTACTTCTTTTCTAGGTCAGACTTATTTGTTTTTACCCGCTTGGAGTGCTTAAGCGCTTCCCAGACCCCTTAGCTGTGGCCGGGATACTGGGGGAGGGGTGGCAATCTGTTAAATCTGTTTTTCATACTCTGCATTCTCCAAAACTACAGTTACCAAAACAACACCAAAGTAGCCCATATATGGCAAAATAGGTTCTATTGTCGTTTGTGGGGTTTGTGAATTTTCCCATTTTTTAACATGGCAGCATGCAGACACCACAGAAGAACATGCTACCTTGTGATAGTCGATAGAGGTCTCATGTCACGAAGACTGTCTCTACATGCTTTGCTGTACTGTATCATCTGTGAAGTGTCCGCCAGTCCGTTCTCCAGTCGCCACTCGCTGGTGATGTCTCTTATCCTGATGTGGCTGGACTACGGAAACACAAACCTCACCAGCATTCTGCTATTTCTTCTCAAGCGACTTCAGTCTGTGATGAACTTTGCTGCTTGGATGGTGTTCTCATCATCGTGGTATGACCACGTCACTCCACGACTTTACCAACTGCACTGGTTGCAGACAAGGGAGCGGAGTGATTTCAAGCTCGCTGTCCTTGCCTACAAGTGTCAGCACGGAGCAGCACCGTCGCACCTTGCCGACGAACTTAGCCAGCTGGCTGACTTTGAGGCTCGACGTTGTCTACATTCCGCCTCTTTCCCGTCGCTAACTGTCCGCTGTATGCCGTTGTCAACTATCGGCGACCAAGCCTTTTAACGTGGCAGCATGCAGACACCAGAGAACATGCTACTAGGGATGTACCGGATATCCGGTTCCGGTTGGCCGGATATCCGGCCATTTTTGGCTATCCGGTTCCGGTTCCGGCAAAAATATTGGCCGTCGCCGGATATTGCAGCCGGATAATTTAC
>Ga0049105_1001399_pt1 | contig 10624 bp, 6 predicted proteins | sample WorMetvaBAHAMAS1_FD_61260 | JGI IMG/M metagenome (GOLD analysis project Ga0049105, IMG submission 61260) | Worm MetaG Olavius vacuus BAHAMAS.1 | ecosystem: Host-associated > Annelida > Digestive system > Unclassified | place: Germany: Marburg | collected 2013-04-09 | reverse complement strand
CTACGGCATAACAAAGGTCAATATCAGGACATTCTTACCAAATGACTAAAATTTCAGGACAATTTCTGATTTCAGGACAATTTTAAAATTTCAGGAATATCAGAAATTTCAGGACAACTGAGAGCCCTGTTATTATCAAATGTCACATATGAAATCGGTGTTGCATGCATTCATAAGACATGAACTAATTAAAAAATTATCAGCTTTCAGGTTTCAATCATAATTGTTTGGTGTACTTAATACCAGTTCACCACAGTGTATAAGAAACACATCAAACGCTATTTTGACATCAGTTCTTTGTCACTTCGTGCAATGACAAACAAAACTTCTAAGCACCAGGCATTATGCCTCATAATGTAACAGCAACATTTTTCTTGCTGTCACAATCAGCTACTTGTATTACCATACCTTCAGCACAGGTGGCTAGGCAGTCCAGAGCTAAAGCTACACAATGTTTGGCGACGTTAGGCGTAATAATGCAGTAGAGGATAGTGTGAATTTGAGCTATATAAGTAACATTATGATTACTACCACTACTACTGCTGCTGCTGCTATTACTAGTAATACTATTGTTATTATTATTATTGCTATTAGTGTCCTAGCAGTCACTGACTTTATGCCACGTTAATCAGTTCGTTGATGATGATGATATTATCATTAATAATGCACATATAATCAGCCTCCTTCAAATCATCTCTCTACTAAGCAGTTACCAACAAGGATGGCTGCAACAGTGCAAACCACTGAAGACAGCACAACAATGTTAATACTGTACCTGTCCATTCGACGGCACAGACGGCGGGCTTGTGATGGACCCTGACGGCATCACTGGAGCAGGTGATGCAAAACCTGTGACACTCCCCTGTGGTTCGATCCTAGCATCAGTGTCATCATCGTACTGCGACACATTGCACTGCACAACTAGCACATAGCTCTACATTTTAATACTGGCTGACTGAGAAGAATTTAACATCACACCCTACTCCTAATTTATGACACTCAGAAGACGAGTCTTTTTAGGCAGTCGATTACACTGATGCTGACAACCAAACTAAAACAACCGAGAGACAATACATGCCAAATGCACCAATAAAAACTGAATATTAAGACAAATTAACCCAATTTAAAACATGCAGCTGCCAGATTAGACTCTACATCTTACTGTTTTATTGCATTTATTGTTGTATTTCCGTACAACGCCGATGAGCCCCGTAATGGGCACCCGGTAATTTACCATGATGTGGACGATGACGATAATACAAAAAAATACAAGAACTTAAAACCAAATGCTCTGGTTCACTTGTAGCAAATAATCAAATAAGTGTGCTTATAACTGCCTATTATTGCAAAATGCAGTAAAGCACAGAACAGTTGAGATAATCTTCCATCTGATCCTTCAGACACTCATCACAGCTCAAATTTATCTACTGGAAGAGGCGAGGGTCTGTGTAGTTTTAATACTGACATAAATGAACGAATACCATATCTATACAAATAAACTATCCCGCAGAGAAAATAGCAAACATCTGACATTTAACTTCAGCAAAGAGAACAGCGTGAATACGAAGCGAAATTAACTTCTGTTTTGTTTAAATGGCGACAGCTAAAATGAAAAAAAACCTGAAAAATCACTTAACAACTATCGCCAAGCTGTGCTCTATGGCATTGCCAAGTATTTGAGCTACTCGTGTTGCTCAAGCTGAGAAAAAGTTGAGTTTTATTTTTGAGCTTGAATATTCAATAACTAACCAATGTGCTACTTTCTATGCCTACTTATTCTTAACTTTCATTTTTTTCTCATGTGAATTTTTCAAATTACAACCTTGGCTGATAAGAAGCATTTCTGGCATTATTTTGACTCAATTCAAACTGCTGCTGTATTAAACAATTGAATGATGATCTAGGTATCGTTTGTTTTGGACTGCCCTGCTGTTAATAGCTAACTTCTGGAATCAGTCGAGTATTTCACTACTCGATCAAAAGCTCGACAGTAAAAAGCTCGATTCGCACAGCCCTACTGAGCACACACTTAGGTGTACTACCTGCTTAATGTAAGGCACTGGAACGAGACCAGTTCTGCCATATTCATTACTGACCGTCCACCACTGTTCTTCATCCTTACGCACCAATGTCAACACTTCATCTCTCTGGAATGGTAAATCATCTGGATCCTATGACGACATTCACCACAACAATCACTGCAACAAACCTCACTACATTATCCTTGACATCTGAAATAATTCATCAGAGGCAAAACGAGCAAAATATGGTAATCTACCATGCACCACTTCACTACTGCTTAATATTCTATCTAAAATTTTTTAAACATCTACTATGAAATCCACTGCAAATTTTAAAACCAAATACGCTAAAAACAGGCAATCTTGTCTACTACTATAAGCACACCATCTCAGTACAAAACAACTGAAGGCGACTTCTTACATCACCAGTTCTGCTCAACGTCATGGCATTTGCCATCATCTTAAAATACACACTGCATCACTGCCAGATTTTTAAAAAGACAATAACAATACTAAGGTCTGATAAAACATGAAATAACGACACTAAAGCCAACGACACATGCTCCAGAAACCGGCACCATAAAATCGACGCCAGAATCTGGAGCGTGTGTCATACCATCTGGCATGTGTCTGGTGTCAAATTTTTTCTAGCGCCAGTTTCTGGAGCCCAATAGAAACTGCTCTAATTATTTCTGTGCCGGCACGAACGGCCTTCTTTGATTGGTTGACGGATGTGTTTACATTCAGTGTTTCCACTGTTTGGGATTTTTGAATTTGAGGATCAACTTGGGATTTATGGGAAACTGCAATTCATCTTAGTAATTTTAGAGGCACATAAAATACAGGTAATGAAACTTACAGAAATTCTGAAGCGTAAAATAATCACTAAGAGCTAAGTCGTTTTGTTGATTGCGTTTCTTTGCAAACATTACGGTATTAGCAATTTTATTACATTAAGATCTTTAATGTCATCCTGGGATTCCCCCCATAAACTTCGAAATTCCGGAAAAGGAGAGAGAAACATTGTTTACATTCGCTTCTGTTCACTTTTACGTTTGGTTTGCTATGTCTTATCTTGAAATTGTAGGATGGAGTGGTGTGACGAAAAAAGGGAATTACTAATAACTTTTTCTTCGCAAAATACTTTTCTGTTTAGTGTTAAACTGAGTGATTATCACAATGGGATGAAAAGAGCTCAGTCTTGGTCATCTGCCATTACTAATTTCAACGCCATAAATCGACACCAGTTTTTCGTGCCAGATGGAATCGGTACGAAAAACGGGTGCCATAATCTGGCGTTGAATTTATGGCACCGGTGTCTGGAGCGTGTGTACGAGGCTTAAGACGATGTAGACAGATTCAACAGTTGCAACTTACCCGCCCTTCAAACGGAAACTTAGCAATGTACTTTGGACGGTTCAGCTGCAACGAAACACACATCAGAGAAGCTGATGAAGATAAGGAAATATAACATACCCCAGTATGTGACAGCATAGTCTTATCACACAAAGTGCCAGTGCATAAACTATACGGATAATGGAGTATACACAACAAAATACATGGTGCAATTAAGGCAATAAGTACATTAACATAATGGATAATTAAACTTTATTATGTCCACATTACTGACGTAATATGACTACTGAGCAGCATTTTGCATGATTAAAAAATTGAGAAATATATTGAGAACTGCTGCTTTATATCAACCACTATAACAGAGGAACTTCTTCGTTGGGAGAAAAATATGCTCGGCAACTGATCGCGGGATCGGGACGGGAATGGGACCTGGGTTCACGGGAATGGATCGGGACACAGCTTTACGGGACAAAAACACAGCTTCACAATCACATGACTGGGACGGGAGCAGGACGATTGCTTGCAGGAGTGGGAATGGAAAGCTAGTCCCATGCAATACTCTAGGATGAACAGACAACAAACCCATTTCAACTGGAATAAAAAAAATATTTAAAATTAACGCTAACTGATCAGCGAAGACTGGCGAAACCAAATGAAAATCCCTAAAACTCTCCCACATTTCGGAAATCAACTTACTATGTAATGGCTGTTAAATGTCATCTCAAATCCCACTATTAATGACGATTTGATCTCCAGTTTGTTTTCACTTTTCACATATCTGACTGAGTTTTGTACTGACAGAATGGCTTCATGTAGACCTAGTACTAAGCAGTTTATTAAACTGATTGACTAACTGTAAGTGTACACAAAATAAATTCATACCGGTGGTCTAATTAACGACGTGGTATCCAGATAATGAGTTTTATAGAAATTCAGCAGTGCTGGTAGACTAGAAAACTCCTGTTCACCGATTCGAAACCGTGTAACACCACCAGTCTGTATTCTGTTGATTATGTAGTGACTGTTCTTATTGTCTTCCCTGCAAAAGCACCGCAGATTCATTGATGTGCTGCCACAGTTATGACAATCATATACGTTTTGGCAACAAACAATAATGAGAGCCAAATTATGCATTTACAGTTTCAGTGTTAACATGCAAAAATGCAGATGGTTCTGTCTAATTCATTTTACACAGAAGATCTCAATATTTTCACACTCTGCTACAATACGCTGATGTTCCACTCCACCACTGGTGATTGCGCATTTCCGGTTGCAGCTTCGCGCATATGGAACAGTATGCCATCTAGCATCACCTCGTCGACATCAATGACTGCTTTTAGGCAGCGTCTCAAATCAGAGCATTTCTTGTGATGTTTTGGCCCAGACTGTGTCAGACGATTCTGCTCCGCTTTGCTCATTTCTCTGTATCATGCTTGACTCCGAACACGTCCTTTTTTATTGTAAAGTGCTCTTGCAGTCCAAGGATTTATGACACTTTAATCAAATTTGTTCATAATAATAACAATAATAATAACAATAAAATTTGCACAGTCTCACAAGTTCTGTAAGCAAATACAGAGTCATTTGTTCATGATGCTGATACAATATAACATTATTAAAAACTAAATCAAAAAGTGTCATTCTCAACTGTTGTTTAAAAGTTCCAAATGGTTGGTGCTGCTAAGAATGCCTTCTTGGCAACCTCAGTCCATGTGAACAATATGATAAAGAGTGGAGCCAAAAATGACCTCAGCAAAAGGTTGTTGCATTGCCAATGTGGTCTGAACTACTGTTACTAAGATGTTGGTATTACATTATGTCTTGCATTTCCATTTCTAACATTAACAGACAGAAATACTCACTTGACGCAGAGCACATAGTCACCGCGTATTGTCGTACTGTCACGAATAAAAAATACACCGCTGTCGCGCTCGTTTTGAAGAATGCTGTTGCTTTCTTCGCGGGACAATAAACCGAGATACCAACTAACAGCATCAGACATGCACAGAAACATAAACGTCAGAACATCGCATCTGCTGAAGGCTTCAAGCTGCAGAACTGCTGCTACATTTCAATCTTTATAAACTCAGATTAAGTGTATTCAATCCCAAGCTCCATGTGACCATTCATTTCACACGTTCTCTCATAAACAGATGACTTTAGCAATAAGCCGTGTTGTCACAGCAGTGAAGCTGAAGCTGAGTAAGGTTTAACTTCCCACCAAACACATTATAGGTCATACTGGGGACAGTTTTTCATGGCTCAAGTAACCAAACCAACCAATGTCACGTTCATATCAATAAAGTCCCACAGCAATTACAGCAACACACCATTTTCATGTCAAGCACCACTTTTGTGATAATGCTCTTAAGTACTACTTTTAAGAACCACAAATTTGTTTTCAGATAAAATCAAAAGTGTTTTAGTTCAATAGTCTTAATGACAACAGGTTATCAATAATCCACAAAAGCAGAAATGTGTCTAAAGCTATTAACTATATGAAAGTGAACTTGACACCTGCCGTCAAATCTTCAAAATACAATTCATTAGTGATAATTGCCAACACAAATGCACATAATTAAATTTCATTATTCACTGTCACTGTGTAAAACAAAGATGCATTCAAGTGCTTTGTGAATGAAATACAGTTCAGCTATGGACGAAAGCTATACACTAAACAACACAAAATGCTAAAAATTTCACAGCAAGTACTCTATCGATACACTGGAAGTGCTGTTCACTCCATGACATCCTATACATGTAGACGGGTAGTTACATTACACAGTACTAACTTCAGAGTCTTTTCAAATTCAAATGCTCTCTAGAAATTATTCTCACTTACTTACTACTTAAAAATTACAATTCATACCTGTTTTTGTCATCAGGATCAAAGTCAGCCATGATATCGAATGTTTTCACCTAATGTCATCTGTTAATACATTAAAAAACAACAATGTTGAGTTATATTAGAAAGTATGCGTCACTGAACAGTGCACAAAATGGTGTATAAACATAATACATGGCCCTTTAGTAAAATGTGGATGTATAGATATGGATGTCAAATGTTTAAAATGTGGAGAAATATTGTAGACATTTATCTAAGGATTTTATGGGTAACATTAGGGTTAGGTTCACTGGCAGGCAGAGAGTTAGGGTTAGCATTAGCTTAGAGTTAATGTTCGGGTCAGCATCAACATCCACATTTTACACATTCAACATCTGCATCTGCACGTCTGCATTATACCAATAGCCCAGTACATGATATTACAGTGCAGGTGACTTGACGTCACCAAAAACGACGAAGACCTAGATATAAGCCTGGAAGCCATCAAAACTGCCCTTCACATTAACTGAAATCAATCAATAAAAGTGTAAAGTGTCAGCTCTGTGCCAAGGCATGAAAACAATGATATATAAATATGAAGCATAGTAAACAGAGAATATTAAACTCTGACACTAAGACGTATTTAAACAGTGCTAAGTAAATTTGATCTTACTACATCAAAATATTGACCTCGAGTCACATAAAGTCAGCAACGACAAAATTGTACAGTGTAATTAATAAAGAGTGATACTACTACCTCTGTATTAGCAGAAAATAATGAACGTATTCCAAACGGCAGGCAACATTGGGATTGGTTCACATATGTTGCGTTAGAAAACAGGGAGCGAGTTTCAATCACATTATCATTGAATACATTAAAATGATACTCTTTATTAAGTTCAGCATTTAGATTTGCAGCTGCTTACTTGCTTACTGACATGGTCCAGCTATGTGCCAATGGTGAAACAAATCGCAGTTTCTCAAGATCCAAAAATCAGACCTCTCTTTATGGAAATTACAAGTCTGACAGCTGAACCGCAAGATACCACAGCAACCCCAAAGCCAACAATCGGATCCCTCAAGGTCCGACAGTCAAACTTCTATTTCCAAAACTACAGATCCGAAAGTCGGACCACGATATAGCGTCTCTACATCCGAAAGTTGAAATTCTACTTAACAAAATTAACTTGTACTCTCATCCACAAAAATAAGTAAAATAATTTGTTAGTTTACAGTGTGCCGATACTTGCTCTGTTACTGCTGCATTACTTGATACTAAAAATTATGTTGCTGAATTCTTCCCGGAAAAAATTCCTGATACATCTAGGGATAATGAAGTCTAGTCAAGTCGATATTGCATTTGCTCGGCGCCATCGACCCACCGTCTATTGAAACCATAAGTGCTTTATTGCAAGTCAATTTAAACCGAGTCAAAAGTGTAAAGGATAGTAAATGATAGCAATGTTGATGAAAATAGCATTACAGTTACGAGGCCTGTACATCGCTAAATTTCTACATGCCTCTCGCCAGCTGATGCATGTGTAGCGTATGTGCCCGTGTGGACAGTTTTCTCTATCTAAACAGCCTATAGTCATCTGGCGGCTAATGTCAGTTAGGGGTGAAACTTCGTATTTGACTCTCCAACGACTGTGAATTTTGATGTAACTACTACACCGCATTTGGAGAAATTAAGTGCCTCTCTCATTCCTATTTCCCGACCAAATTAGTTTCTTTCAAGCACTCGTCCTATCAGTTCTTCTTTATGCAGCAGATATTAAGTCACTATGCGTTTTACATGAAATGTCTCTCACAGACCCTCGACATCCTATGGTACCCTAATTGACAGCTGTGGTACTAGCAATGATCACCAAGACCAGTGTTTATTTCTCTCACCAAACACACATAGGATGGCAATATATAACCCTACTTGCTGATGATGTTACTGCTCAGCAAGCTGTTGTGTCAAAAAACGCCTCTGTTGGTTCCCATCCTCAGCCGGCTGCGGAAACGTCGGCCAAGTTATTGACATCATCATTATACAAATTAAAATGGCGAAAAAAAATTAAAGCCAGTACTCTAGCAATTTTTCACTCTAGCACCTCAAGAGTGAATGTGACTTTCGGTCTTTGACTTGCATACACACAAAATACAGATCCGACTTTCTGACACTGTAGTATCTTGCAGTCCGACTTTCGGATAGGTAGCATCAAACCTCAAGGCAATGCGAAAACAAGTTAATAATCAATAATTATTGAATCAGATCGGCGATCTGATGGTAAGTAAGTCAATAACTGATAGGATCAGATCGCGGCGTAGCGGCGATTGACGTTAAGGTGATAGAAAATTGAGAGGCTCAGATCGGCGATGCGTTCATGGTAAGTTTGTGTTCTGTGTTGTTGACAGTCCCAAGTTTCCAACTAGTGTAACTATGTTCACAGTATCGTTGCCGTTTGCCAACACTGTGCTACTGGTATTTGTCTCGAGGATTCAGGTTCGAGTAAACTACAGTAGGCCTAATTGCTGTTTTTACTGCTGTTATTCAGACTCGTTAAAGCACAGGCGTAGCCAGTGGATGCAGGGCGAGAACTCAATTTTTACTGGGTGGCTGGAGGGCACGGGTGGTTAATTTAGGGGGTAGATTGTATACTGAGGACCATATGACTATAAAAAGGTCATCACCATTTGAGGCAGCAATAGAGTGCTTCCTGCAGCAAAAATCCTGGCTACGCCTATGCGTTAAACGCATGTGTGGTTGTTTAAAGAATATGACTTGGTGAATGCTCATCTCAATGTATCATTTTTTACAACACTTTGTTGTCAGCTAGTGGCGATCTGACCCTATCAGTTACATAGTGGCTATGATTCCATCAATACCCGACCAATCATGTGTGCACACGCGTATCACGTGCGCACACGCGTATATATATTAAGCTACCTTATGTCAGTTCCTTTCCTTTTCTTCGTCGATTGTAGGGTTAGGGTTCGGGTTAGTAGTAGGGTTAGGGACAGTGTTAGTTTTATTTTTTTATTGCATTTTTTCTTTCCGATGTATGTTAAAAGACCGAAAATTACAACCAGGTCAACGTTGGCTTAGTGGTACAGTGTTCGTATCGTGCTTATTGAGTCAAGAATCAGGGGTTCGAATCCTGTGCGTGCCATAATTTTTGTTACGTTTTTCTTTCAACTTCTTTTTACAAGTTTTCTGTAAATCAGGGTTAGGGTTAGTTTTAGCGTTAAGGTTCGTTTTACGGTTAGGGTGAGCTTTAATAACTTCAACTAAGATTGTGGTGGGTGTGGTCTTTGACGGAACTCGAAAATAAAGGGTGCGTCAGTCCGCGCAGCGGCTGCCGGAATTATAGCAGCCGATTCCACCGCTGTACCAACTGACAGTCCGCTGCCAGTTGGAGTTGCGCAGCAGCTGCCGGCAGCAAGTCAGCGGTGTTAGGAGATGCTGCGTTCGCTGTTTTAAGATGGCCGCACCCATGCAAGAGTATTATTTTTTAACATTTTGTAATATTTTCATGCTATCTGCTTTATCTACAGTACCATTTCTGACATTTATAATTGGGTTAAGTAATTACTTGCGCGACAGTCACAGCAAATGATAGGTCACGTTAACAACTTGTAGCATGCAGCCGTTGCAGTCAGCATACCGGTGAAAAGAGGGGGGTCTATGTACAAATGGACCGCCACTTCCTTGGACCGCCACACACACCACACTGCCAGAAAGTGGGGGGTCGTGACCCCAGAACATCCCTCGACCATGCTCGCCGCTACCACGTAGTCTTTTTTCCATGTATTCTCCATAACTGTGCCAGGTGACCAAAAATTAGCTGATAGCGTCCATACCAACAGCGACATGCATCATGTTTGCTTACAGCTGCTGGCAGCGGACTGTCAGGCACGATCGCTGAGTAATTCGTGCAGCGTACACAGTCAGCAGCAGCAAACTTTGGGGAGCTGCTGAGCGGACTGACGCACCCAAATTTCTTGGGTTCTATGAATTTCTTGGGTTCCGTCTTGACGGAACCTTCCTTAGCCACTGCGTATCAGTTGGGTCTGCCTAGTTTCCGCAGACTACCGCAGACCACCGCAGACCACCACAGACTACCGCAGACCAATGTCCATGTTCACCGTAGACGACAGAAAATTGCAGGAAAACGTAAAATTGACGACTTTCACGCAAATTAGAAACATTAACGGACGTTGTGCACGTTAGTCCCAGTCGGTATTTTAGAATATTTTATGATGTAATTTAGTCTCAGTGACTTAATTATAAATTAGTCTGCGGTAGTTTGCAGTATTCTAAGTAGCTTTTCCATCACGTGTAATTGGTCTGCGGTAAGTAGAAGGTGGTCTGCGGTAGTTTGCCGTCCGTCTTCCAGGTAGCTTTCCCACACATTAGAATTGGTCTGCGGTAGTT
>Ga0049105_1001398_pt1 | contig 10625 bp, 9 predicted proteins | sample WorMetvaBAHAMAS1_FD_61260 | JGI IMG/M metagenome (GOLD analysis project Ga0049105, IMG submission 61260) | Worm MetaG Olavius vacuus BAHAMAS.1 | ecosystem: Host-associated > Annelida > Digestive system > Unclassified | place: Germany: Marburg | collected 2013-04-09 | reverse complement strand
AGCAACATATGATTGCTTGCTTTCTCAGTAACATTTGTGCCAAATATTATAAAAATCCGTCAATGCTTTCTCGAGTTATAGCTAAAAACGTCGGGGATGTTTTTTTGAGACACAGTGTGCATTACACTAGAAATGCCAATTAATTAAAGCATGGCGTTTAATTATGATGATGATGATGATGCGCAGATTTGTAAAGCGCGTCCTAAATAGTCCTCAGAGGCGCTGAGTGCTGTGTAATTATAGTACACAATCTCCTCAAAATTCATAATCACTGCTGATTATGAATATCAATACGTCAACAAAGATTCAACATGTCTACCGTGTAGACCCTAAACTTTATTGCGGCTGTTTTGGCAGTCGTTCTAGCACCCCTTTTATTGCCTCTTGGGTTATTGGACTCGACAGTGTAACAGAACGCGCTTTAGCTGGTCAATATCCCGAATGTCCTCGTTGCAAAGTGCCCCAGAGTAAGAAATTATTCAGACTAAGGTCTGAGCTACTTGGTGGCATGTTTTTTGCTGCTTTGAACTATGGTACGCGGGAAAACAGGTAATGCGTGAACGGTAAATTGTTATTTTAGCATAGCTTCGTTTCATTGCTCTTTTGCAAAGAATATCTAACTGTAATGAAATTAAAAATAACAGTCTTACTTCTGACAAAGTACTGAACGTTTCGATGTATGGATCACTCTGTTCTTCGACGATATTCGGTAGGTAGAAGAATAGGAAAGTGGATGCGACGAATCATCATGAACGGTGAATCGTTATTTTTGGTGTCGCATTGTTTTGCTGGTTTGGTGCAAAGAATATTTAACCGTAATAAAATTCAAGAGAACAGCCTTGCTCCAGATAAATTACTAAACATTTTGATATATAGATCGCCTTTCTGTGTTATCACATACACAAGTTACAAATTTTTACAAATGGTCTAGTTTTTTTCTGGCCCACTCGATATACATGCAAATAATCGTAGCGTCCTACATAAACGGTAAATACGGTTTTAAAGCAGTATCGCCTTAAATTAACTGTGATTCTTTCAAGTCTTCTGGCAACAAGATTTGAGGTTTTGAGACGGCAGCCGGTTGAACTGCTGCTGCTGCTGATTAATTAAATAAATGATATCGACGACATACACAAGTGAAGATGGATGATGCTGTCGTGCTGAACACTAAAGCAGTCTTTGAATGCATCGAATATGCTTTTATGAGTTATTAGGCTGCCGGTCAAATCGATCAATCGTCTGTGCGTACGTTTTCCGGCAGCTGCTTTGTTAAGCGACTGCGACTACATAGTGGCCAGCGCTTGCTGTACCAAATTCCTTAGAAACGTTGATACGATATGCATTAAACTTAAGCTGACATGTATTTCGTGATTCTCAGCGATTCTTTTCCTTGCAAGTAGAAAAGAGTGACTCTGCATCAAAATATGTCGTGCAAAGTAGCACGCGAGCAGGGCACCAGCAGCAGATACACAGTGGGTGACAGTCGTCCTTCGTGCTGGCTAATGCTCGCTCTGAGATAGATGAAAGGTCGTTCAGCAATAATAAACGAACCGGTACAGTATCTCTGGTCGCAGGAAACATGACGGTTACGTGCCGCGAGATAGATCGACGTGATGCGGCGTCTCATCTCTGCGGACAATTAATACTTGTCAGCCAGTTCGATGCGACCAAAACTGCTTCCTAAATGCCAGTTAAAATAATGAGATTTGACTCCGACAGCAGGTCGATGTGGTCAATTTACTGCTATGAAAGAGTCCGTCGTCATGTACACACGAAAGTGCTTTTTGAAACTAAGAAAATGTAGCGAATAAGTAAAAAATATAGCAATTCAATATACACACGTATAAACCTGACACTTTTGCACCACATCAGAAAGTTCAAAGTTGAACAAAATACATCATGTACAGTACAACTGCAGTCGTAATACGTAGGCTTTGAACTTTTTACATTTGAGCGCATAAACAAAGAATAATTGTAAAACTGTAACTGCTAAACACGAAACACTCAAAACAGGTCAATACTGTTAAGCATTGGATGCATTTTGCCCAAATTTCTGAACGAGTTGTTTCAAACTATGAGTCCTTACCTTCACCAATGGTGTAAATGTAAAGTCGTTAAGGCTGTATGTATGTGAAAGTAGTAAGTTCCGGCGGTGACATACAGTACTGACAATTACGGAAGAAACTTCATCGTGCACCCGTAATTACGATTACTGGTTCAGTAGATCAAGCTGACCATCAAGTAAACTTATAAATGCAAGAAACGCGAGTAACGAATTAGCCGTGACTGATGACGTCAGCTGAGAAGAACGCGATGAGATGCAACGAAGCTGGCCAACGATGCATCTGCGAATTCTTCATTTACGCAAGCGGCATAAGAATTCGGTTAATCCGTGAAGCGGATAATCGTAATTAATGGAATCTGTGCTGCGAAGATTTAAAAAATTTTTTTGACAAAAGATGTCGACGCAGGAGTGAAAACATATGTTGAACAGTGTATAGACTTTGAACTTGAATTTTTTAACTTTGAAGAGTGACTTTTTTTTTCGCGATGTCTGAGCTCGGCACTGCACGGAACTTAGCTGACGCCAGAATACTTAAGCGCGTGGTGCCGACGATCAGCACGGACTTGTGCCAGTGATGGATATGCCTGCTATACGTGGCTCGTCGCTGGAGAACGTCGCCGCTATCTATCGGTCGGTTTCGGTGACTGCGCAGATGTATTTCCGATTTTCCGAGAAACACGAGACACCGTCGACGACGCCGCCGAACGCTAAGCTGATACGCTATTTCCCATCGACCTGCTCATCCGGTGTGCCCGCCGACACCGAGCACTGCATTGCAACTAGCAACTCCCAAGGTCTCAGCACGCAGTGCATCGCTCGCAGCGTCCGCAAGTTCGCTGATCGATCAAAGCGTCAAAGCGGTACCGCTGAAAAGGACTTCCGTTCTAATGCGCCTGCTCGATCCAACCAACCTCGAGAGGCGCCGACAGCCACCAACTGTGACCAGAAAGACATCACGTAGCTTTCCTCGAGCTGCCGCTTTCCCGAAGATGAGATCTTTGCTGATAAACAGTCAAGGACCACGTCGGTTTATCTTGCATCAGATAGCAGCGTTTAAGCAGGCTAAATATCACCGACACAAACCTCTACGAAATTCTGATGTAAAGATTGAGATTGTCATGCGACGTTTTCAATATCCTACATTTAGATCAGCAAAATTATAATGAAACTAAAAAGTTAATTATAATCCTGGGACAGGCTACCCGGTACTCATCCATGTAATATTTAATTTTGAAGCATCTGGATAACGTGCAATTTTCGTTAAAAAATTTAGCAAGCTCAAAAGCAGAAGATAGTTAAATTACAGCGTCACTTCAGAGAACTAAGTATGTGTCGCTACACTCCTGGTTAAATGTCTTGTCCACTTTATGACCACTTTGCTACATACCGTCAGCAGCATGATCAAAGAGTCTACTGACGACACTGACTAAAACTGCGTCATCAGGATGAAGAAAAGCGCAGAACGACTAAAACTATTTAGTCGTCATCAACTTCATCCCAACTTGCAAATCTGTGTTAAAACAGTAATGAATTTGAACATCTATTCTAATTGAACAGTGTGAACACACTGCGATGTTCTATCACTTGTTATCAAAACGTAAATAAGTCCATTTTTAGATAAATGTCAGTAACGCTTTTTAATAAATTAACATGTTATATTTGCTGAAACACAGAAAGTGGTAGTCATTAATATTATTATTATTTATTCGTACTCGAAATATGTAGGAAAAAACATCAAACAGTGCACAGAAACTCAATAAAAACATGCATAGGCAGTAGAGTCTGTGAACGCCAGCACAACATCCCTAATCATAGCGCATTCACTAATTACATCAGCATATGACAGTGACATGTCATCTCCAATCGTTGTATGAATTTATTTATTTCATTTATTGCTCACGCTGCAGAAGCGTAATAGAACTGAATCAAGCTAGTCACAGACTCCATATGCAAGTACTTCACGCACATGCAGGAACTAACGGACTGACGGCCACAATCCGACAGATCGAATATCGAACAGTTTTGCCGTGTAACAACTGAACCGAACACACAACAGCCATGCCATACGATACAATAGACAGTCTGCTTGGCTTACCACAGTAACATTAAACGACTTGGACATCATGGCAATGAGCATGTTGAGGAAGAGAATTCTGGCCGCAATATTGTAAAGCCCGAACAGAAGCTTGCCAAAGCCTTCGACATAGCGCAGTTCAATTTCGAGGACGACTAGCGTTATCAGGCCGAACAGCGTCCAAAACAGCGTGCTGAACGAGATGTCCAATCTGTAATAGACACACCGTTCATAATTTAATTTCAATCTAACAACAACACGTTTTAGTAACTGTTTGGGTAGAAATTCGCCCGCGCGCGTAAATTTCACAGCAGTTTGAAGGCTGTTGGAAAGAATCTGTTCGGACTTTCTTTTTTTCCGAGGAGCGAGCATCGCATCACAGGCAGCGTATTAATGTATAATTTGGGTTGAGTGACGAAGATAAATCGATGATCGATGGTAACTAGAGGCTTGGAGGCGGCCATGAAGTGTCGCTGCTGCAGTTGAAAGGAACAAGCTATAATTAACTTATACGGGATGGACGGGTCCGTTACCTCGATCTCCTGGAATGAGTTGGACATCATTGCAATGAGCATGTTAACGAGGACGATGACAGCCATCGCGTTATAGCACATCAGCATGTATTCGGCGACGCGTTTAGTGAAATTCTGGATGTCTCCTTCGCGGACCGAGCCAAGCTGCGTCAGCCCGAACAGCGACCAGAACAGCGTCACGTAACTTCTCCACAAGCTGCAGCCGTCAGCCGCAATGCACCGACCAATCAACCAACCAACCCACATCTCATCTGAGTGATTATGTGAGATTATCTAGTGCACAATTTACGTCTTATTTGACCACGTTTTATGCAATATAAAATCACAACTGCGTACTTTAACTGATGTTAAATAAGATACTTTTTAAATGGTTGAAATTATTCTTAGAAACATGCACTTATAACCGCACGATGAGCTTAGTTCTCATGTTAGAGTAGGCGAGCGATGTAATAACACAAGCTGAGCGGCTATCAATGCATATGCGACTGTCGAGTGTCGAAGAGTGAAGACCAAGCATACAACTTAAAGATAAGTGAATAGATTCAATTAAAAGCATGTTTGCAGCGAAAATCGGTCGACCTAAGATAACCATGGCGAGAAGAACACACGGCATTAAATAGCATTAACTGACGCACGTCTGCACGGTAAAAATGAAGAGTGACAGCACAGAAGTGATAAGAATGAAAATGGGGTGCACCAGATGGCGACGCTGAGGAAACAGGCGACAAAAACTAAAAACCTGATACCTCAGATGAGTACAAGAAGTAACAATGATGAAAAGCCATTAGCGTGAGTAACAACAGCAGCATTGTTTTACGTCATCATGTCAGCTTCAGGTAAAGCTTCAACTTCAGTCCTATACGACGTGGTAACTAAACTGGAAAACTGGTTAGCTCTATGACATTGTAATAACGAGATAAATCTACAGTTACAATCCATACTGTAGAACGAGCTGCTTCAGCCATCAGTGAGCGCGTAAGTTACTGAATGCAGTTAAATGTGCAGAATTAAGCTATGTCATTTTGCGAGTGAGCTATATTCGTTAAGAAGTCTCGTATAAGGAAACAGAGAGAATGACTTACGGGTCGAAGGCATTCTCGAAGTACGAGTCGTCAGCAAGGCGACTATTGATGGCATTTGACGTCGTGTTGTCGGCCGTCATCGAGCTGGTACCGACCGCTGCCGCCGCCGTGGTGGCCACGGCTCCGACCACGCCTGACGACGTCGAGTAGTAATAGTAGAGCTGGTTGAGACCACACGCGAACGACGTGATGACGAGAAAGAAGATGAAAAAGAATTTGCCGATGTCGATGAGCATGCAACCGAGCGAGATTTGGAGCGGACCGAGTTGCGGGTTCGCTTGAAACAGAAAGATGATGCGAGCGAAGCTGAACACGTTGGCGATGGCGAACACGCCCTCGGAGACGATGGTTGGGTCGTCCTCGGGCCAGCGAGACCGCGGCATCGTGTGTGGTCCGTAGTGGTCGGTGTCGAGCGAATGGAAGAAGGCGACGAGGCGCAGCGAGAACGTGCACAGGTAAAGTGACAACATGATGAAGTCGAGCCAGTTCCACCACTGCCTGATGTAAGCCTTCAGGCCTTCTTCCCACAGCTGCTTGCACTCCGACCATACAAATCCTGCGATGAAGTAACAACAAATACGGTGGCTGTAGTCGTACAACGAGATCACTGTCTGTCACAGAGTCAGCATACCGCTGTTTGTGTGTAACAACGCCACCAGAAATCATAAATCAAATACAATGAGTTGAGTTGAGTCTGAATATTTGTATACGGCGCCGAACTCGCTGATCAGTTACAACGGCGCCTTGTACAATGATGTACAAAGTTCCCATTTCGTTTACAGATTGTCCACTGTAAGTTTAACTTGCAAAAAAAGGAGCCGAAAGCTGGAAACTTTCTTCTTAATTAGCCTGCTTTGTACACACAACTACTGTCTATCTGTTTGGCCACATATAAGCTTCTAACCGAAGAAAGACAAATCAGTGTTTCGTGATATTAGACAAGGAGGAGTTTTGTCTCCACTTCTATTTAATATTTATGTGGATGATTTGATATATGAATTAGAAGCAAGTAATGCTGACTGTTGTGTTTGTGGCATATTTTTTTGGTTGTGTTATGTACTCAGATGATATTCTGCTGCTATCTGCAGCTGTTTCTGGTCTTCAGTACATGTTAAACATTTGTTATAAATGTGGTATATTATATGACATTTGTTTAATAAAAAATCTGTCTGCGTGCAGATTGGGCCTTACTGGAACAAACCATTTGCTCCTATGACGTAAGGTAACACTGATCTATGCTGGACCTCCGGCTTTAAGTATCTTGGCATTAACTTTAATCTTAGTTACAGTAAAACAAATGATGAGTTTATTAGACTTAGTCTAGTAAAGGCCTATACTGCTCTCCATTGCTTACGTGCTGCATTTGTGCTATTGATTCATATGATGCTAATATGACACTTAAGTGTGTGTTGGAATGAATGTTTTCGAAGAATTTTTGGATATAAGCGTTATGAATCTGTTAAACAATTGCAATTTTTTTGTGATGAGTTATCATTTGATATGCTGTATAACTTTCATAGATGGAAATTTTTTAAATGGTGCCGAATTGCTTCCAGATGCTCTTTCTGTTTTGTTTAAATTTCATGTTCATGTCATACATTATATGTTTCCGAAATTGGTTATAGCTAATTCTGTGTGTCAAATGCGTCGTTGTATTATGGACTATTTTGGTAATTTGCTTTACGTTCCATATTTCTGCATCTGTTGCGAATAAACTCCACATATATAAAGCCAAGGCAGAAAATGCACCACAAAAGACGAAAAAATTGGGGACAATATGGGCCTACTTGGACAGCAGCGATTACTGAGAACTTGCGCATTAAAAATATTAATGTTAAGGTCGGTCGCAGACTCCACGCAGCTGGTTCGAGCCTTTACTCATGCCACGGCCTGCCTACTCCTGTGCTCCGGAAGGGCAAATGGGGGACCGCTAGTTTTACGGATCCTAACGGGCTCTTTCGGGCTCCATTACAGGTACCCCGCCGTTCCCTGCCCCTGAAACTAGCGGGTTGTAGTTAGCCTGTTAATTAGACCGCCCGTGGTCAAGGTCATGAAGTCAATATATCCTGTAATCAACAAAATGTACTACAATAGCCAAATAAACTTCACGTTTAATACGTTAAGCTCACACAGTATACAGCACAACGATATGCTTTAACAGTCAATCGGTCAGATATCAAGGTCAAGATATTTCAAAGAATGAACGCCATCTTGTAGGGATGGCCGCATATCGTGTCGGCAATTGGAGCTTTACAACTTGTTCTATACATGAGTTAATGCAGCCACAACAACAGTAGGCGTATTACGACGAGGCCGGGGAATATTAAACAAGCCGGAGTAACAGGATTGCTCGTAATCGCAGAATTATGACGGTGCAGGTTTGATGGTGAGAATTGCAGCGCCACCTACACAGTCTGCGTCAGAACTGCTGCATATTTTGCAGTGTATACACAAAAGGAAGTTCGGTAATTATCAATCATTTTAATATGAAAACAGTATGTGAATAACATTAAATACTCAACTACGCTGTATACATCTGATATTCCTTATTCAGTCATAACGTGAACATATTAAAACACAATATAATCCTGTAATCATGGTACCTAATTAGCCTGCTTTGTACACACAACTACTGTCTATCTGTTTGGCCACATATAAGCTTCTAACCCAAGAAAGACAAATCTTACAGAGTTCAAAGTTGGTCAAAATATTGAATAACTTTATTGTCCATTCTCCTGTGCGTGAAATTAACGCAAGATATAGCAATTTATTGAATTCGACTCATAGCCGACATTAGCATAATGAGTATGAGGATGATATGCCGACTTAAACCCTTTATTGCAAAAATGCACAATGTACAGTGGCATGAATTAAATATTCTAAATGCTGGTATGTCGGTACACACAGGCAGGAATAAGAAAAATCAAGCTAACAACGTGTTAAGGTTGATTGTAAAGCCAGGCCGGACTAGGCTGAGCTGAGCTGTCGAGCACCTCGAACGATCTCCGTTAATCCACCTTATCACTCAGCCTTCGCGCCGGTCTGTGACTGCGGTATTGACAGAACCGAGCAGAGAAAGACTGGACGCCGATGAAAAGCGGAACATTAATATAGAGGCTAGGATCAGCTTTCTGCCGGCAACAGGACGGTAATACGAGTATCATCAGCTTTTGAGCAGAATAATAGTAATAAATGGCAATGGCAAGCGGCATGCTAGCAGCTCTATAAGGCCAAAATCGACTGTCTACACTGCTCATTAGAGCAACGGCACGCATCAGACGCTGCCTTATTTTGATCAGTAGTCCGGCTGAACAATCACGACCACTCAGCATAAATACCATCGCCGCAGTTAAGACTACTACTGTGACAGATGAAATACGAGCGTGCGGCTGACACGTTGTGAAAGCAGTGCAGTGCAGTCCGGTTCGATTTCGCATTGTAGTCGAAAACGACGGCTATCAGAGAAGCGAGCGGAGTGCGGAGAGATGTAGACGACTGTACGCGACCGAGTCGAAACCGCGCACGACGTCGCCGATCGATTAATCAGATCGCGTTAGCAGTGTTCGTGCAGTGGTCACCCGCCGTCGTCCGCACAACCACGCCGCAGCGCACGATGATCAGAACAGCGTGCCGCCGTGTCGCTCGGGGTTAATATAGGATTTCTTTTCAGCCTTTCAGTGCCGGCCTCGCACAAACCGACGCCGTTCAAATCTCTGTCGACTGGCGAAGAAAAAAAACATCCGACAGAAAATAACCATCCACAAATACTCCCGATCGGCGTAGCCACCTAATTACGACGACTGGCTTAGATTGATGCTGTGACGACGGTACAATTATTAGTCAGCGGCGACGGATTTAGCAGGAGGCATTACGAACCAAGGTCGTCATAAAACACTTGGGGAGGGAGGCGAAGCGGCCACTGCCGGCGGTGGTGCGTGAGACGCCAGCTGGACACGGCGTAGCTAAGCGACAGAATTCTTTCGTAGAATCCAACGCCGTTGTCGAGTGCGTTAACCGACTGAATTGGTCCAGCCGTCTGTTTTGTCTACAACGCGCTTTCACAGTTACTGCTGCTGGCGATGCCTGAACATAAAGTTGGCAGCAGAGCAGTGAGAAGGTGACATCATTTGGTGCTGTATGGATGCCGTGCAGCTGCTGGCTGTCGACTGACCACCAGCGTTGTGTAGAACACTCTGGGTGGGTCTGTCTGTGTGTCGAGGCCGGCCATAGGACGTGGTAATATTGCACGACAATGCGTTGTATCGACCGAACGGTCCCGATTAGCGTACTCTGCATGGTTCGTTTGGCCGCCTAACAAGATGTCGACGATTCGGGCTTCGATAACAAGCGCGTTGCGTGTTCCCGGAGGCGGTCGTAGTGAAGCTTTACGATAAATGACTGCGGGGTTGTACTCACCTACTACCGATCAAATCGGACCATAATAACGCTATTGGACTGAATGCTGACCGCCGCTCCAGGCGAGCAACACGACGAAGACCGCTGTGTTGGAGATCGAACAACTGCAAGTCTGTAAACTGCAATTTCTTTGCTGGTCTTGTCAGCTAAATGGACATCACGCAGCGCACTGCAGGACACTGTGCAGAAACAAACGACTGTCGACGTGCCTGCAGCCATCGTTCCTGTCTGTCTCTTTGTCTATAAAATGTAAAAAAAACTTCCGTTTTATAACAACGTGTAAGGCCCATCGTTCATGACACATATAAAACGGCAAAAATTAATTTCATCAACTCGCTCCGTGGATATAATACACAGTTCTTATTATATCCACAGGCCCTGAGTTGATGAAATTAATTTTTGCCGTTTTATATGTGTCATGAACGATGGGCCTTACACGTTGTTATAAAACGGAA
>Ga0049105_1001397_pt1 | contig 10637 bp, 8 predicted proteins | sample WorMetvaBAHAMAS1_FD_61260 | JGI IMG/M metagenome (GOLD analysis project Ga0049105, IMG submission 61260) | Worm MetaG Olavius vacuus BAHAMAS.1 | ecosystem: Host-associated > Annelida > Digestive system > Unclassified | place: Germany: Marburg | collected 2013-04-09 | reverse complement strand
TGTCATATCAGCTCAATTACACGCTCGATATTCTGTTTGTTCTGACAGTCTGCAGTTATCCACTACCGACCTTCCGTTCTGTTGTTTGTCTTGCCAGTCTTGCACAGGTCTTTAACAGAGCCCACTTCTTGTCTGAAAATCCTTTATAAATACATTTTGCGCCTCATCCCCTTTTGGACGAACAAATTTAATCGAACAGTTTTCTTTGCATGTAAATGTCGTGAATGGCATGTTTAATGTTTATCAACAAACTTTGTCATGATGATGTTATAAAGTAGGCCCCATTGTGTTTCCTGTAGACTTTGGGTTGATTTCATTTATTTGCAAAACCACTTGCACAATCTTGTCATAATTGGTTCAGAATCCACATATTTTTCTGAGAAATGATTAAGGTTTATAGTGCATTGTACATTTTGTGTCTATCTTCCTGTTGTAGTATGATAATTTGCTGAAATGTAGGGGACGGTTTTTATGGCCTACCGTGTACACCAGTTTGAAAACCAGTTCAGGTTTAGCAACCAGGTGTCTTTGCTTAAGGCATTGCTTTGCTACCAGCAGTATTGCTTCACCAATCAATATTCCCAACAACTGTTGGCAGAGTTTGCAGAGTTTGTGCAGTTACCATTGACTGTCAGCCCGTGACTGAAACTCCTGGATGACGTACAGAAGTCATGTCTCACTGCTTAAATGTCTATGTTTGCATTGTTTGAATCTGGTACATGGTATATGTCACAATGTAGCCCACATTCCAGGTCAGTAGGCCCAAATGACGAAACTTTGAATGTATGCTGCCAGATGACGGTAATAACAGAAGTATGCTGCAGCAAACATGTTCATGTTCTTGTTTACTTCATTAACTCTGTAATTAAAAGCTAGACACAAACCAACACAGTCAATTACTGAATTGGGTTAATTGAGTAACCACTACACGTAAGATAAGTTGTCTAAAGGTCTTGCCTAAGGTAAGTTATACTTTGACATACATGTCCACTCTGTGAGTTCGTTGACATGTACAATTGCCAAGCACTTTGTTTATCCACTATCCAGATCATAGTGTCTGGCATAATGTTTGTAAAGTATGCCATATTAGAAGTTGTGTTATGTTAGTTAAAGTTTATTGTATCTGGCACAACTATTTGGCTATGCAGTGTAGCCAGCTGTTAGCCAGTCCACAGTAGAAAGTAACTCTGGCCGTTACTTGCGCATCATGCCTACCATTTATATTCTCTCACTCAACAGATACACCAGCTATTCATGGGTGTGCTGTTTGCCATGACCACATGTGGCGTGCCATAATTGCTATTCAGCATTACCACAGAAGTTGCTACATTTGCCATCACGACGTACAGCATCGGTGTAGATTATGCTGTACAGTAACTCTTGTTGATCATCACATGCACACTTACTGTATCAGATCGAATAACTGTATAACATTAACATAACATTGAACTGTAGCAGCCATGCAGCTGAATTAAGGCTGTATTATTAGGAACACTGGCGTACAGTGTGCTGTTATTAGCATATTGTTGTCACTTTTTCAGAGAACATGTACATACCGTAGAGCTCTGAGTATAATACACCTTCATGTGTAGTGCACACCAACTTTGCACCAATGTGTCTTGCCTTCTGTCTGCACACAGCTGTAATGTTTTGATAAAGACAGTGTCTGATCACAACAAGCACTGCTGCGAGTGCTGCGTTATCTAAAATGTGTTGATCACAAAGACTGCAGTGTGTCAGTAGTGGACGTCATTGCATCAAGACCGTGTGCAACAATCCAGTTTGTTTACTCGGCAAATGACCAGAACTGATGGGAGAGATAGGTCAGCAGCAGTAACACAGCCAGCTGAGTGCACTAGGCTGATTGCTGTGTCAGTTGCCACAGAAGAAACCGGTGTAATAACAGTGCAGCAGTATTAGAAACACGATACTTTGCCAGGCATTATACACCCCACACACTGCAAACAGGTCCATTTCTCCGGTGCTGTATAATGCACATCCCCTGTGTTCACATGCTCATTTAGATTGAAAAGTGTGTATTATACTCGGAGCTTTTTTGGTATTTTGTTGTATTTGTTGCGTAAGAAAGCCCGAGTGATAACGTTTTGTCATGTTGCACAACAGAGCCATGGAACGATCTGATTTTGATCATTAAAAACATCGGCAGCACATCGGAGTCCTGCAAGGCGAAGCTGACTGAGATGTTTCCTGATGCCGACATAGCTTTTCACAAAGATAGCTCCTCCGAGCTACTCAAAGGGTAAATCGTAAACATTACACACTCCATTGCGCTATTATCGTGCAGTTTATGCCCGACAACAAACCACTCAACCTGCTGCATGCAGGTTTAATTCTGACATGCACTGCATCAGAATGCTGTTGGCAGTGAGTCGGTTATTAAAACTGACAGTCGCGTCAGTTTGTTGAGAAAACACAATACAAACTGGGTCTTCACTGTGGCAGTCAATAATACATGTTCGTTTATAAAGTGCCATACGTGGCACATGTATATAAAAGTGAACTCTCGAGCCAAACCTCAGTTGTCGCACATCTTCATTTCCATAGCCCTCACCCACTTGCCAGCTTAAACTGCGAGACCATGGATACAGGTGCATGTTGTGCCTGTTTACTCCCCACCCTTTGCTGGTACTCATTGTGTCTCCCTACAGATGGATGGCCAGGCTGAGTTGACTTAGGTGGCTGTATATCGCACATCGTAAATCCTATCGAATCAGTAGGTTGAATAATTGGGCTTGCCCATGAAGGGCATCTGCGTAAATTCTCTCTTGCTCGTTTTTGTCCGCATTGGGCAACACCTTCCTCCCCCACACTACAGATGTCTGCAGCGGCAGTCGTAATGGCATTTGTATTAGCCATTATTATAAGGTTAGGCAGTTATACTGCCACGCATAATGTGAAACAGCCATTAGTCACCATGGACAGACTGCGTCTGTTTCCATCTAGCATCATCGTTAGACGGACAACACAGTTCATCGGTACAGTCTGCCAGTTTTGAAGTACTGATAGTGCTACATTGCGTTCATCTACATACGTTGAAACCACCCTCTGCATTCTGTCTAATTCCCTCCCCCTTCATGCGGACCTCCTTTATAGATGGCCCCATAATAGCTGTCATCAACCAAACGGCTCTTTAGGAGTGATATTGATGCAGTTTGCATCAATATCAACAGCCTGGGAGCTATAACATACAAGTGAACATCGTGTTATAAGTGCTTATTAACAAGAAATCTTTTGCCTTTTGTGCTCACATAATATTTGTGTCGCTTTTGCTCTGAATTGCGCATTAATGAGGGCCTTGTAGTATTAACACAGTGTAATTGGCATCAACTGACTTGAATTTGAAGCATGCAGTTATTGCAGCTTGGTGTTCAGTGTTCCAACACAGATAGGTTATGTCATGATATATGGAATGAAAATTAACTTGTTACAGGTAACGCATAGTCCAGTGGCAACAAAATATAGAAGAACTTACAACACATGTAAGGAAGTTGCGTGGAAAATGATACTGATGGATTAATCTAAAAATGCTCAACATAAAAACCAGAAACTCAAGCTAATAAGTCTAACAAAACACAACTTACCATGGTTTAGTCGCCTCTTCCAAAAACTGAGTGAGTGAGTAGAGTTGTGTGTTCCATTATCCATATGGCACATATTAAGCCATTTTGGAGAATCTAGACAATCGATGGGGTCTATTTTACCGTAAAATGATGCTACAAGCCTTCTCTGCACTCACACTGGGCCCTAGGACTCCTTAACGTTCAGTCATTGGTCTGACTGCACAGAAGCATTCACCAGTTGACATGCAGCAAGCGCTGTCAACTGAAACAAGCATTAGATATCAGCAGCACCTACACCATACCACTTTCCCCTGCCTAATGTAGATCAGAATGCCTGACCTGCCTGACCAACATAAGATCCCCATTCCTTAGCCATGCAGTATTGTCTTTGGTTCTAATCACAGTGCCTGTCCACAGAATTAATCTCATACTATGCATATTCATAATCTTGACACAGTATTAACAAGAATGCTCTCTAATCTAAGGCATGAGCACCTTGACCTGATGACACTCATATGCGAACTTGACCCATATTCCCTGGAGATGTACGTGATGTTCGAGAATGAACTTCCTACGTCAAGGCTTTCGAAAATTATCGTATTACGGCCTCAGAATGCATACATTTAGTTAGGCATATCACTTCCCATCACGTGACAAAGATGTCAATCACGCCATTGGATCCGCCATACCCAAAGAGCCCGTGCTACATGCAAATCTGATGGCTCTACCTGTTATAGAACTGGAGTTATGGGCGATGGAAGTTTACATTGCGAGAATAGGAATTTTCGACCTTTTATGCTCCTTGACCCAATGACCTTCATATACGAACTTGACCCATACTCCCAGGAGATACACTGGATGTGCATATATGAACTTCCTATGTCAAACATTTCGAAAGTTATCGTCTGACACTGGTCACTTCTGGTCACGTGACAAAGATGGCAGTCACACCATTGGATAGGCCACACCCGACACGCAAACCTGATGGATGTTTCTTTTATAGAACCGAAGTCATGGGTGATCAAAGTTTACATTGCAAGAATAGGCATTTTGGACATTTTCGACTCCTGTGACTCCTTGAACTTTCATATACGAACTTGACCCGTATTGCCTGGATGTGCAGATATGAACTTCCTGCATCAAGGCTTTAGAAAGTTATCGTCTGACAGACGTACATACTCGTATATACAGAATTGACCAAAATTATAAACCATGCCGCTTCGCTCGTGGTCAATAATTCTGACACATTATTTTGCCAGACCTGAGGCTTGAACCCACCTACACAAAGGTCAAGGCACTGCACACATTGTGACGATATCACTAAACCACCAGGCCACACATCATTTTCCTTTCACTTACCACGAATTAAGCTGTATTGCTTTGTTGCATTCTGATGTCACTATTTTGGTCTTTACACGAGACCAATAGGTACGATGTGATTATACACAGACCACACAAGTATTTCAATGTCTGCAATTTTCCAAGTTTACTGAAGTAAGTCAGTTACCCCTTTGATAAAAAGGAATTTGCAGCAGATACCGTGCCATACATGCCATATGGCATTAGTGACATGCAGCCCAAAATGTTTTTGCTCTGAAGGTATGTGATGCCTTTGTACATTCCAAATCTCCAGTGACAAAGCTCATGTCTTTAATGAGTCATGGTAGTCTGTAAAGAACTGTATTCATGTAGTTACGCCTAGAAGAAAATTACATTAGTTGCCATCCTCCTGTTTGCACCATATCTGTGTTCATCACATTATTCAGCCGTTTGCTTGTTGTGGAAACCTTGGAGTCTTACGTCTTTATTCAGATTAATGTAGCCAGCATTCTGATTGAGTTGGCACATATCTGCTGTCCATGTTACTTACTGTTTTCATTCCGTCGTCCTTTCATATCCCATGTATTCTGTGAAGTAGAAAGCCACATGGGAATGAACATTTATCCACATCCCCACATCGTTTTTTTGTACTTTAAGCCATGTGGCTACAACTTATGAAAGTGACAAACTACTCACCAGATCTATTTACCAAGCCAGTGTACACTGGCTGATAACAAATGTAATGCATTTCAGTACAAGTAGCATATGGAAGTGATCTCCAGACATTGACTACCACGATCTTACCATGGATTACCAGTTCTATCCTGCAGTAACCCCTTAACAGAGTAGTCCATAGCACAGTATTACCGTGAGTTTCACAAGCAACACAGTGGGATTCCTGCAGTATTACCACCTTCCCCATTACCAAACATGTCTCTGCTGTGAAGTCGCCGACTGTAGCTTGAGCAGCAGTTTGCAATGCAGAATGCACCGATGTACAGGCAGGCATACTTAGTGTTCAGTAACAAGCAGCAAGTGGACGATGCCATCAAGAACTTCAAACGTGAAAGAACTCGACTGGATGGTCGGCGTCTGATTCTCATCCGATGGAATCTGAAGCGCGTTCTCCCGACTGGTAGCATAACTGTCATGTTTTCTGTCTTCTGTGCTCTGTGTGTTTCTGTTCTGTGTTTTTCATTTGAGTGTATCATCCGAACGTATTTTTAATAATTTGGTTTTCGTTTCGTACAGTTTGTCTGATTGTTTGGAAAGTGCATTATCTTGGGGAGAATATGCAGCTATAGCATAAAATGATGACATAATTATTGGAATTTAACTTTTAGTGATTGAATTATAGCCATTGTGTTGTGAACGTGCTGTGTGTATATGGCGAAGTTGGCAAAGCAAGATTGTGCCACATATAGAATAATCACTAATTCATTTGTGAACTGGACTTCTTCATTGTTATTGTCTTAGTTATGTACTAACTTACTTTTCAACTAATTATTCAAATTATTTACCGTTTGTTGGCCGTTCTTTTCTACATCAGTACTGCTGTGTTGAACCTTTGTAATTAAAAGACTACAGTTGATTGAGCAGGCACTTGTGTTAGGAATGCTACGTGTTGGAGAGCGCCGTCTTGTGATGCTGACAATGCTGCAGATGGAAGGCAAACTTGCCAAAGGTGATGATCTTACACTCAATGGCCAGGTTGGCAGTTCTTCTCCATAGCAGACAATTAGCACTTACTCTGTTGTTTTAGTGATTTGTACCAAAAGTCCAATCCATACTGCTGTCCAAATAGCAAAACTTACACAGAGTGAAAATGAGCAGTAATTATTATGAGGACTGCAAATGAATGGAGTCGGCTCAAGTTGAGGTGGAGGTGATAGAGGCTGATTTTGTACACTGGTGAAAGTAATGTACATTGTTCTATGGAAGAACTAAGTAATTGCATCATTGCCACCACCACCACATCATCATCGTAATGTAACTTTAACATTATTTGTTTATCATGCTATTTCAATTGTACTGTATCTGATTTATGTTTTAATGTATGTTAATGGCAGTACAAGGCACTTGGAGACGTCGTCGCTCGTGACACAAAGGCACGACATGCGTGCGGCATTCCAGCTCCCTCATACAACCAGCTGAAAGGTCTTCATGATGTTCGACATTATTCTGATGCAGAGCAGGCGCTCATCCTACATCGTCTGCTGCAGCCATACAAGTGTGGTGATGTTGACTTTTCTCCATTGAAACGAGCATCGTCTGTGTCAAGACCAGATTCGAAGAAGAAGCTGCCTCCTAGACATTATGAGCCAAACAGACAGCTTTCATCAGATACTGCTGCTGTGGACAAGGACAAAGCAGCTAAACGGTACGCATTACACCTGTCACTATTAGATAGCTGTGTAGGCTAAGATAACGACAGTTAGAAAAGGTACAATTAAAATGATTATGACAGTTTTTTGTGTGTAACATTAATTGTGCATGGCACCTTAATCCCTAGTATCGCCAGTTTTCTCTTCTTATTTGTTTCATATAGATTTTGCCTGAATTATAACTTTTTGTGATATGGTAAAGAGTCGGTGCATTGGTGATGTTGGCTTGATGTCTGGGCGAGCTTTTGGTCCATTAAAAATATAGGCATGTTTGACAGTGAATCCAGCCCAGCAGAGTGCACTTTCAGGTTGTGTAACTAGCCTTTAAAAGTTATTGAATTTTGAAAGCTACAGACTAATGACTGAGTTGATAATGCTCGGCTTGCTAGTTTCCTCAACAGCATTGTGCGTATTAATCAAATTTTAGTAGTAAAATAATATTATTTCTTCTTTCAGTCACCATCGTCTTTATTGTTGTCATTAGTGCTGTGGTCATAATGAATGGTCTTGAGGTTACTACAAAATATGTATTGCATTTTATTGAAGTGTATTTGTATTGTTATTGTCTACAGGTGTAAGCTGCCTTGTACTAAATTGATATGCCATGCTTGGCCTGGAAAATATAGAAACTGTTCTACAAAATTGAGTTGTATGCTGACTGCTTCAGAGAAGACACACATTGGCAGTATAGTCAGAAAATTTTCGTGAAGTTTTGTATGGCAGATGCTGACAGAAATTTGATCCAATTGTGTAGGATTATTACTGCTAGTACATGCATTCACGCATTTATGCTTATTATACGAATACACTAAATGTATGACTAACGAAAGGCTACACTAATGGTGAGCATCATTTTCTGGCTTGATGACATTAAAAGCAAGTTAACTGTTCCTGTTATGTCATACTTGTGTTGGTTCGTGTAATTGGTTTACTTTTTTCTGTTTTTATTTAGCAATCCTGGTTGGCTGCTGCTAAACACTCGAGTGAATACCAGGGCACCAGCACCAAATAAGAGATTGGCGACCACTGCAGCTGCCAAGGCAAGGTTTCGAGCGGCAGCACCATCAAAGCCACAATCTCTGCTTGAGTATGCTGATTTCTTTGCAGTCCTGCATGTTAATTGTGTTTTCTATAACAGTTTATATACTCATTGTATAGATAAAAAATGCAAACATAAAATTCATGCATTAGTAATGTCAGAAAGACAGTATTCATCGTGACATTTTGGTGTAGTGGGAATATTGAGTGGAGCATGTTGGAACCAACAAAGCCACAATCTCTACTTGCGTGTGCTCTTTTCTCTTCATTTCCGTACATTAGTGCTTTCTTAAGCAGTTTATGTACTTGGATGCAAACATAAAATTCACGCAGAATTAATGGCAGCAAGACACCGTAAACATGGTGAGAAATTCACTTTTCAGCACTATATTTCTAACTGGATTTTATGTTTCACTTATGTCAAATGCAGAAAGTTAATCATTCTGCATTTCATACAGCATTTTAGATTCAGATTTGTGTTTAGTGTGTGTTGGTAATGATGTTTCCTTGTGAATATACTATTTACACCAGTGACGTGCTGGTATATCTGGAATATTGAGTGAAATTGGTTGTTGATGGCAGACTGTCGGTGCAGCCACGCCCCCCTGGCTTCAGTTTGCTTGGAGTGCATCCACCAGTGAATGAGCCAGTGATGCAGCGAATGCACAGACCGCTGCTCCAGGCACCGTATGAGCTTCTTCCTGCTCCGTCATCGGTGGAACGGAGAAATCGTCCTGCTCTATCATCCATGGAATGCATGGACCGTCCTCCGTTACCTGCAAGCCCTCCACAACAATCAGTGATGCATATGCAGTCACCAGGTGGATTTTATCGTGACCCGTCTCCACCAAGGTTTGATCTAACAGTCTTCATCTGATTGTCTGTGACTGTATTGGTTTCATCACTTACACGGGAAATTTATTAATTATACTTTTGTCTGTTGTGAATGTTTTACTAAGTTTGTAAGTTATTCACATTGTAAAACACCACATTTAAAATTTCTAGGTGAATCATTAGCAGTAAGAGATATGCACTGGAATTTAGTGATTTTCAGTTATTTAATGGTAATAGTTAGAATAATCTGGAGGTTTATTTATGATTTTTATTTGATAAGTAATAGAAACAAGGTAGTCGCAAATTGTTTCATAAAACACTTAGAATGCTATCTTAATCATTTGTCTGCAGACTATTGGTTGTCTTTGTCTTCATGGAACAACTGTGATTTGTGTTGTGTTTCCGCTCTACAAGGGAAGGGTATTAAAGATTGTTCGTCATCTGTTTGTTGGCATTACACATATGATGTTGTGAAATTTTTGGATAAAAGGTCGAAAGTCAGGGTTTTGTAATGCTGACTATAACATGCTGAGAAATTCACTTTTTATTACTGTATTTCTAACTGGATTTCATGTTTTACTTTCCTCGAACATAGAAAAGTAATTATTCTGCATTTCATACAGCTCACGAGATTTGTGTTTAGTTTGCGTTGGTAATGGTGTTTTCTTGAGAAAGTACTATTTCGTTTATTTATAGAAGATACTGCAGTTTATGGCATTAAAGTAGTGTATTCAGCCCGTGCAGATTGTAAATGCGGATAACCCAAGATATTTTCCACTAGGTGCATCTTTTGTGAAAATATGCAGGAGCAGTACCAGAGACACATTTCGGCTCATGTATGGTATCTTGAAAAGGACTTTTTGTACCAGAACCCGGTGAAGGCTGTGTAGAATTGGCATGGAATGAGGATGGCACCATTTAATATTAGTTGCAGATGCTGTCTGACTGGAAATTTAAAATTTGGTGCTAATTTTTCTACATGTGTACTTTTTCAAGCTAGTTAGTACCTGCCATGGGTCAGCCAAGTGGTTTTCTTTCTGCATTTCTGTCATTATGCTGTCAATCAGATGGGACGTGAAGCAACAGTATCGGCCAGTTTCAATAGCAGAGTATGAAACTGTGTCTCATCCAGGTCTAAAAAGTAACAAAATAATGGTGGAAACCTATTTAAGTGTTTCAGATGTATTGCACTGCAATACATCTGCATTTTGTTGTCATTAAGGTGATAACACTTGTTCTGATTGTATTGGATGCAGATTTTTGTGTGAATTTAATGATGATCGTTATATATATCTTTATTTTGCCAGTGAGGCAGCACATAGTACATCACAAATATGCAGTTAGAAAGTAAAAAAAGAAACACACACAAACTAAAATACTAAAATTAAAAACAGAATTTAAAAAATATAAAAACAGACAATCAGAAACATCAGCAGTTTACACAGAATAAGGCAAAACAACGCAAATGATCGCTAACACT
>Ga0049105_1001396_pt1 | contig 10637 bp, 5 predicted proteins | sample WorMetvaBAHAMAS1_FD_61260 | JGI IMG/M metagenome (GOLD analysis project Ga0049105, IMG submission 61260) | Worm MetaG Olavius vacuus BAHAMAS.1 | ecosystem: Host-associated > Annelida > Digestive system > Unclassified | place: Germany: Marburg | collected 2013-04-09 | reverse complement strand
GCACCCAGATCAAGTGATGGGCTGCTATTTACTACTGATTGACAGATGAGCTCTGCAGAAGCGCCGCCTACTTTCGATTTGTTTCAGCGTTTTGTTTCACATGTAAGAGGCGCTGAAATAGAACTGAAATAAAACAATCTCACCTGAAACAAACCTGAAACAAATTTGTTTTATTTCAGTTTTATTTCAGTTTTATTTCACATGTAAGAGCCGCTTTACTAATCGGAATTCCGCTATGTGCTTTCTAATGAGCTTAAGAAGAACAGTGTATGGTGTTTCTGAGCCCCCAAAGGAGCTTAAAAATACAAAGTGGCTGTTTTCTCGAAGAAAGTCTGCTATAACATTTCTTTATGTGAAGACTGTCAGTGGCAAAGTTATAAGGCATTCACTGGCATGTTTGACGGTGCATAAATGGTTGTTGGGGGACGTCCCCTTAAATGTAAATTTGGTGCATAAAGTGAAGCACCCGCTGGCTCGACAGCGATATCATCGCTTTGGAAATCCCACGCATGCCCTATTTATATTGCAATGATGACAATGCAGTATGAATTTATAACAGCAGCCATTAACTATCGTAACTCTGGTATTTGGATGCATTGCACAGTCACGGATTATAACAGAGAAAAATGAGATTGCAAGACATATACCGGTAGGCTTATAGCAGATGTCATAAAGTAGGCGTTCCTGCATTGTGACGTGTACACGTAACGTAGCTTAGCTATTTGAAATTCAACATTAGCTGTACCTGCACTTCACTTTGTAGTATATGGTTACTTTTATTGGTTACTTTTATTTTATCCAAATTTTATGCCACTTTGTATGACTCGTTGGCACATTACACTAGAGTAATTCTTTTAGTTGCATGTTCTAAGTGGGGCAACGGGGAATGACATCAACTGTCAGGTCACAGGTGATACATGTATGTGTCCACAGATCTGTATAAAGTACCAGATGCCGTACCTCCTATTCACGCCGTATCATCTCATGTAGCCACCGATAAGGACCCCTCCAAGTTCCGATCTATTTTTAGCGACAATCTACAATCAGTCGCAACTCACGGAAAGAAAGCACGTGGCACACTATTGGTCGATATCGGCTGTTCAAGTAAGCGTGCACCCCTCTCCGTTAGTTATTACAACGAAATTAGCGGCGGCCATATTGGTAGTTGCCGTCGTTCGGAGGAGGCACTCTACCGGACCAGTACTGCCCCTGTGTATGTGTCTGTCTAACTTTGAATTAGTATTCCCATCCAAACAACTATTGATGGTTGACTGGTTCTCAGTTGGCTGGTTAATGTTGGTTGATTAGTTATTCTTGCCAGTTTTGAGCATATATTATGACAAAGCTAAAATCTGTGCAATTTTGGCTTATGTCTAAATTTGCTTGCCATGGCAACTCCCTTTGCTCCCTTGAAAATTCCCATAGCACGTTTGAATAGTAAGTAAGTAAGTAAGTTTATTAATATTGTAACATATAACAGTGCTAGATTTCAAAAATTGCCACGTCCCCAAAAGCCTGCATTTTTACCTTGATAGAGCATGGCGTTTTTGGAGCAATTGGCATATAGTTGAGCCCCAACGCCAAAACCGGTGTTTATAACAATCTGGAGTCTACAGTCTTCCTCGGAGACAACGATGTTTGTAGCAGGCAGAGTGTGGCGACGTATACAGCCGTGATTGGAGCAGTGGTGTTGGCATTGTCGGATAGTAGGATACAGTTATAGTACCGGTATACGATCTAGCCAGATTGTTACTAGCAACACAACGTACTCTGCAAGTAACAAATGTGATGGCGATACAAGCAGATATTCGGATGTATCGGATTACCGTATTGTCGCAGGCCGCGCAGGCATGTGAGTGATGTGCTTCTAGAGCATGCAGAGATGGCTTGGTGGATCGACACGTTGTTCATTTTTTGACGTATCGGATAGACAGTGTGGCATCGCAAGTTTTTTAGGATAGCTGTGTGATACTTGGCTGATGACTGTCTGGCAATCTCCGCTATCGCCGATAAGAGACACCTTCGGTCTGCACGCACGGGGTTACTACCCGTACTAAGGACAACGACCACGCTAGGGATGAGGAGTTTCGTGGTCGCAGGCCCAGTCATCTGGAACAGTTTACCAGCCGCTCTGCGAACCTCAACTCTCTCCCTGCGACGTTCAGACGTTCGCTGCACATCTGAAGACCACTTGTTTGGCCGATCGACAGCGCGTCTGAGGAACTGTTTATGACGCGCCCTATAAATCCACTCACCATCATCATCATCATCATATATCAGACTGTGAGTTACAACCTGTTCTTTATTAAACCAGTTTAACAGTTTTTATTTTGACGTCTTTCATTTTGTGTTGTTTCTCAGTCTGAGTAGTGATGTTTCTCCGTACAGACTGCAGCAGTTGTATAGACGTTTTAACGTTCGTTTTAACCTAGCATAAAGACGTCGTCTTTTTCCAATTTCTTGCCCGATTGTTTTCATTAAATGGTTTAGTTGGTTTTTGCACTGTTTTCGTCGTGACGCACGCATGCAGAGCGTGTGGGCGTGAGCGGAGCGGGCCGAAAATCGGGTGGAGCGGGCGTGGCAAAAAACCATGGAGCGGAGCGGGAACGGACCGGGGAGCGGGCTTAATCATCCGCTCACAGCCTGTTGACAGTCGGTGGAGAAAGAGATGATCGTTTCTGTTGACGACTAGTGTAGTCTTATATGATTCACAGTGGCATTGGTCGAAATTTGTTGAATAAATTTTTATCGTTACACATGTTAATGATAAATCGCGTGATTACTTTGTCCACCGTTAGTTCTGGATATTCTGAACTTTATTGTCGGAGTTGAGTGCGGAGCGTAGCGAGCCGAATGTCGGGTGTAGCAGAGCGGAGCGGTGAGCGGGAGTTGCAGAAAAACGATGGAGCGGAGCGGAGCGCGTAGCAGGAGGTCGCGGAGTGGCAACGGAGCGGATAGCGGGGGTTACAGAAATAGGTTAGAGCCCGGAGTGGGTTTTTCGCCGCTCACATTAACTGGACGCTTGTTATTCAGTATTGTGTTTACGGTGTCGTATTTTTTATGTATGGCACGTTGGGTGCATAGTTCGTCTCGTATTTGTTGCAGTGCGTTATCCGCCAGCGTGCAGGCCTGCGAGAGTTCATTCATCGAAAAAGGCTGCACGTTTACGGACTTTAGGGGGCATGGCATCGTGCTGTAACTGAGGATATCGCGATGTCGCTGCAGGGACAGTTTGCACGGTCAGACCAGAAACCCTTCACTGAACTATTGTATTTGGGTGCTGATATGATGATGATAGTAATAGGCCTACCCCTCGCCGTGGCTGCCACCCTACCGCTCGGGCATCTGTCATGCGCCCGTTCAATAAACTGCGAACAGCGTGAATGAAGGTAGAGAACGGCGTGTCGCGTGGCGTGCGTGTAGCGCGGAGTAACAATAATGTCTCGCCGGCGCTGCAGATGTCAAGTACCGCGGAACGCTACTTATCCGCCACCGCCAGTTGACTGTCGTTACTTGTCAGTGTCATTTGCCAGCGTCACCATTACTCAATAGCTGACGGTCGGTCGGGAGAGAGAGGGAGAGACGTACCTTCCCGCCGTCCCTTTTCCGACCGACCAATATATACACGCATGCATACTCGTGGTGGCGTGGTCGGAGTCGAACGTGAGCCTCGTCAATAACTCAGCCGCTTAAGGCCCAATTGTGTTGAAATTTGACTCGCTGTTGCACTACGGGTCTCCGGAGGCTGTGGTATTGTGAAAATCCACTTTCGACAGATCCATGGCGGATGACACCCAAATTGGACATATTGAAATCGCAATAACTCCATCGCGGATTGTTTGATTTTGCTGAAATTTGGTATTTGGGTGCACCATCAGTACGCCAAGGTCGCGCACTGATTGAAATCTATTTATGCTTGAAATGCAAGGTGGGGTCGGTTCCAAAGTTTCAATCTTTAAATGATCGTAACTCCGCTGTAGAGTGATCGAATTCGCTGAAGTTTTGCATGTGCGTACATTATGGGCCTGTAGAGGCCGCGCAGTGATTGAAATGCACTTAACCATGAAAACCAAGGTGGTGGGGACGTCTCCCAAATTTTCTATATTTAAATCCATTGAACTCAGTCCTGCATTGCTCGATTTCACTGATATCATCATCATCATCATCAACGAACTGCTTAAGGTGGCATAAAGTCAATAGTGACTGCAGGACACCGTACAATATAAGAAAAATAGCGACGCGAGTCATAGTAGAAGGTGCGGATGTTAAGCACGTGCAGCACAGTCAGGATAACTTCTGGTATTTGGTATGTGGTATGTTATGGGTCCGCGGTATACTGATATACTTTTGGCGCGGGGTCACTGTGTTATGTGAGCTGGGAGATTCGACACATTCTCCCTGCTCAAATTTAAGGGAGGAGCGAATAGTCGCCCCAGTTTCTCAGAGATGGGTGCCGAATTACACCAAATTTTGGGTTGACAGAATTGTCATCGACGCTGTCCGAATTTGTGTCAGATTTCAAATTCGTTGCTTCATTTCGAAATTAGAGCGTATCAGAGACCAAATTTAGGCAAATTCTTGCACTTTTAGGCGTAGATTTGAGTTAAAGGGAGTCTGGGGAGCGTCGTGAGCTCCCGGAGCCGAGAACAAGCCGAAAACATATTTAAGTGCTTTCCCAGTGTCACAGAATGCCTCTGGCTGAGATGTCTGTTGTAAAATGTAAATTGACTTCCTGTCCGAAAACACTTGTTAATGGAACAAGTAGATCAGATATCGCCGAGAGACCTAGCTGCAGGGTGGGTCAGTGGAATTAAGACGATATTCTGCAGACATTATAGGTCTATCTTCAACCACTGTGACGTAATCGGCCTCTAAAGCCATCGAATTCGGGAAATAACGCAAAATAAGGCTGTTATGCCGCTCAAGGTCATTCAAGGTCACCGATTTCGATACCAATCGAAAGCCCGTATGGGACTTCCTATTAGTGATTAATACTAACTGACATCCTATCTCGTGCCGTTTTAGAGTTATTGCAGATTATTGCTCAAATTTTGGACGAAAAACAGTCACGTTTCGTTCATAAGCCCCCTTTGGGGGATTTAGGGGCAACGTACACTGTTCATCTTAGGCTCATTGGAAACCTCGTAGTGGATTTCATATTCTTGTTAATTGAACTTTTCGCTAAGTGTTACAGCTGAGGCGCTACGAGCAAAAATCGATTGAAAATTGGCGTTCTCGAATGAACGGGGTTAGTTTGGCCCAAAATTTCAGGTACATGGTACAAAATTCAGGTGCAAGGGGTACCTGCCAAGTATTCTTCGTGACAAAAAACTAGATGAATCGGTCTTTCATATGCTATAAGAATGTGGGCATAAGTTTTTTTTCGTTTTGTCACAATTCACGTGTTTGACAGACACACGGACGAACAAACTGACATTTCGCTCATGGCTAAAACCGTCCTGCATAGATGCAGCGCGGTAAAAAAACTAGTCTATAGCATTTGATCGTCTGGGGCAGGCAGTCACCCCATCGCCCCCTCTCCCGTCCCCCTCTGGATCCGCCCTGTTGTTCTGTGCCTCTGTCTGATGGTCAGCCGCCGGCATCATGAATGATCTCTGTAACCGCCTGGAATATGCTGTTAAATCATGCCCCTTTGTCACACATTTGCCACATGACAGCCAGGTGAGCGCTGATTGACGTGTATGTCAAGTGGCCGGGTGAGCGCAACAAGTTCCCATCCAGTTGTCGGCCGGAAATCGTGTGAACGTGCTTGGGTGCACATGTTATCAGTTATCATCATACGTTTTTTATCGAAGTTGTCATACGCAACTTTCACATACACATCATAATGGTACATTGCTATCTATCACGCGCAAGCTACTCGCCGTCAATCGCGCGTCGCTTGTAAATTGGGTCTCATGCTCATGATACTTTTTGGTGGGCCAAAGTGGCGGCCAAAAGCAATATGTACCTAAGGAACAAAGCCACAGATACAGAAGTTATTCATGTAATCTAAACAAATCACTGATAACACACTAGTTTGCAAAAATTTTAATTTAAATTACATGCTAGCATGTCAAATACGTATGACAATTATTGCTGAGTCTAACTACATTATGGACCACCCAACCAAATTTTTGGATGGTCTACCCTACGGGGCCCCGTTTGTCGGCATCAGCATCCATCGCAGTAGGCGTGTTCACGGCGTGGGAGTCACGCGACGGTGTGACCGGATCTCTACTTGATATGCGGGAGTATGCTGTATGTATGAAAGGTGAGCGTTGAAAGTGGAGCTAGGACGGGCAGTCATCTTTAAACTATAAAGACCTAAAGAAGCATACAGCTTAATTATTGCAGCAAACTAATTGTCTAGTTGCCGCCGTCCTCTAGCTGACCACTGCAAACAGGTCAAAGCCGTGTCTGTCTGACTGACTGACTTATTACGCCTTGTCACTCTCAGTGGAGCGTGTGTCTGAGATTAATTACAGTGAAGTTTGGCGTGTGTGTGCTTAATATCGACGTGATCGTGGCGTGTGATGACTAGGTCACTGTAGCCGGTCTACGGCGAGGAGTAATTAGTAAGTGCATTGGCGTCACGCTCGGACGAAATTTTGGATAGCCTACTGCTTTATATCCGTGTGCTGTTCTCCTCCGTCTCCACCGTGTAGTGCCCCCACTTCGTGTATGGATTTGGGGAAGTGCTGTAAGCTCCCCCAGTGTGATCTGAGGCGAAGACCCAGCCGAAATTGAATTTGGTGCATTTATGTCTGTTAAATCTGGCATCTAGTGATGATGATTGTGTGAGATTTGCAAAAAAATATATTGACTAAATTTGGCGAAATAATGATAAAAGTGAGAGGGTACGGTAACCTCGCTCCAAAAATGGGCATGCGTTACCTCGTCCCCCCGTAAGTAAGGAAATTTATACCCGGCGCCTAAAACAATATGTGGAGTTAAAATGTGAGCTTGTAATCGAGTCTAACGGTCTGCCGTGGCCCCCTCTAGTTGTCATATCCTGGCACCGCTACTGTGTGTGCTCAGTAAAACTGAGTCTGACGGAGAATAACGTGCATTTCGGAATGTTGTCGTTTGAAACAAAACTTGTGGTAAACTGGTAATTAATAGCAGATTCTGTTGGGCACACTTTAATTAACTAGAGAACTGTAGAAATATTTAAAAGGTTCATCTGCATTGTCGTACGTCTGCATATTTAAAAAGCCAGCTGTGCAAAAAATGGAATTCTGATACGTACCTTAATTCTGACGTCTTCTGACTGATCAGACAGAGCAGCTTTTCTCGAGTGACTGACTCGATAACTGCAGCTGCAAGCGAACGGGCACCGCCAGACCGCGCACACACCACGCAGTCACTCGGAGGCGTGAACTGTAAAAACCGCATGTCGTTCTGCGCGTTGACTGGCTCATGACTTTAAATTTTCATTTTATTACAGTGGGTTGTAGGCTATTAAAATGTGTACAGTAAACCTAACGTGAGCATTCCGCAGTAAGTTATGTCGAAGGTGCATTTTTGCCAACAGTACGCCTACGCCTTGTCTGTTAATGTAATAATAGTGTCTAGATTGGCTGCTGTGCACTGTTAGTTGACGTTCAGTCGATAAGCAGCGTGGTTATTGAATCCGCTCACAAAGCGTCGTTCGTCGCTGATCTTAGTCCGCAGTTGAGTTAGTGGAATTCAACAGCAGCTAAGTGTTCGCGATTCACGAACGTGTTGAATCAGTGAATCGCCGGGAACTCTGTATTAAGAAGTAGTGAGTGACGACTGACGACTGTAGCGCTGCGTGTATGCGTGTTGTGTAATGACACGCACGATGTCTATTGCTGTCAGTCGGTTTCAACGCGCTGACCGCTTTGGTATTCCCACTCCCAGCGCGCCGTTATATGCGGTCGTCGGATATAGCAGTAACTTGGTTATAGCGATCATTTCTTCGCTGCACTGTCATCGCTCGTCTGTCGATTCGACGGTGAAACGAATAGCGTGAATGGGCGGTGGCCTACCGCGTGTGGTTATACTCATCGATTGGCTTGACTTGAGGTGATTCACATTCATTTGTAACTAGTGAGAGTAGGCCTACGTACGCCCGACGGACTTTCGCTGTGGCTGGCCCAAGGCCGTCGACCGGTCGATGTGAAACTCTTTACCGCCTTGTTTGCGTTATCCAGCTGTCAGGGGTTATTCGGTCAGTGAAGAAGCAGTGACTGACGAGTTATTAACGCTATCGCACTACGTGCGTGTGTGTTGTGTACTGACGCCCACGGTGTATTTATTGCTGTGGGAGAGGCCATACCTACAAATTGCCAGGCTTGCCGTGGATATGAATATCCATGGATATATCCATATGTGTATATCACACTTAGGCCGTACTGTGGATATATCCGTGGATATGTGATATCAGTATTTAGTTGGTGATATTATCAATCTAGTGACATCAGTAATTGTGTCTGCGTTGAAGACCTATTAACGTTGAAGACGCAGACACCCTGTTGTCATCGAAGATGCTATATTCTTTCTTCTTTCTTCTTCTTATTGCAGTTTTCTACCGAAATTTGCACTCGCTCTTCTTGCTGGAAACAGGTACGATGGAATTGAAACTTTGACACAGCATCCAGAATGGTCTCTATTTCTGGTAGATTATTTTATTCCGTAATGTGACCTAAGGTCACAAAATTACAGCTTTTCAAAATTACACTAAACACTGCAGCGAGGCAGTGTGCACACTGTTGTTGTTGCATGCAGCTAGCGCGGTCACTGCCTTTGCGTGCCTTGGACCAGCTGACACCTGGGAAGATAAACACGCTGACGTCACGTCGTCTGTAGCCCCAGCCTTGCTCTGTCTCAAACGCAGACAGTTTTCTTCTTCAGAAACTGTAGAAAAGTCGGTCTTTCGCCAGCAAACTGTCCCTGTCCTGCGCTTGACCTGCAGCTGACGGGTGACTACTTATGTGGGGAAACCGTCCGCTGCAGGTCGACCAACTAGGCCAACTCAGCCTTTCATCCTTTCGGGGTTAGCCAGTATTTTCTCTTTCTCAGTGCATCCCCAGAGAAGTAAAAGTTGCAAGACGGCAGTCATGGAAAGCATTGATTCTTGACATTTTGAGAAATTCGAACCAAGTCACTCACTACCAGTGTGCAGGAAATTATGAACAAGCTTATTAACAAAGTTAAGCAGCAATTGTTTAGTAATAATAATAACTACGCCTATGCCAGCTGGCCTACATGATCTGCATTACAAATGCAAACGCAAGAACTAATATTTTAAGCATAGGAGTAAGGTGCAGGGAATATGGGCTATTTGTTGCTCACAATTCATAGGAGAGTGTTACAGTGCTCTAAAGACCCCCTAATCAGCTGGGGAGGGGCGGTATATGGGCAGTTGCTTCTCAGCAAAATAATTAAAAACGTCACCACCATATGTCGGATTTAAGGCTAAAATGCACCCAAATCGATTTCAGCTGGGACTCCACTCCAGACCCTGCTGCGGGAGCTTACAGCACTCCCCAGACCCCTTAGCTGGATTTAAGGGGCCTATTTCTAAGGGGAGGGGAGGGTAGAGGCCCCACCTTGTGTTGGTATGGGGCCCCGAAGGGTTAATCCGGCCCTGAAATGATCCAATTCACACAAAAATTTCAGTAGACATAGTGAAATTTTTGTGTGAATTCCCGTCCCCTTAGAAATAGGCCCCCTTAAATCCAGCTAGGGGTCTGGGGAGTGCTGTAAGCTCCCGCAGCAGGGTCTTGTAGGAAATTATTCTAAGTTTTACTTAGCAATGCAGTATGTACCCAGTCACATTTTCAGTCCGAGTTATTTACGGTAATTACTCCGTGGCTGCTGTGTAATGTCACAAGTTTTGTAGACTTTCAATTTGCACCTGACAAAATGTTGTATGTTATATTTAAGTTGGACTTCAAAATTTTTAGTTACTCACTTCGGTAAAGAATAATAATTTTGTATTCTGCTGCAATTAATGCTGCAATGTTAGATTGGTAACAGTGCTGATTAACGAATATCGTAAGTGCTGCAGAAGTGGCTCAGTGCAGAATGTGCAGGTGTTAGTGCAGTATGCAGTCTAGTAACGCTGATTGAAACTGTTGTGTTGCTTCAGCTTCCAAAAAGCACAACAGCTGCACATTCAGCCAAAGAGATAAATCCAGGTGACAAGATACACTCATTATGTACATATTATTTTATTGCTAGTAATTGCCAATAAAGTGTTGCATTGGACAAAAATGCTGTCTTTGAGTACACGTAGCCCATTGAACCAATACAACACTTGAATATGTCATATTTAGGTAGTTTTTCTATTTATTAATGCAGTTTTAGTGTGGAAATATTGTTTATGTCTATGCACACAGCTACTGCAATGTTTTATTTTCAGTTAATCTAACTGTAGTAAGTAAGTAACTTTCTTTAATAAAACTTTGACAGTCGCAAAGCAACATTGGCATATAAACATAAAAGAGTACATTACATGCCTAGGTGCTATAACATTTAAAAAGATGATTAATCTAAGATAATCAATTACACAAATACAACACTGGTGACAACAGCTGATAAGAACATTACGGCACACGGTTATTGGTAGCCTAATGCAGTTAGGCTAGTAACAGTTCTTATACAGC
>Ga0049105_1001395_pt1 | contig 10638 bp, 8 predicted proteins | sample WorMetvaBAHAMAS1_FD_61260 | JGI IMG/M metagenome (GOLD analysis project Ga0049105, IMG submission 61260) | Worm MetaG Olavius vacuus BAHAMAS.1 | ecosystem: Host-associated > Annelida > Digestive system > Unclassified | place: Germany: Marburg | collected 2013-04-09 | reverse complement strand
CCTACTTCTAAGGGGAGGGAGGGGAAGGGAAGGGGAGAGAAAGGGGGAAGGAAAGGGGAGGGAGGGGAGGGAAGGGAAGAGAAAGGGGAGGGGAGGGAAAGGGGAGGGGAGGGACTCCAGGCCCCCCCAATGCGGAATCCTGGCTACGCCACTGCGTCTGCATTACATGCAGCGCGGTGGAAATCGGTTAAGATTAGCCAAAGTTATAGTCAAAAATATAATGTCACGTTTTTTATGGTTCACTGTGTATAAATTAAAAAAAACGAAAACTTCTTGGGGACAAGTTTTCATAATTGCAACCACCTGAAGTTTGGTCCAGTTGCTTTCACAAAAGTTCTGATAGCATACTTAAATGGTGTGACAATTCTGCTGTGCTGCATAGCGCCATCTGCAAAATTCTGATTGGCCTAGCTACTTACTTTATACATCAGATCTCACACACTGAAACTGCCTGTCACATTGAAGCGTTCATCTGTCAAGCTCTTACCGCGCTGCAGTACAGCCGCTGAGTGTTGCTTGTGTGTCAGCGAGCGAGCGGCCGCGGCACGTGGTCGGTCGGTCAATTAATTAGTTGTCGCCGTGCTCGGTGAGACGCAGGTGTTTTCTCGGTGTCCACTGTCCGGCCATCATATCGTGCGGTCGCCGATAGCTGCACGTACAGTGGGCGTATCGCCAACAACGAAGCTCAGCTGACACTTGCCACCTACTGAGGTGTGCCGACTGCACGAGGATTGCAATCCGCAATCACAGAGCGGTGCAGTCTCTGAAACCAGAGTATCTTTTAACTACTACAACTGGGTGGCAGTTAAGCTTATGTCACCCAGTTTTATAGTGACTGAGACTTTTGACCATCTAGGTGACCACCTTTTCCACCTGTGCAGCAGAAAATTGGCTAAAATGCCTAAAATCGTGCTTAAGTTTTCAGCCATTTTTGCTGCGCATTTACAGAAACGGTCATCAATATACACAGTGAACCATAAAAAACGTGACATTTTATTTTTGATTATAACTTTGGAAAATCTTGACCGATTTTTACAGTTTTTATATCATTTTAATCGAGAAGAAATTCTACATACGACTGTAGTAAAATTTACCATATCACCTTAATTGTGTGCGCACCTTACTTCGTAAATTTAAATTACAACACTTTACAGTTAAAAATGCTATTATTCTTTGTTAATTTACGTTCACAGCAAAAGAGAACAGAAAGTCATCTCCAATTATCAAATTTACAGTGTTGCCATTTTGACATTGTTATTTTGAGAGCAGCAATCATAAGTAATGTTCAAAATGTCCGCCTTCAGCATCGACACAGGCTGACAGACGACGCCTGTACTCGTCGATGGAATAGTTCACAACAGACCGGTTCAGTTCGCACCACACGGTAAAGTGCGCACATAAATCGGGTTATGTAATAAATTTTATTACAGTCGCATGTAGAATTTCTTCATGATTAAAATGATATAACAATTATAAAAATCGGCTCAGATTAGCCAAAGTTATAGTCAAAAATAAAATGTCACGTTTTTTATGGTTCAGTGTGTACTTCCGAAATTTTCACTGAGTGACATAATCGGACTCCGGACTGGAGGCGTACTTGCGACTAACTGCGTAAAACGATCGTGTAGCGTCATAGTGCAAATTACTTCTTCAAATTGTTCTGGGTATCAGGTGTAGCCATGTATGATGTAAGTAACTGTGTAAAGTAGATTTTGATTTCCAATGGACATATAACACCACATTCATTAGCATTTGCTGCATCGTGCGATCTTAGCGCTATAGAAATAGCCTAACAATAATAATTCAGGGTAATGTATATTTATACACTTTATTAAGTTCTTTGCATCATTGACTTTCTGTGTTGTCTCTGCATCTGTCACAGCTGTATCCTCCCATTTTATATTGTCCAGTCAGTGAATGATTGCATAAATAACTTCAGTCTATGATCTAGCATGTGACATGTAGATTTTTCATTCTGTGCATATTACTGGTTTTATGTATGACACTATCTTTAATAACATTTACCCGTAGTCTCTGTATGCCCTTAAACACCATGATTGAATTTTACCTGATTCGCATATTAAGTATATTGGTTAATTTTGAGGGGAATAAATGTAAGTATGCTGAAGCTGTAGTCTCACAGTCACATATTATATTACACATGTGACGTGCATCGCTGTACAATATTACTTTGATCTCTGCCTGCCCGTTAATGTAAATTTTTCACACATTTAGCCATGATGCCTTGCCCATTGTGCCCTGTCCCCTGTCTCCCCTCACTTTGCTTCCTAGAATAACAAATCTAGATTCGACCATGGTCTGAAACTGACAGAAATATCGCACCAGGGACGCCGCCACATAGGAAGGAAATGGGCAAAGGGCCCTCTTGCCACTGGGAGAAAGAATCGCAATACTTTCATTTTTGCATCAAGTCTTGACATTTAATTTGAATATAGATGTTGTCTGTACCTGCATCCGTTTTCAGCACTGTGTTTGCAGCAGCAGCCGGTCCCGTCACGAGATCGAGACGTTTACGACAGAGATTATATCCTTCCAAAAGTCACCATTTCATGTCGGGGCTTTGACGAACAGTCTGGCTGTATCTGTATATGTGTTTGCATGGTGTGTTATAGACTAAGCCGGCTCCTAGTCGCTATTTGAATGCACTTTTAATCTCCGCATATCGGACCATCTCATATTGTTGAATGGTTACAGACTTGCCGAGAGCGGCTCATAGAATTGCAGACTGACACAGGACCGGAATTCTGAAGTTCCGCAGCTTTCACACGGCGATCTGCTAACAGCAGGATGACATCGCATTGACACGTAGAGATGGGCTGATCCGTTATTTTGTTAAATGTTTGTGTGCACTCGTGTTTCAGCTACATCGTGTATAAGTTGCAGAGATGTCTTACATTATCGAGGCAAAGATTGTACAGTACAGTATTATTATAGTTATACTTATGCTTATCTTAACTTTCTTAGAAATTTCGTCATTTTGTATTTATTATTACGAAAGTTATACAAGTCATATATAAATTCCTTTCTCATTCATGTGCCTCTCTCACAAAGTGTGAAGATGATGACAATGATAAGGTTACTGTGTGGACCTAGCAATAACTACATTTCTCAGGCCACTTTAAAAATATTGATGATAATGATGATGATGAAATTATATGATTTTATTACTGGCCTAATTAGGGTGGAGAAGCCGTACGGCTGGGAGTGGGACGCTTGCCGCGCGCCTGGCGGAAAGGCAGACGATATGATTGACATTGCCTGCCGGTTGACTGACTAGCTAGATCATTCTCTGGACCCAACACTCGAGACCTCGAGCATTATAACTACATTATATTTTTATGCGCATAAAACGTTGAACGTGCAATCGCTGGCAGCTCTGGCTTCATTCCAGCGCCGCCTCCGCAGTAGCAGCAGCCGTGGCAGCTGCAGCCGTACCCACCCGTGTCGCCGTCACATCGACGTGGCGTTATCGTAGCAGAGAACATGACAGACGCTATCGATACGGCACGTTCGCCGGTCTATATACTGCATAATTAACACTGTCTCTGACAGTAATCGATTCGCCATTTATTCACGTCGTCTAGTTTATTACGCCTGTGTGGAGACCAGCGTCTGAGCATGTAGAATGGCCGCTGACGTTGCCTGTAGTCAAACAAAATGAAGTAAATCTTGCATTATCAAGGTGAGTCAACGTCGCTTCTTCAATAATAATTAGTACAGGTGTAGTGTGTGAGTGTACTCTGTGTACGATTTATAAACTAATAGTATTATTTCGGCCACACACTGACTTAGCCACTCAATGCACACAAGTCGACGCACGCATTAACCAGCTTCGTATTAAATTTTCCACAAATTAGGGGCAGATCTGGATGGTGTGTGGTTTTTGTAGGGGTTTAAACCCCTCAAGTTGATTCTGTATACCCCATGGCGTTTGTTTTGTAACTTCATTGTATTTCATTGATAAAATATTTTTCACTCAAATTTCTTATGTTAATGTATATCTTTTCATTTTCGGATCAATATAAAATGTACATGCGTGTGAAACGAAAAAAAGCGTTAACAAACATTGTGTGTAGTAATCGTATTAAAATGTGAATTTAGATAATTCAACACAATTAAGCCTTATACTGTGAGGTCATTCGGCATTTATTAATTTCGCCAGACAGGCAGCAACACAAAGAACACAAACTACGCAAAACAAATTACAGAATTAACATATATTATCGTAAAATACACAGCCTGCTAAACAGTTCGGAGATTGCAACTTTGACAGATATCTTCATCGTCTTTCAACAAGAACAGTATGAATGTCTTTAAAACCGGCCACAAAATACAAATTAAATCGACATTGCTGTTGGACAACGCGCCAAAAGTTTTTGTTTCTATCAATGTACGTACAACGTCACAAAATCTTGAAAGCTTACACATCCACATCAAATGAATGAATGAAAGTGCAGTGATTTAAAGTGCATTCGAAAACCGACCAGGAGTCGGCGTAGTCTAACGCACTTACCAGTACAGCCGTTGAGCAGAGTAAAATCGTTAGATGGTCCGAGAGTCCGTGTAGTCAGTCCGGTAGGAAAGGAAAAGGTCTATGGAGGAAAGGATTTGCTGGAAAGCCAAGTCTTGAGTTCAGAATGAAATACTGAGCGAGTAAGAGAAGATGCAAGCGGTGATAGTGAAGATGGTGAAGATGATGAACTGCCGTGTGTGATAGGAGAAAGTGCAGGAGACTGTGTCTGACGAGGCTCGCGGAGATCAGTGGGGAGTTCATTCCATAGACAAGGTGCCGCATACCTAAAGGAGCGATTTGTGATTTTCAAAGAGGAGCGGGTAGGTGGGCGAGCAAGAGTGACCATAGGTGAAGAACGTGTGTTGTGACAAGGTTGAACAGAAATCGAGTCCTGGAGATATTGAGGTTGGTGGGTTGTGAGAATCTTATAAGTTAGAGAAAGGAGTTTATATTTAATGCGTTCGTTTATTTTCAGCCAGTGTAGAGTTTTCAGAACAGGAGTGATGTGAGAAGATTTTGGCGTTCTGGTGACAGCACGAGCAAGAGAGTTCTGGATGTTCTTGAGTTTTTTATCTGAGACTGTGGAAGATTATAGTACAGTAAGTTGCAGTAGTCAAGTTTAGAATGAACGATAGAAGTGGCGATGGTACTGGCAGTTTTGAAGTCAAGACAAGAACGAAGACAGCGAAGTTCACGAATATGATAATAGCAAGATTTAGAGAGAGCAGATATTTGGTCAGAGACACTGAGAATAAAATCTGAACGTACTGTACATTTATGACTTTTAGCAGTCCAGATATCTTCGTAAATAAGTGAAAGATATAGCCTAACTAAGATACCACGATACAACATGGGCCTAGATCTGAATTATTTTGTCAGTTTGAAGGTCATCATTGCTATAGTGGAAGTCATTACTTATTCAACAGTCAGCTAAGAGTGCAGCTCACAAGGTTCTGCTGCTGTTACTGGTGACAACAGTAGGCCTAATGCACCTTACGTGTTCTCGTTAATCCGTCTGCTAATAGCTACGTTTATTTCAGCAGGCGATGATCTTTATTGGTCGTTGAAACCGAGTGCTGTATTTATAGACAGGACGGACGTCGTGGACGAGTCCCCAGGTCAGACTGGAAACGATGTAATTCAAATGTCACTCTGTGTAAAGTGCCCCGCAGCGGCTTTGTTCCAGTTTTATACGTCCATACTTTATGGAACTTCAGCGTTCTGAGCCATTGACATGCAGTTCGTTACTAGCTTACCCGGTCTATCTATTACCTTCGGTTGCGTTTTGTCAACCCGTTTTTATTAAAACAAGTAGCTCGATCAGCTATCGCAGAGAGACCGCGCTGCAGGGTGGGTCAGTTTTGGCCACAAGTGGAATATGACATTTCGCAGACAGTATAGGTCTATCTTTAACCACTGTAACGTAATAGGCCTGCAAAGCAAATTTTGGACACTTTGCGTTTTACAGCTCCCTCTTGGGGACTCGGGGTCAGCGGATACATTCATCTTAGGCTCATCGAAAGCGCGTAGCGGACTTCCGGATAGATAGGCCAATGAAAGCCTTACAATTTTGTCCCTCGCAGTTTTCATACAAAGAAACTTTACAGACAGACAGACGGACAGCTTTCTCATGGCTAGACCGCGTTGCATGCAATGCATGCAGAGCGGTAAAAATAATGATACACGTAATGCCCGGCCGGAAATCGAACCCACGACCTTTCGATCGCAAGTCCGACGTCCTACCGATAGCTCCACCACGCCCGTATAGTAGATCGGAATTATAGGATTTAGATATTCAACCGATGATTGACAACATCCGGCTATATATGTCGTGGCATTATTGCGATTCTGCCGCGCCGTCTATAAATGTCGTAACATACATGCATACATACACACCTACACATACTTAATCCAGCAGACATTGACTAAATCATCAACATGGTCTTCGGTCGGACACCCAGCATTGTGGCTTAGTTTGATTTCAATTTATATCTCTATAGACGGCAGTAAGTGCTCCCTCGAAGCCTTGTCCGTCTAGCTCCGTTACTCTGGTGGTGTTTGCTATTTGTATTGTCACTTTTGAGCAAAATACATTGTGTCTCAGAAAAAAAACGCGGTGTCAATTTTTTTGCGATAACTTCATCAACTGTTAACCGATTTTGAAAATTCTTTACTGTTGGAAACAGCAATAAATTATCTATAAAATAAATCTAATATTTCTCGCCATTTCTTTTAAAAACCTTGTTGCACTACCGTGTGAAACGTAGAAGTTTTAAAATGCTGCAATTGCTATACCCTTCCTTGATGACAAAGCTGTCAACTCCACCATTTTTTAACTTTAATGACTTATTTACTGCCTTGTCCAGTAGCACGTATATAGGCTATACCAGTCACGTTCTCACGACGTTGAGGAACTGTTGGACATTTGGCACGGCCTGCAACAAAGTGCAGTTGATAGTTGATACTAGCGCAATTGATGGAGAGCGCTTCTTCGCGCCAGCGTACGGGCCAAAAGGAGGTCATTTTAAGCTGTGACAATATCGTAATTGAGTGTGCGGTCATTGCAACAGTGAAACAATGCTCCAAATTCGTAGAATGTGTGTGTTTTTTAAATCGGTTAACAATTCACAAAGTCATCATAACAGTTCAGCACAGCTGTGTCGTCATGAATTGGTAGAGCAATTGCAACATTTTAAAACTTATATGTTTCACACGGTAATGCAACAGGGTTTTTAAGAAATGGCGAGAAATATGATATTTTTACAGATAATTTAGTGTTGTTTTCAACAGTAAAAGAATTTTCGAAATCGGTTAACAGTTGCTGAAGGTATTGCAATAAGTTCGACACCACGTTTTTTGAGACGCAGTGTATATGATATGATGAACTCACGCACTGTTTTGCTCGTTATGTCTAGCCTATGTACGTCGCTGGAGTCCACATGCAAGAAGTTCGTCGCAAAACTGTGCAACTACAACGCGTTCAAACTTCAAAGTCGTCGTAGCGTTATCAACGTTAGACTAGATCTCTCTCGGAGCATGGGTTGCGCAATATACCAATTACCATTTAGCAAACGTAATTACGGGGACCATTTTCTGTTTTGGCGTGATTGAGATTGAAACTTCGGAGTAATTTTTCACATTCTGTTTGGTTTAACGCGTGCATGCATTTGGCCGATGTGCGTTTTCGTACACTGGCCCTCACGCCTAGAACTTACTTCCTGAAAATGTGCGGAATTCAACATCTATAGCATCTTCAAACGCTCTCTAAAGATATTTCTGTTCGAGAAGATTACGCATTCAACGTGTTAGAGACGATTTTTTGTTCAATGGGCTATACAAGTGTACTTTTTAATTTTAATTCCAATTTCGTGCACACGAATGCACTATAGTATTTTGCTTCTTGTTACAATAAGCAGTGACATTCTGTGCGTCAGTTGTTGCATATAACGTAAGCAAGTAAAGAAGGTTTAATGCCCTGTTTCTGAACTCGAAAGAGCTCAGATATGGGCCGCGTGTAACAAGGGGATGACACAGATTCACCTGCCACCCATACACGAACCGAACCCGCCTTTACTCCCCAGCCGCAAGGCGCCCCGCCCTTTTGACTGGTACTCATTGCACCTACCCACGAAGGGATGGCCAGACTGAGTTGACCTGGGTGGATGGTATGTAGCATGCGTAGCTATAGGGATGTCATATTCTCGTACTGAGTGTTAGACTCTGAGGCTACTATTCATGTAGGTCTGCTGCTAAAAAGACACACTGATCAAACGGATATTAGCTCCGCACTGCGGTGACTTTTCATCTGTCGACGGACATTAATCTGCCAGACACGACGGATAGAAGACTGGAGTTGCGGATATGACGCAACAGACCTCCTTCCTATGACATATTGCCCTGTTACCTTCTTCATCGTTAATTATTAATACACTAGTCCAAAGTAACCAATCAGTCAGCTTCCTGATACTCAGAGAAAGAATGTCATATTCTGAAAATAGATTTGTCCCATACTCCTAAGTGGTATGGATTTCCGATTTTAGGTACACCTGTCTTAACAACGAAAAGGTCCCGAGCATACTTTCATAAGATATAAATATAATGTAATAATAATCATGGTTATAAACGTCAACGGTTTAGTGTCTGAAAGCATCAATGCATTTCCCCTACTAGTGCAACAGTGATGTCGCACTATAATGATTAACATCGATGTACCAAAGTTGGATCGTGATTTTGACAACTTCCGGGCGTTTCCGGACGTTCGCTATCTGGGGACTTGTGAAATCGCGAAAGAAATTAAATGAAAATTTCTAAATACTTTGCCGGTCTCGTTCGTGGTAGACTCGCCGCAATAATAGACAACATGGGTCCACTCCTGTATGCAGAGAATATCAGACGTGCTATCGCAGCTCGTGCGCACTTGAATGCGGAGTCTGACATTTTGATGATGATGTGGTTAATCGTTCGGAAAAGACGTCATTGCGGTGATCTCAGATGCGGATGCTCTGACATACATCATCTGCTGCTGCTGCTGCGGCCGCCACTGTAAACCACCTCCAGTATGCAAACACTATTAGTGTACGGTACGCTGATACGCCGCGACCATCGATCTGCAATGTCCGCTCGCGACCGAAATTGAACATAGCGAGGCGGAGTCGCGTATGGCGGCCTGAAAAAGGGAATTTTTCTCTCTAAGGTATTTAACGATGATTTTGTACGATGTCGTCGTAAAGAAAATTCACGTTCTCTCTCTCACCTCCGGGCGAGCTTCTTGTAAAAGCTACTTTAGGTCAAAGCTCTATCGTATTTAGTCTGTTCGTAAATCCGTCGTTGCACGGGCTTAGAACTGGTGTTGCAATAGTATTACCGCATTGTGCGAAGAGATGTCAGCTGCTAATCTGCAGCAAATCCGAGCTAATGGAGATTAGCTCTTACAAACGACTGACGTCCACGGTCAAATCCGGTTATAAATACGGCAGCTGGCTACTCGTGGGTCGGCAGTATATACTGGGCAAGACATTGATGGGCTGTAACTATACACTGTGTGCATAAAAACGTGCCACTCTGTTTTCTACTAGAACGCTGGCGTTTCTTGAACGACTGTATATATGCTTTTTGTTGCAGTGGAAACTGGAATAAATACTGCACAGTAAACTTACTGAATGGCGAGAGCGAGGAGGTCATAAATGCGTCACATCCAGTGGCGGTTCTGGGGTTTACATTATTTTTTTTTGGGGGGGGGCAGTGGGGTGGCCATAATTGAAGCTGGGGGCACGGACCTATATTGCCACAGTGAACCACCCCTAACAAGTGGTAAATTATGTTTTATCATAAACTTCATTGGTGGCCATAGGGGGAGGGGGCAGAATTTTTACTGCGGGGCGCCCCCCCCCCTGGTCCCGCCGTTGAACCGCCCCTGGTCATATCGCACGTCACAAAATTTCGACTGCGGCCATGACGCAACCCTTCCTGCCCTCTTTCAATCCCCTTTGTAGTCGTACAGACCGACCAAATATATAACACAATGATTGTCTAGTAACAGACTGTGTACGAGATTCAAGGAGTGAAAAAAGCACTAAAACACCAGTAAACACCGACACAACTCATCAAAAATCGGTGAATCATCACTCAATATATGGACCAAATCGCCGTGGGTGGTCCTAGGTATATAATTTATCATACACGTCTCGAACCCGTTCACCAACTGTGAAGAACGTAATATTGATATTGATGTGAGCTACTGTTACGTGCTGTCAAAAGATGATGGACGACGGATAGTGCCAGCTTAACAACAAAAGGAAACTGACAAAGCTTAGAGCAAGAAAAATATCTCTTTTCAATGTTTTTTTCTGGGTTTAACGGAGATGTTTAATACCGTGTTATAGCTACTGATGCGGTGACATCCCTGTCGCACAATGCCATAGGCCTATTGTTGCTGCTGCAAGTGTAAAGTAGGCCTATACAAAACTCATCAGTCGTACTGCAGCTGGTAGTGGGACGATTCGTATACCTCTATTGTTCCCTGTGTTGAGACGATTCGTATACCTCGAGCGGGGGTGTGGGACACGTGGGCGGGGCTAGTACATGATTGGTTGTTGCAACAACCA
>Ga0049105_1001394_pt1 | contig 10645 bp, 5 predicted proteins | sample WorMetvaBAHAMAS1_FD_61260 | JGI IMG/M metagenome (GOLD analysis project Ga0049105, IMG submission 61260) | Worm MetaG Olavius vacuus BAHAMAS.1 | ecosystem: Host-associated > Annelida > Digestive system > Unclassified | place: Germany: Marburg | collected 2013-04-09 | reverse complement strand
ATTTCAAAGCATCAAAGAATGGTTTAACGTCATCGTGACGCATGCAGCGGAAGGTGATCGGCGTGCCGTCGGACATTGTATGATTCACGGGCAATGAAGGACTGTCGATCAGCCGAGGACGATATGCTTCAGATCCGCTCACAGCTTCAACCAATACCTGATGCGTCATCATCAACATTATTGTCAGTATCACAAACAACAACGACAAGATGCGCATAATGTCATGCGCATGACTCCTAGGTTGTTATTAGCGTCCTTATAATCCAGTTCTGTCATGTTTTTCATACTGCTATATCACTATGCCGTTATTGTATCAACTAGTGTGAGAATAGAAGATGATGCCCATTTCGCATCTTTAAAATGGAAAAAAAATATTTTGTTAAACCACAGCAAGCTTGTAAGTCGAACTTAGGCTTTCATATCTTGAGGAAAGTTTTCCCGTTCCTTTCTAACCACGTTATTTTTCTAATCCACTCCTTGCGTGCTCGTAAATTATCCGTTATATTTCCAAGTGTTAAGGTGATTGTTGCATGTCACTGTCAGTCAACGTTTGTGGCATGGCGTGCATGCTTTGTATTATTGTAACTGACGGTCGGACTATACGATAAAGCGAGCACATTATGAGCACATTATGAAAAACGATGAAATTCTAAAGTCACGGTTGTGAGACCGCATGGTAAATGCGTTCAATCTGCATGACCAATTAGTAAACACATTGTAATCGTGGTGGATTATTCAAAGTATAAAGGTCAAGGATCACTGTCGGTCCCACGGTCTTACGAAATTTAACCGCATATGCACATCTATGGACCATAACAACGACGTTATTATAAGGGCCACACACGGTGTCGCGTTCCGTTTCTGTACCACACAAATATTACTAGAAAGTCGAGAACAACAAATAACAAACATTTATTTTTCTTTATATGTCAACTGCAAAATCAGAAGAATGCATTTTAATTAACAACTTCCTCAAAACACAACAATTTGATTTTAATGTAACGTTAATAATGATTGCTATGTTGGATAAACTAAGCTGTGAGTCAAACATGGATACCTGAATATTTTCAAATACCACGTACCTTCAGTAAATCTGGACCAATGTCAATAATTTGTGCTAGAAGAAATCGCGATTTAATCTTCAATTACCGACACTTTCTATTTTGCTAGAAGTATGCAAGCTAACATTTATCCGGTAGCAGCCAAGTAAGTAATGTTATGTGAACAGTTCCTCTGTACATTCCCGCGTACAACATATACATTCAATATACAGTAGTGTCATAGTTTAGAGTCCACTTTGTCGGAATACGGACGTGGTCTAAAGTACAGCACAACATCAACCCAGCCTTGTTCCTTGAAGTAGATGCTTCTTGGTAATATCCCGTTCGCGACGTAATTCGTTTTCATCATTCCCATGTTTGTCGGTAGATTAATGACTGCCGTATCGGCCTGATGTCCACGTATATCGCTACCGGACGTGACCGACAACACTTCCCGCATCAACTTGAAAAGCTCGCCGTACCAACTGCGACCTCGGTATTTCGGTGACAAAAAGATATTTCCGCTATCAAGAATGACCGGATGAGCACTTCGAGCATAGTGAGACGGGGCACCGAGGTTGAAATATGATATGACGTCACCGATCTGTGTCAGCTCGGCGACGAAGTTATGAAAACCGTCGACGTAGTTCCTCGCGAAGAAATCCAGGTTCGGCAGCTCGTCGTAGCCGTAGCCCAGGCCGGATTCAGCGGCAGATTTCAAAGCATCAAAGAATGGTTTAACGTCATCGTGACGCATGCAGCGGAAGGTGATCGGCGTGCCGTCGGACATTGTATGATTTAGCGGCATTGAAGGAGTGTCGATCAGCCGAGGACGATATGCTTCAGATCCGCTCACAGCTTCAACCAATACCTGATGCGTCATCATCAAAATTATTGTCAGTATCACAAACAGCAACGACAAGATGCGCATAATCAGTCATGCGCATGACTTATTCTCCTAGGTTGTTATCGATGTCATTATAATCCGGTTCTGTCTTGTATTCATACCGCTTTATCACTGTGCCGTTGTGAGAATAGAAGACGATAGGCTATACCCATTTCGCATTTTCTTTAAATGAAAAATGTTTTGTTGAACCACAGCAAGCATGTATGTCGAACTTTGGCTTTCCTGTCTATAGAGGACAGTTTTTCCGTCCTTTCCAACCACGTTCTTCTTCCAATTCACGCCTTGCGTGCTCTTGAATTATGCGTTATATTTCTAAGTGTTCAGGTGATTGTTGCATGTCACTGTTAATCAACGTTTGTCGCATGGTGTGCATGCTTTGTAGTATTGTGACTGATGAACGGACAACCGAGCACATTATCAAAAACGATAAACTTCTAAAAGTAAAGATTGTGATACTGCAATGATGCTGTACACTGTCATCGTAATTTAATGGTCTGATCATTTTTTCTCATGATTTCGGTACTGCTGCACTGTTGGTTGCGAATAAGGATATATATGCATAAATGCGTTTAATCTACATAAGTAATTAGTAAACACATTGCAGTCGTGCTGGGTTATTCAAAGTATAAAGGTCATTGGTCACTGTCGGTCGCACGGTCTTACGAAATTTAACCGCAAATGCACAGCTAGAGACCATAACAACGACGCTATATATAGGGGCCACACATGGTATCGCGTTCTGTTTCTGTACCACACAAATATTACTAGAAAGTCGAGAACAACGAAGAACAAACATTTATATTTCTTTTCATGTCAACTGCAAGATAACAAGAATACATTTATATTTTACAACTTCCTCAAAACACAACAATTTGATTTAATGTACGTTACTTTTGATTGCTATATGGAAACAACTACACGGTGAGTCAAAAAAACGGACATCTGACATATTTTAAAATATATCGTATATTTTCAATAAATATGGATTATTATCAATAATTTTTGCTAGAAAGTTTCGCAATTTAATCCTCAGTTACCAGCATTTTCTACCTCTGCTTTCTATTTTGCTACAAGTAAGCAAACAGAGAACCAGCTGAGAATTATCCCGTTGCAGGCAAGTAAGTAATGTTAGGTGAACAGTTTCTCTGTACATTCACGCGTATATGCATAACATGTTATACGTTAATATACATTCAATATACAGTCGTGTCATAGTTTAGAAAGCACTTGATCGGAAAAAGGACGTGGCTTGAAGTACAGCACAACATCAACCCAGCCTTGTTCCTTGAAGTAGATGCCTCTCGGTAATATCCCGTTCACGATAATATTCATTCTCGTCATTGCCAAGTTTGTTCGTAGATTAATCACTGCCGTATCGCCCTGGTATCCGCGTATCTTGTTGTCGGTTATGTGCCACAGCGGTGCCTCCAAGAAATTACTGAGTTCCGTGTACCAGTTGCGACGCCGGTATTTCGGTGTCAGAAGCGTATTTCCGCCATCAAAAATGACGGGATTGGTACTTCGGGCGAAGACAGATGGGCCACCTATGTTGCACTATAATACGACGTCACCGATATGTGTCAGCTCGGCGACGAGGTTATGAAAACCGTCGACGTAGTTCCTCGCGAAGAAATCCAGGTTCGGCAGCTCGTCGTGGCCGTAGCCCAGCCCGGATTCAGCGGCAGATTTCAAAGCATCAAAGAATGGTTTGACGTCATCGTGACGCATGCAGCGGAAGGTGATGGGCGTGCCGTCGGGCATTGTATGATTCACGGGCAATGAAGGACTGTCGATCAGCCGAGGACGATATGCTTCAGATCCGCTCACAGCTTCAACCAATACCTGATCCATCGTTGGCATCATCATCATCATTATCATCAACACCCTTTTCCCGTTTACTTGAGACAAAAGTGTTTGATTAAACAAGCATGTAAGTCGAACTGTAGTTCCAGGTTTGGAGAAAAGTCTTGCCAACCTCTTCCTTTTTCGTTTCTCCACCTCTTCCTTTTTAACCGCTTTCCTTTTCCAGCTTAGGCCACGGCGACTAGGCCTACTCGGGTGTCACAAATTCAAGTGTGAATGTGAAGCGTTGCGTGTTAAAGTTAATCTACCTTCGTCGCTGTACATAACGCAGATACAAGTAGGCTAAGCTTGATTCTGTAGCGTTGAGCGTTGACGCATGGCTTCCTTTTATATTCGGTGCCGCTAGATAGGCTATTTACCACGTTTCTGGGTGGACCCCATCACTTATATTTTCGCAGTTAGATGTGTTTGCTGTTCGTGTCTTACGACTGTGATATCTGACCTTTTACGTGAATACTGCACCATCTCATGCCGTACTTAACACAGTCTTGACACAGCTTATTCAGGGGTGTCGGCAGTAATTTAAGTTTGGTCCAACAGCGTCGGACTTCAGTTGTCGGACCAGCGGCGGATCCAGGATTTAAAGAGGGGAGGTTCGTCCCTTCCCCTCCCCTCTCCTCCTCTCCCCTTCCCTCCCATTCCCCTTCCCTCCCCCTCCCCCTTCCCTTTCGTCCCCCTCCCTTACCCTCCACTCCCTTCCCCTTCCTATCCCTTCCCCGTCTCTATCCCTTCTCTCCCTCCCCTCCCCTTAGAAGTAGGACCCCTTGGTTGCGGCTAGGGGGTCTGGGAAACGCTATAACTATAAGCTCCCCCAGCAGGTCCGGGCGGAGCCAGGCCGCCAAACGCTTTCTGGTGCATTTTCAGCCTATCTGGGCGCATTTTGGCAAGCATTTTCAAGCAACTTGTCCTTAGTAAAATTACAATTACCACTCCTCAATTTTTTCAGATTTTTCCTTTGTGCTACAATATCAGTGAAAATATCTCTTACTGAACTACTTTGATACAACGATGCAGTTCTACCTTTTTCAACCACCACACCCGGCCGGAGGGGGTTCGTCCGAACCCAACGAACCCCCCCCCCTTCCCTGGATCCGCCGCTGCGGACGCATTACTTGTTCAATTATTATTACCTGGAATTTTTGTCTTTAGTCCCTAAGTCAATAATTAATTTTTATACTTCGCAGTTTAATGTTCTACGCTACCAGGAAGTGACGACCACGACGTAAAATAATAATAGCATTCAATTTGTGACGATAATATTTGACCGTTGGTCGTTGGTTGCAGTATTCTGGGTGCAAAAACTCGCGGCGGATCGACGCCACTGACTGCTTTGAATACAGGGCGGTCTAGTCACGAGAAAGCTGTCTGTCCGTCCGTCTGTCTGTCAAACGCGTGCATTGTGACAAAACGGAAGAAAGTTCTGTCCAGATTTTTATACCACACGAAAGATCATTTAGCCTAGTTTTGTGAGAAGAAGAATGATTGGTGAGGGCGAACCTTCTACCTGAAATTTTGGATCAACCCCGTTAGAGCGAAAACGCCGATTTTCAGTCGATATTTGCTCGTAGCGCCTCAGCGGTAGCACTTAGCAAAAAAAGTTCAATTAACACTAATACGAAGTCCACTACGCGTTTTCAAATAAGCCTAAGATGGACATTGTACGTTGCCCCTCAGCCCCCAAAGGGGGTTCAAAAACGCAAAACGGCCGCTTTCCGGGTGATATCGCACTTTGCTTGAAAAAAGTCTGCTACAAAGTTTCTTTGTGTGAAAACTGTCAGCGACAAAGTTGTAAGGCATTCATTGGCCTCTCTATCCCTGCAAAAATGATTGGTGGGGTCGTCCCCTTCTACGTGAAAATTTGGCGGATATTGACCCACCCCTTGCAAAACGCCGATTTTCAATCTATTTTCGCTCGTAGCGCCTCAGCCATAACTTTTCACAATAGCCCAAGTTATTTTGCTTTATTTCACCGAATTTGATAGCTTTGCAGGCCTTTTACGTTACAGTGGTTGAAGTCTGCAGAATATCTTCTTCCACTTTTGGCCAAAACTGACCCACCATATAGTGCGATCTCTCTGTGATAACTGAGCTACTTGTTGTTCTTGATGTTCAAGCTTGGAATAGGATAGACGAACATTACGATGATATAGGCGCCTGTAAGTAGAACCGCAGAATAACAATTAGATCTAAGCTGGCTGTGTCCTTAGTGCCCGTTCTTTGACTAGTGAATGTATCACATGTATTTACCGGAGGTTGAGGAGCATTTCCTGTTTCCTTGTACATGATGTAGTTGCTGACGTATCCGGGAAATCCGGCGACCTTTCCAGCATGCGGTATGCACGCAGTGATGATGAATCCAGCTTCTCTCAACGCCAGCAGCCGGGAGATGCACGACACGAACATGTCCATCACGCATGCGCTGTACATTTCCGGTAGTTGACGAGCAGTATCCATGGCAACGTCGATGACGTCACGCCACGCGTCACTGCACACAGACGTAGATGTGACGACGACTGCGGTGCAGACCGTTGGACGAGGGCTGCGCGCGTAGACACACGGTGTCACGATAATGACGCCCGCAAGACGTCCATCGTCGACAGTGTGAAGACCGAGAGCAGCGTTGGAACGCTGTACAAGACGCTCCAAGTAGTCGATCGTCGGATATTCATCAACGCCGACGTTGTCTGCCCTGTCGGCTGCGTCACGGACCAGCTGGAACGCTTCCTGTAGTCGCTCCGACGTCAACTTGTCGACGATCACTGTTCTGCGACATCGTACGAGTGTCAGACGTGTTGCAGCAGCGGAAATAAGAGGCGAGACAGCTGGTGAAGGGTCTGCATTTTCCACCGACGATAAAGTGTTCAAAGTCTTTTTCATCATCACTATCCAGTTGCAATGATCCAAGACCCAACTAATTCAGTATCTAATGGCGCAGACGTCGAGACGCGACCAGTCATAAATATACTGCATTCGTGGGCAGCATGACTTACCGTCACGCTAGGCAAGTGTCACATGCTGTTGGCAAGCGGCTGCCCTCCGGCAGTGATGGGCAAAAACTGTAACTAAAATGTTGCTAACTAACCGATTAACTATTTTTGTTACATGTACAGTCTAACTGAATAAAGTTAGTTCTGTGAAAACGCAAGTTTAAGTAGCATTTTATGTTGCTAAGTAAATAGTTTAACCGAAAAATTTTTAGAAGTTCAGCTGCGGTGGAACGACTATCAGGAGTTTTACGTACACCCCGCTGGAGTTTCTGTACTCTAGGCTAAAGTTGATCTCGTGACTTCTAAGATATTTTGTCACTTCGATTCTACTGTCGAGTTTTTAATCACTAACACTTTGTACGTCATGTAATCGGTTACTGATGACAGTTATCTCGAAGATAGTTACAAATTAGTTGTAAAAAATTTATATATTTTTGGTTTAGTTAACTACTTTTATGAATTAGTTCGTAACTTTTAGTTGAAATTTAGTTTTAGTTAAATTAGAAAGTATTAGTTAATTGTCCATCACTACCACGTTTACAAGCTCGCAGTTACTCAGTCACGTGTGACTGCTCACCGTTGTATTCGGTGCTGAACATTGTAGGCCTCAAGAGTCGCGAAGCAGTGCACGGTCAGGCCGCAAAGATACTTTATTATACGTCCACTGTAACAGATGCCTGTGTCATTCCAGTGTTGGTCTATGTCTAATACGATGCGTGAAAATCAAGAACGAAAAGTTGCGTCAAGAGTGTGAGAAGTGGCAGGGATTGCCGTGAGCCGGTTTTGACCCAAAAGGTCAGACATCACTGACATTAGGTCGTAACACACGAACAGAACATAAGCGCAGCGAAACGATACAGGGACCTAACTGATGGAGATGCCGCCAAGAATATTTATTTATAATCACTTCTCACATTGATTACAACTGAGAAAAAAACAGTTTTCATAGTCGTTCATTAAATAATCTACATCGCAACTGATTTCTGCCAACATCATATAGAACTATCGATTCCCATATGAATCGAGCTACACAAAATGTGAAAAAACGCAGACCCATCAAAAAAGGACAAAGTGGTTAAACTTGAAACGGGATTATTACCTCGACGGCATAGAATATGAAGGGTTAACGGGCGTTGGTGTACTTGTGTCTGCATTCTGCACAGCGACACAGGTAGCACGGTAGCGCAGCGAGAATACCGAGTCGGACGTGCGATTCATGGGTGCACTGCCGGGTTTAACTCCCAGTCGAACACTGCTGCGCAGCAACCTTAGGCAAGTTGTTTACACCCTTGTGCCTCTGTCACCGGGCTGTGTAATTTAGTAGCCCCAATGGGCAAATGATAGTGATGCCCTGCGGGTGACTGCGGGCCTGGCGGAGAGTCCTGGCGTTTATGACGAACGTCACTTGCGGCCTGTCTATCTAGAAACCCGGATTACGTCCGACCTCCACGGTCATTGCCGGCGCAAGCCTGAGTGAGTCCCGCGAAGGACACGAATTTTCTGGCGACCTTTTTTAGTCGTCACTCTTCAGCAATTTCGTTTGTGTGAGCCCCTTTAAGTAGCCCTTTCTCGTGCGTGACCCTACCTTTATACCTACATAATAACAGCCTTTCATTGCGATATGGTACGCAAACATTGCTGTGTGGTAATTTTATTTTCTGTGTTTTTTCTCTCTCATTTTTAGAATGTTTTAGCATGTTCTTTAGCTTTTATTCTATGGACTGTGGACTGAAATAAACGTGGATGATGATGATGATGATGGTGATGATGGTGATGATGGTGATGATATGGGGCCCTTGATGAGGCCCTTTTACCCCTGTGAGGCCTCCCGGTCGGGTAGTCTACGCCTGTTCTGCCTACAGTCTTGCTAACCGTCGGAAATGGGACTGTGGAACTACATATACTTTTATTCGTCCCACCCTATACCTCCACACTCGGATTCATGATGGCCGAGTATGCGTATGTCAGCTGACAGTGGCTGTTAATAGCAACTGACAGCATAACGATCTGTGCCTTGCTGCAATAACAACGCAACGCAATGCTGCTAGTGACCTCATGCTGGGCACAGTGCTCACCGGCGAGAAACGCAGCAATACATCACATACACACCTTGTTACCTGCGAGCCAGGTATGATAGCGAAGCAGGTATTGTTTACGTTCTGTCTGTGTGTCTGTATGTCTGTCTGTTCGCGCAAAACTGAAAAAAACTACTGATCAGAAATTATGTAATATATATCTTTATTTCACCAAAAGCATGGTAGTGATAGTAAGAATAGAACTAACGAATAGACAAACAACCAGACAGATAAACAAACAGAAACTTAACTACGGTATATATTGACAAAATTCACTGAATATACATTTCATACGTTCTGGCTCGCTTTTCCCACAGATCACTCGGCATGTCGAAAGAAAAACAATGTTGACAGTATTTAACAATATCCATATCGCTTGTTTTAAATAGCTTCATAAACAAGAAACTCATCAGGAGATGAGACAGCGAACGTGGACTTTCTTCACGACGACATCGTACACGCAGTACAAAATACACTAGACTCCTGCATAAATTTCGCCACAGATCGACGCGATTATTTGTCGGAACACAGGTTTATCAAATTCATTGAAATAATGCAATGTAACGGCCATTACGCCGTTCAAGGTCATTCAAGGTCACTGATTGTGCTACCAATCGAATGCCCATATACAACTTCCTATTAGTAATTAATACTAACTTACTTCCTATCTTACACCGTTTCCAAGTTATGGCTGATTATTGATCAAATTTTCGCTAGCGAGAGAGGAGTGCCTCATTTTAACTCTCTCGGTGGGGGTGATCCCCTGCAATATCGCCATAAATGATACATCGCTAAAAACTAGATTCTTTGGCCTACATTTCCGCTGCAGAAAGTATTGGTGTATCTTCAACCACTTTTACGTAATCCGTCCCGAAAGCTACCGAATTCGGTGAAATTACAAGGCGGTTAGGGTTATAACCCCGTTCAAGGTCATCCAAGGTCACCGAGTTTGGTACCAATCGAAAGCTCATATGCGACATCCTATTAGTGATTAATACTAACTTAGCTCCTATCTTGCACCGTTTCTGAGATATACCGTTTGATAGGTCCAAAATCGCTATATTCGGCTACCCCTCTTGTGTTTAACTCCCCCAACGGAGGGGTTCCTCTGGGACGATCTCCGTAAAATTTACCTGGATGTCAGCAAATGGCCAGTATATTAAATGGCGGAGAAACATTGCCGAAAATTTCAATCGCCTGAGTAGGGTGCACGAACGTCACAAACAGACGACAGACAGACGGACGGGCGATAGCATATAGCGAACGTGAACGTGAGTTTACGTTCGCTAAAAACCGGTTTATCACAAAATCCATTGACTGCAATTAATCAGCTTTTGTTAGTGGGCAATAACCATATAGAATAACGGGGATACATTTGCTAAATATAAGTTGTAGAACAACCTCTCCTGAAGCAATTCGCCCTATTTCACCGAAAATTGCATTGGCTGAGCGGTAAATAATTCCTTACCATGACTAAGTGAACATTTAACAGGATGTTCAGCTGTCGCAGAGAGACAGCGCTGCAGGGTGTGTTATAGTTTTCGCCAAAAGTGGAAGACTGGAACTGGGAGACAATATTTTACGGACATTATAAGTCTATCTTCAACCACTGTGATATAATCAGCCTGAAATGCAATCGAATTCGGTGAAAAGACGCAAAATAAGGGCTATTACGGCGTTCAAGGTCATTCAAGGTCATCGAGGTCGGTACCAATCGAAAGCCCGTATGTGATTTCCTATTAGTGATTAATAGTAACTGACATCCTATCTCGT
>Ga0049105_1001393_pt1 | contig 10646 bp, 5 predicted proteins | sample WorMetvaBAHAMAS1_FD_61260 | JGI IMG/M metagenome (GOLD analysis project Ga0049105, IMG submission 61260) | Worm MetaG Olavius vacuus BAHAMAS.1 | ecosystem: Host-associated > Annelida > Digestive system > Unclassified | place: Germany: Marburg | collected 2013-04-09 | reverse complement strand
CACCTGACATTCACAGGTAAACACAGTCATGAGACGCGGCCCACACCTGACCACAGCTCGTCTCCAACAGACACACCTGAGATTCACAGGTAAACACAGTCATGAGACGCGGCCCACACCTGACCACAGCTTGTCTCCAACAGACACACCTGAGATTCACAGGTAAACACAGTCGTGCGACCCGGCCCACACCTGACCACAACTTGTCTCCAACAGACACACCTGACATTCACAGGTAAACACAGTCGCGAGACCCGGCCCACACCTGACCACAGCTCGTCTCCAACAGACACACCTAAGATTCACAGGTAAACACAGTCGTGAGACCCAGCCCACACCTGACCACAGCTCGTCTCCAACAGACACACCTGAGATTCACAGGTAAACAGTCATGAGACGTGGCCCACACCTGACCAGTGTAGTTTAGAGGCTTAACGTCCCACTCGACACATTATAGGTCATTTTGGGGACGATTTTTACAGTTCATACAACCAAACCAACAGTGTCAAAGCACTGAAGGAAATCAGTTGGTCTTGCAGATAAGGCTTGAATCCCACCAGCACCACTCCACCATGTTACAATAATACAACTCTAGGCAACTGCCTCTATGCATGGCGTAAGAGTCCCGATGTGACAAACCTAATCTGCTGGACCTGTAAGAACTGCTCATATGAGTGTGCTACTGACTGTAAACATTGTGTCACACAACCCAGCACGGAGCAGTTCTGATAATATTCCCTCTTAACCTCCAGACAATCACCATAACTCGGATGTTGTCCAACGGAGGAGAGGGAACACCCGAGATTCACAGGTAAACACAGTCATGAGACCCGGCCCAGACCTGACCACAGCTCGTCTCCAACAGACACACCTGATATTCACAGGTAAACAGTCATGAGACCCAGCCCACATGAACATATTAGCACATGATGCCAGAACGTAGCCCTAATATCCCACACTACTGTATGTGAATATGATCATACAATGCCCAAAATCTGGCCCTAACCGCTGCATACTGTATGTGACATTATCAAATCAAATCAAATCAAATCAGTTTAATTCAGACACAACTGGTCCATATATAAAGAAAGAAAGAGAAAGCAGACAGAAAAAGTGCAGACAGACAGACAGACACACATATACCTTAACTATAACTGATAACTCGATGTACAACAAGGCATCACACTGGGCAAATGTTCGTTAAATGAGAGACCAAACTATTATGACAGTTACTTAACAGCAGAGTCAGTTTACACCTCTTGTCACTCAGCAGTTCATCAAACGTTGGCAAGAACATCATGCCTAAATTTGGCCTTAAATTGCTAATACTATTGCACGTGAATATAATGGCAAAGAACACCAAAATTTCGCCCAAAATGGCACACACCATTGTATATAATGTCCAAATTTGGCCCTAAATGACTACAGTGTGGTACATGATTATAGTAACATACAATGCTGTCTTCAGCACAGATGCTGCACGTTTCCTGTGCCCAGCTGTCAGCAACATAGACAAGCAGTTTGCCGTCAGTCAATCCACACCACAGCCGCGGTCTAACTCTGCCAGCGACGCCTGTATACCAACATCATAAAGCAACAAGTTTGCACACAAACACAGCAAGAGCATTCCAACAGCACAGACCTCTGCCAAAGTGAATCCGGAATCTGTATCCAGACTTACAAAAATTTAACGGAAACTTCCTCGTCCAAAAGTACATCTACGATAAAATTTCATGAAGATCCAATCATTTTTCAGAGATCTGAGCCAACTATGAAAAAGTGCCCAATCTCAGTGTTGAGAATCCTTTAAAAAGATCAGGATCTGGCTCCAGAGGCGGATGACTTGCAAAAATTAACCGGTTCTTCCTTGTTCAAAGATTCATCTCTGGTAAAATTTTCATGAAGAGCCAGTCAGTAGTTTTTATACGAAGTTGCTAGCAGACAGACAGACAAACAGACATACACACAAACGCAAGGCAGAAATAACCTCCTTGGTGGAGATAACTAGCTGTTATGTCAAGCTGTTAATTTAGTCCATTTAATAATTCTGATCATTTAACAAAACACCTTTAATTTGCAAGTAAAAACAGCACTGAAGACTTACCTTTTTAGCTGTTCTGTAGCCACTTACTGGATAACAACTGCATGGAGATTGTGTGCGAGTCGGCCTAACGGTATCACCATGTAATAGCACCACAGAAATGGTCATAGCTATTATTTTTACTTTTTCTATGAAATATAATTTACTTTTTTTTCTAATTTATTTACTAGACTGCTACAGATGTTGCCGTTGCTGTTGCTGATGCTGCTGCCACTACGTACGATGACCGTCTTAGGCTCATTGGAAAGCGCGTAGTGGACTTCATATTAGCTGGGATTAAGAACGAGATCTTAGTGTTGATTGACCTTTTTTCGATAGGTGTTATGGCTGAGACGCAACGAGCAGATATCGGTTCAAAATCGGCAATTTCGCTCCAAAGGGGGCTGGTTGACCCAAGATTTCAGGTAGAAGGGGTCGCCCCCACAAACCATTCTTCTTCTCAGAAAACTAGGCTAAATGTTCTTTCGTATGGTATAAAAATCTGGACAGATCTTTCTTTCATTTTGTCACAACCCAAGCGTTTGACAGACAGACAGACGGACAATTTTCTCATCACTAGTCCGCGCTGGCATTCCAAGCAGCGTGAAAAAAATGGTCAACACATGACCAATTAATCACAAAAATAAAAAGGTAAACTTTTTTTAGATACAGTGTAGTGTTAATCTACAGATACTACAGGAGTTACTAGTTAGTGTTCTGTAGCAATCACATAACCAGCCTGTGTTGTTTTCAAGCTACGATCAGACGCATCACAGAATGACCTTGAACTTTCACTCAAGGTCAAATATTACAAGAAAAAATAAGACTGTGAAAAATTCCAATCCTGATGAGGCAGGTAACATAATTTAAAGCTATTGTAATTCTGAGAACTGGTTGAAATCAACTACTTGAAATGCATAATTATGGCAAACATCCAGCATTGCCAAGTTAACCTTTGGCTTTATAATACAAGTATATGAAGTGTGTTGATATGATATATAGCACCATAACGTGCAGAAGTTCACAAAAATAACTTTTGAAACCAATTTCTATACAATTAGCACTTGCCTTTAAAACATAAGCTTATACAATGTACAAATAATCTCTTTTCGTGATACGAACATGCATTACTGATTAGATTTTACATAAAGTAGAAAAGTCACAAAATGCTGCTGTCACCATGCAATAATTCGGCTGGACATATCGAAACAATTACTGGTCAATGGTAAACCTCATGACTGACTCAAATATAAATGCTAGCAAGTACTCAGAAAGTGCAAACCTCCGCTAATGCTGGCCAAAGCACACATTTACTGGTACCATTCTAGTATTAATGCACTATTTGGTAGGAGTGAATGGCATCACCTTGAGATTACATATTATAAACTGCAAGGCAAAAAAACAGCACCATTTTATTTTTGCAATAACTTTGTCATATCTTTCTATATTGGAATAATTATTGGTAAACATATACCCTAATAAATTTGGAACAAAATGACATCAAAATCATCTGTCTCCTTCAAAGTGTGTCTTTATACTGCCTTGTAAAATGCAGCATACGTACATGTGATATGACCAACGTCAGTTTTATCATGTCAGCTTAAACGAAATCACTATCATCTTGAACACTTAAATGAAACATAATAAAAGTGTGAAATGTATGGACCAACAACGCAGTGCAATATTCAAACGTATTATCAAATGTTGCAGCTGTCTGCCTATGTCCCTAAGTTGTGTCCTCAGCCTACATCGTCACTGATCAATCGTTCGATCGATGACCATCTGCTGGATGCTTAACCAACCGTCATTCAGACGTCGCCTTAACTCATTAATATCGCACACAGAATTTTAACAGACCCGCTCCTGTAGCACTGCCGAGATTCTCTAATTTACGTACTAAAGTCTGGACTGTTAGGAAGTCACAGGTTGGACACTATAACTGAAGTCTGTCATCTCGCAACAAAGCTGCTGAATGGTTGTGTGTGCACGTGTGCTGGCCTTCTGTACTTATTTTAAGCTGTTTCCCCGTCTCTAATTATATAAAGAATATTGAATACACGGGTGATAGGAAATTTACTGAAGTATATGTGTGCCAAAAATCGTCATTATAGATGACATTTCGACAAAGCTATTGCAAAAATAAAACGGTGCAGTTTTTTTGCCTCACATGGTATATCTTTTTTACGAAATTGTACAAATAGTACAGAAGAAAATAACTATAAAGTAAAACCTATCAAAGACCTCACCAAGTCATCATCAAACTGGTGCAAGCAGAAAGCACCATCACGGATGCTGGTCAGCTCTAGCAAAACAAGTGTGATTCTAACTATATCAAAACCAGTAGACAAACTGTGGCAGTGCTTATATATCTCAGCAGGGATTATATCATGATTATACCTCATTATATCGTCAATCAAAAACCCAAACCACAGACAACAGAAACGGCATTATGCCCAATCAGTGAAAACACATGCCCGACATATACACCATAATTTGCAATAAATCTAACAGCATAACTATTACTGGATAGAGATTTCTGCACAAAAATAACAGTACGCTTAGCCAACTGATTAACAATTACAAAATTTATTCATTAAAATTTGATCAATACCACAACACTATTGCCAATACTTTTTTTTCTGCTCAGCGAGCCTATAAAACATTTTCCTCCATTAACTCTTTGTTGCAGCAACAATTTCTGTGTACAGGTAAAAACTGTCCACTGTGAAAGACTCTTTAGATACTTGGGCCGTACTGCTTATGCAAGTTTTAGAAAGTTGACTATTAAAAATTTGTATTTATCACCAACCCTAATATACATATATAACACAAAATGGTAATGCTGTTACCTTGTTTGTTTTACTAATGCAACATTTAGGAACAAAGCTCGAATAATATCCACAGATCTATTCTAGCATTGCTTACTGATAAATTTCACAAACACACCATCACAAAATACATGGCAAATGACCAAGTTTTTATGCATCGAAAGCATAACTGAATGAAAACATGCAGAATCCATGTCATAAAATTATGCAACTGGAAGCACAGCATAGATATGTGATCACAAAGAAACGAGAAAATGGTCAGTGAATAATCATAGCAATCACAACGGAAGTGTTAGTGAGCAACAGACAACTAACATAAGCAGGAATGACTGACAACTAACACTTGCAATTCACAATCACTTCTGCAGTTACTCTATTTGTTAGAATGTGAAATGCATCAAATCCAGTATTTTCACGTACAACTAACTAGGGCTGTGGTGTCGGTCTCGATCTCTCGGTCTCGAGACATACCAACGTCTCGTCTCGGTCTCGTCTCGAGAAAAATTTTCAACGTCTCGGTTTCGTCTCGGTCTCGGCCATTTACACCTCGTGCCCAAGACCAATTTTCGGCCAAATTGTGGAGGCCACATTAATAAAACGAGTCAATTTGAACGAGTGCGAACGGGCTTTAGACGTTGTAAGCCTATGCTGTAGTTACTATTGCTCATCATATTAACACGCTAAAAACAATAAACGTGAAAGATAACATTTAGGCCTGTTATTGCAATCAATAAAACTTGTACTTTAACGTCTCGATCACGTCTCGAGAGCTACAAACGTCTCGTCTTGGTCTCGTCTCGAAATTTTAACGTCTCGTCTCGGTCTCATCTCGGCTGGTGAAGCCAATGTCTCGGTCTCGTCTTGGGAGGTAAGCGTCTCGGTCTTGAGCTTTTACGTCTCGTGCCCATCCCTGCAACTAACAACTGCACAATTCAGCCGACATTTAGTAAGCATGCAGGCATGCATCATCGCAGTCAGCAGCTGGTGAACAGGTGTTGAACAGTTACATCAGAACTTACTGGCTGCTAAAATAATATCACAGATTCTGATCAGAAACATTCTTAAATAAGTCTAACAACAACAGCATAACAATAATCTATGACAGAGTGACACTGATAAAGCAGGACTTGAACTAAACTTAACACATAGCATAAGTGTCTGAAAGATGTTCACAAGACATTTTACTGATAATACTGAAATGGAGAATACCAACAAATATACAACAGATTTTGGTAAAAATCGATTAAATAATGATCAGTTAATTAACAATCAATAGTTTAAATTATCTGAAATCAAGCAAATTGATAACAATGAACTGATTATAATTTTTAGCGGATAACAACAGCCGCAAAATATTACCCAGCGAGTGGGAATACATTTCCCATCTGTTGGGAACAGAGCATAACAATAAAAGCCAACACGATGCACACATATCGGCCAGAAGTCAACAACAAGGCAAGCCAGTTAATGACTTATTTCATTACCAGTAGTGTACAGCAGACAGTCAACAGAATGTCGTGGGCTGTGGTTCTCGACCACCTTGACGTAATGTATTATCAACTCTTTGGTCACGTTTGTCTGTGGCGGCGTGGTAAGGTCCATCTTCTTTGCCGTACAGTAGCACAGCGACGGCGCGAGCTGCTTGGCTTCACTGTGATGTGAGCTGAACTCAGCCTCACCGCTGAGACACATCAGACAACCTTCCATTACTACCATATAAGGAAGGTGATCCACACATAAAGTGACCTGTGTCTTGAAGGTCGAATAAAACATCCAGAATTCAAGACCAGCACCAAGATAGAATGTAAGCCAGCATTATTCGGTAATAGTAAGTCACCTACGGGCTTTTGATTGGTACAAAAATCGGTGACCTTGAATGGCGTAATAGCCATTATTATAAGTAAGTAAGCAATTCTTTATTACACAAATGACAGACGCACTTGCTTACGAGTTATTTTGCGTTATTATGGGTCGTTCCTGCAAAATGGTGAAAATTAGACTTGGGTATGCAATAATTACTAATGAATATCTTTAGTATGTTACGTTATGATACATTACGGTATACAAACAAACTGAGCACTTTCTAAAATTAAGAACACCCAAGTCTAATTTGATACTACACACTGCGAAAAGGGACACCGTCAACATGTGTTCTGTGGTGCAAAATTTCTTGACCTGTACATAGAAATATACAGTAATCGTTGAAGACCATGAAACACATCACAATACATATATTATTCTGCACTATGCTTCATAAAATCAGATCCCTGCGATGTTTTCAACTAACTCTGTTGATGTCAATTAAATGACTGCGACAATGTGTTGTTTCTCAATGTCAACAAAATTATTTCGCGGAACAACTGACGACCTGGACCTATCATAAGTGACTTGTTTTTTATTGCTATACATATGAAATCAGTTGTACAACGAGGATTTTTCCACGAATTCACATTCAATAAATAGGCATTTAAAACATTAGATGAATTTCAAATCTGCTGAAAACATTCACAGTTGGAACATTGTCGGATTTGAATTCAAACTTCATCACACATCTAGTTGTCGTAGTAGGACTGTAAAACCTGCGTAGGAAGGCGTCGACAATGAGAGCGTTCTCTACAGCAAGGTCTCTAATGAGTGGATCATTTTGCTCCTCGGACATCACACGCCCGGACCACATCTCGCGCAGCATCAAATACCAACACTCAGTGTCTTCACGTAAACTGAAACTGCATTTCTTTCCATCTGACACAATCAACAGTGAAAACTTCAAAACGATACACAAAATTCTGGCTACTGCTGCATCAACTGGATATACTGGGATCCCGTAATGCTGACTTCTAAACTGACCATATGACCTACAAGATTGCTTTCTAAGCAAAAGGCGACCACCTGCGAAGGTGTGCATTTAGTTATGCATAGTCCCTTCCAGTCACGTGACGAAGATGGCGGTCACACCATTCGATCCGCCATAGCTGAAAACACCATGCTGCATGCAAACTTCAGAGCTCTAAGTGTTAAAGAAGTAGAGTTATTGCCGATCGAAATTTTACATTGTGGGAATAGGTATTTTCTATGTTTTTTTGCTCCCATCACCCTGACCTTACCCAAGGACTTTCATATACAAACTTGACCGGTATTCCACAGAGACGTAGCAGACAAGCGAAAATGAACTTCCTACATCAAGGCTTTCGAAAGTTATCATCTGACAGACAGACAGACTGACAGACATGACCGAAATTATATACACACACAGCTTTGCAAGTCGCCAAAAATTGCAACAATGGTTGTGCATGACAGGTGGTACATTTTCACCGAACGTGAACTTTCTATGACTCCGAAATGCACTTACGAGTTAAAAGATACATTGCACCTAATCACTGTGAGCTTGATCTTTAACTTTCCATCTGAATAAACAGACAGACAGAGAGACAAACAGGCAGACAGTGTCACACAATAAGACTTTGTACAGGAGGGCCCAATAACAAGTACCACATCAGTTGCCACATACTAGCTACATTCAGTGTCCCTATCCATTTTGCAAACCAAACTCAATGACTTTTTAAAGACTCTCATTTACGACTTGAAGGACCACCAAAGTAACAGAAATTGCATTATTATAACAATGTATGCAGAAGTATGTACATCTGATAACTTTACCAAGAATGAACCTAATTAAGCACGAACATGAAAACTGCAGTGATTGTGACATTTTATGGTACACCAAATAAGCACTTTCTAAGAACAGCAATCAATCAATCAATCGTGGATTTATACAGCGCATAAACGCACTGTAAAGAACATATATCAGAGACATTCAAGGACTTCCGAGGACGTTCAGGAACTAATACAACTATGTTTAAAGACGTTTCTTTCAAGAACTTTTCAGACCTCAAAATATTTTTTAAAATCTCTACCAAGGACTTTGAAAAACCTATTGGAATTCCATACACTGAGAGAACAGAGCCGAGAGAAGAAATACCTTTCAAGGTAATTCTGAGAGCAGGTCGCTGTTTCAATGTCACCGAGAGCTCCTGGCGCTGCTCAATGCTGCGAATGTCAAGCAGTCGTACGATCTCACGACAACGACGGGACGAGCCCTCCTGCAGGTGTAATAGCCTAACAGATACCACACAAATAGCACAAGATCAGTTATGATATATCATATGTGAATCAAAGCTGTTTAAAACCGATTAAAGAAAAAAACTCAAACTGCTGCCAAGAGAAAGGTAAAAAAAGACTTTACTGGGGCTAACAAACACTTCTTTCATATATATGATATATTATACATATGATATTACATATACATTGTACATGTAGGGAAAAGAAGGGAATAGAGAGACAGAGTAATATAAAAGGGAGATAATATTTAAAAAATGAGGAGAAAAAAAGAAAAATAAAGGGATGGTCAAAGGAAATTCCAAGGAAATGGGGAAGGGATTCAAGAAATGACCCACTTTAGAAAATTCCTAGAAATTCAGCAGGACACCTCACTTTAAGTGAAACACTGTGGAAAAACGAGGCAGTCAAACAAAAACTGAAAGCAGTGGCATTAGTATCTTCAAGATTACTGCCAACATATCAAAGTTTGCTTGACATCATATGGAGGCTTGAAATACTGAAGCTCAGAGACAGGTACTTGCTCCAAACTTTAGAAAATTCCTGGATTTGTCATGACAGAATCTGCCATATTTCTTCTCCCAGCTGAAAATATGCAATTATGGTACTGGATTACTAGTACTTAATCTGTATTACTGATCAACTACTGTTTTGGATTTATTTGACGGAAAAAAACAGGATAAATAAGTACCCATACATACACAGAAACATGTTTATTCAACGAAAACTGCTGAACTGCCAGAAAAGAATCAGGCAATCTATTCAGAAACGGTCGTGCGACAGTTCTCCTACGTACGCCGGTCGTACGACATTGATACTACACCGTTTGTTATTCACGAAACATGGCGCACCTACGACTGGCACAAATATGAGCGTAAATCTGCGACATACCTGCCTATGTTGTACGACCGTCATTGCCAGCCATTTTATTGACTGCTACCGACTTTAATCTCTATTAAGCCCCTTTTAATTCGTAAAATTTACAAAAATGTTACATATACATGTTTACGTCAGAGTTTACGTCACATATCTAGGTAAACAAAAAATGAAGCAAGCCGAATGATTTACAATTACTGACATCGCAATCGCATGCTTTTTCTCACAACATGAAGAATCGTTTGCGTTGTAGTCACATTTTAAATCCACATGCACTATAAACAATGATTTAAAAACAGAAAAATAATTACTATTAAATAAAGTGTTTAAAACACTAGCAAGGGAGGATTCGGGTACACAGCAGTCGGCATAGCACCAGCTGCCATCGATAACATGGTAACACAGCGGAGCTATTAGATACGCTTTGTAAGGGACTTAACATGAGGCCTCAAAAGACATTTTACACCTAGTTTACTGTAATTAATGTTTCTACACTGCACTAAATACATGTTGTGAGTGAACAAAAATTTAAAAAGTTGCCGAAACAAAAATAAAAAAGAATACGTGGTGGCACTAATGGGCTACTGCAATGTTGCGTGCATGTGACCTATGCATACGACTGATCAGATTTGCGACACTCGTTGTTAATAAGTCGTGTTGCCGATATGCAGTATGTCGTACAACATCAGTCGTGGCGTACGTGCGACAGACGTTAGTGAATAGCCACCCAGAGGTACCACAGTGAT
>Ga0049105_1001392_pt1 | contig 10649 bp, 8 predicted proteins | sample WorMetvaBAHAMAS1_FD_61260 | JGI IMG/M metagenome (GOLD analysis project Ga0049105, IMG submission 61260) | Worm MetaG Olavius vacuus BAHAMAS.1 | ecosystem: Host-associated > Annelida > Digestive system > Unclassified | place: Germany: Marburg | collected 2013-04-09 | reverse complement strand
ACCTCGCGCCGAGGTAGCATTCTGCCACGTGAACGTGGTCGCGGCGCCTAGCCAGTCAGCGTGTCGCTCATGAACGCTGGGGCCACCCCACTAGGGCGAGTAGGCCGAGTCGGTTATGGACTATGGAGGCTGGCAGAGATTAATGGGCATCGCTTGTCGCCGTCGTCCGTCGGTCGCTAGTCTGGATTGGCGGGAGAATTGGGATGTTGGTGTATACGCCAAAATTGGGTAATTGGGGCTTAACCCCCTTGCAACCCCCTTGTTAATTTTTAAATTACTCCCGGAATTTGCAATTGGGTAATTTCGCTAGTCTGGATTGGCGGGAGAATTGGGATGCTGGTGTATACGCCAAAATTGGGTAATTGGGGCTTAACCCCCTTGCACATAGCTACAGCTGCTCCAGGCTTCAACGATAGGCTGAGTTGCTATAATAAGGCCTAGTCTTGACATTCGGACTGATTTTCTTATTTTTACGCCTCAGCTGGCTTTTAGCGCTGGAGGCATTCTTTTTCGGGTTGTCCGTGACAGTGCATGCGTGCGTGATCGTGTGGCCAAGCCCTGAAGTGTGTCGGCAGCGCGAAATCGCTTGTGGGAATTCGCCAAATTTACAACATACCGTGCAGTTCGGGATAGATTTTGAGGTAAAAAGGTCAAAAGTCAAGGACACTAACGATCGAGACTAATGCACTTTTTCGGCGGAGGCATACGTTCGAAGGCTCGCCGTCAGAGATCATAGTTATAGCGCAGGTCGTTAGACCCAAAGAAGATAAATCAGCCTAATTAAACTTTTTGTTTCAAATTAATTTATTAGCATCAAAGAAACTTTTTTTTAAATTTATGGTTATTTTAAAATATCTAGTGGACTTACTGAGCTTTTTTCCGTCTTTCACCCGATTCCGAGCGGTGTCGCTAACTTGATATCCTGTTGCACCACAGACCGACATTTGGGCGATTCTTATCGAATTTTGTGCGTCCACGGTACGTGTAAACAGCCGACAGATATTGACGTTTGGTTAGGTATTTTGCAGAAAAATTGTAATGTTTTAACTACAATATATCAGAAATGACGTCGCTATCGATCATGTAGATAGTCAAGCTTGTCAGAGACACCGAACATGGAATTCATGTTTGAGTGGGAGGCGGACGGTGACAGGTTTTCGTTCGAAGACAGCGATCGCTTTGAAGACGACTCATTGTGTTCTTGGATCAGTGAACCAGAAAGCCTCTGCAACAACTGGCGTGGATGGAGGAAGCCAAATAGCAGTACCGGTGGAGCGGCAGCAGGTACTGGTTCTGCACAGCCAACCACACCAGCCACTCAAGCATCTGCAAACAGTCGAGATAATCGATCCAATGGTATATGTACTATTCTTTTTACTATGGTTGGTCATATGATATCACTGAATGTTCCACCGACCCACCGGTCGTGCCACGGGCCAACGAGGTCGGTGATGCGGCCGGTTAGGTCGGTGTGGTGGAGGGAGCGTTGAATCGACACGTGTGAACTGCATGGACGGCTGGCTGCGGGTGGGTAGGGCAATGTCGACTGCTGTTGAGCATAATTACATAATCATCGACGGCGAGAGTGAGCATGGCGATGAGATCAAAGGCGTAGTTAATTGCCGACTTGTATCCTTCAAGGAAATATCAGGTCTGTTTAGTAAAGAACTGTGGAACAAGAATTATTTCTGCTGACACGTGATTAACAGATATAAATTTAAAAAGTGATGTTGCGTAACAAAATGGAGACAGTTGCATATAATTAGTGCGGTCAGCCGTGGCCATTGGATCAGTTGTTGACGGGCGTTGGGTGAGTACAGCCGGTGGCACTGTGACGGCTTCCATCAAGTGGTCGAATCAAGTGTGTCTACACTCTATGCTGTACATTTATTCTTTACGACAGCATCATGCATACTGCGCTGTGTCTGTGTCTGCACTCTACGACGATGTGACTGCATGCATAATGTAGGCGTGGCCTAAACTACTGTAGCCAATGATAATATTAACCTACTATTCTGTCATAGGCATGGCCGGTGGGTCGGTGGAACTTTCAGCCTATAATTATAGATAATTATCGATTATGTACTGGTATTTCTCAGAGTACTGCCAGTTCAATCATGGGACCATACTATAGAGAGACTATCGTGTGGATAGAGTGAGTTTGTCTGTGCATGCATGTGCAGGCTTTTGCTGAAGTGTTAGTGATATGGTAATTTGCCATAAAACTGTGACGGAGAAATGTACTGGCATTTTTAGGATAACAATGTGTAGGAGAAATGAAAGAAAATAGACATAGATAAAGTTGCCAGTACCATTTTTGAAGTACAATTTTAGTCACATTACCTATGGTGTCTGTTACAAGTGCTGCTGTTATAAGTGCAACTTAAGGTTTGCAAGTTATTAACAGGAGGGTGACACCATAAATGTGATTGTTTTTATGTTTATTGTGCAAATATTGATCCTTGCTTGTAATATTTTGCCGATATTGGTTTACTTTTAAAATTGTAGATGGCCAGATTTCATCGTTAGTAGAACTGACTGCTCAGGCAGTGGCACGACATATTCCATTTGAAGTAGTAGAACATTTTCGACCACCAGTACCGGAACAGCTGCAGTTACGAATTGCATTCTGGAGCTTCCCTGAGAATGAAGAAGACATTCGGTGAGGCATGATGTGATAACTGTATGCTTAAGTTTGTTGCGTGATTCACCATCTGCTACCATCCTTGTAAAGCTTAGTGTAAATGTAAAGTGTTTATTGTCACATTACATTTTGAGATGTACAGTGCAGTCATTAGGTCTCAGGTGTTTGGTCTCTTGATAGAAATAGTTTTTTTACGCTTTTAAAAGGTGTGTAGGCCTATTGTTTTGCAAACAAAGATTTTTGGTGAACAGATGTTAAGCAGGCTCTTCTTCTGTGAGACATCACTTTTTTATATAGCCCAAACTACATGTTGATATATGTTATGCATAATACAAATTGTAAACCTTTGGTGAAATTTTAAGTGGAAATGTATGTTTGGTGTGTGTTATTGAGAAGTGGGATAAGAAATACAGATCTGAAATGCTGTTGATCTGTTCCTGGGCAGAATATGTTACTTTTAGTACCGGTACCGGCTAATGTTTACATGGAACTTTGCATTACTTGTCAGTTCGTTGCCATACAGGTTAAGGAGGAGGCTACATGTATGCTATATTTTTATCACTAATTTCTCTCAGTTGTATGTACTAATGTGACATGGTTTGTGGGCAGATTGTATTCGTGCCTAGCAAATGGCAGTGCTGATGAGTTTCAGAAAGGAGAACAGTTGTTTAAAAGCAAATCTGTCAGTAATGCTCTGCAGATTGGTAAGTGTGTTAATGTCTCTTTTATTGCAAGGATTACATTCCATGCAGATTATTTGTCACTGAAGTTACAACCTTATGGCTATAGGAATGTGCACACTGCACATTGTTTTTGTTACTGTTATTATTATTATTAACTAAAGTTTGTGTTCTTATGCACATCATGTTTGTACTGTTTGTTTACTGTTTATTGTCATTTGTTTATTATGCATCCATTAAGTGGCAATTACAGTACATTTTGAATTCATGCTGTCACATTTATATGATGTAATATAGGCTATCTCTTGATTTTGACTTCTCTTCTACAGACCTGTGATTTTACTTCATTTTTGTTCATTGTTTGTAATTTGCCTGCATGTTTAACAGGGGGCAACAGTTGCACTGTTGGCATTATCTTCGGGTTCACTGGCCTTAGAGTTGGAGATCTGTGGCTAGCCTGGCAGTGATTGCACTACTCATGCTATCCCTGGGCTTATTTCGCATACAGTTTGAGGTGTATTGCATTGCTGGCATATAGGCAGTGTGGTTGGCATGCCAGTATTGGCTCAGGCATCACAAGACATTTAATAATATAGATTTTGCCGGGCAAAATATTAACTTAAGTTTTGGATTTGTGGTGATATTGATGCCCAGTGATTACAATTACGCACAATGTGTTGTATGAAGGCTTTCATCTGAGTGCTTCAGTGCTGCCTCCGCAGTCAGTGACACATGGCAATGCAGCGGTGCTAACTACGGCTGGTGATGCTAGTAACATGAAGGGTGCCTACAATGTCGCTCTGGTGTTTGATCGGCGGCACATTACTAGCTGCTCATGCAACTGTACAAGTGGAGCAGCATGGTGTGCTCACATTGTGGCGCTCTGCCTATTCCGCATTCATCAGGTGCTGTTTTATAAAAATATTGATGATGACACTTCACAAATGCGCTAATGCTTGTCATGTCAGTGTCAAACAGAAATATTTTCAGTTTGTTCTTGAACGTATCCAGTGAGATGTCTGCAGACTGCAAATCGTATGGCAGGCTGTTCCACACAGTTGTTCCATGGACACAGAAGCTGCTGTCACCATAATTGTCTTTGTCTGTGGGATGACGAGCTGGCGCATGTTGGCAGATCGTAGGTGTCAGCATAGGTGTTTTGCCAGTTAGCTACAAGTGTTGTTGTAGAAATGTAGAATATTACTCGTTATTCATCAACAGTTATGCAGTGTAGTATTAGATGTTGCAGTGTAATATTAGATGTTGCATTAGTAGTTTTGGTATCACCATCTGCATTATTGGAATTCATGAAAATTGAAAATTATAAATCTGATAGTGCTGTGTAAGCTTGAAGTTAGCAAGACTCAAGTCTTGGACTTGAGACATTCCAGGATTTATTGCACACAGTTTTGGTCTTGATCTTGGTCTTGAACTTTGTATTCTTCATCTTGCTGTTGGTCTATTTCTGGGCCTCGAGCTTTATAGTCATCGATCTTGATAACAAAACATACTTGTAAAGTTTTAAAGTTAAGTTGTGAATTGTCAGTCGAATTGGACTTGATCAATCAATCAGTCAATAAATTTATATCGCACCATAGTACAGAGGCGCGTGCTGCAGTGCGGTTATGCCATGATTACATGGTGTGCTGTACATTGTCACACAGGCTGGGCAGGTGCGTTTGCGTGCTCCTGTGTCAGAGTCGCTGTCTCGCTTGGAGCGTGATCAGCTACAGAAGTTTGCTCAGTACCTCATCAGTGCAATGCCTCAGCAGGTACAGACTACTGTGCTTCGATTTTGGAAAAATTTTGATTTTCTTCCATTTGATTCGTGGACCAACCAAGTGGAGTTCCACACCCTACTTGATACCTAATAGGTCATTTTTGAGACAGCTTGCTTCACAGATCTGAGCCAGTTTTTCCATTCAGTTCAGTTCGTTTCAGGTACAGGTACTACACAGGATACGGGTTGCATCCTAATTAGGGATGTTAAATTCCTTTTTTTTTCTACTGCAACTGCACAGCTTCTTGAATGCATGTTCTTGAGTGACTATGACAGATTGAATAGTGAATACCGGAAAACTGAATTTGAATTCGAATTTATAAATGAAACTTCAAATTTTCAGACTTTGTTTAACATCCTTAATCCTAATTATAGAGTGCTGGGACTAAAGTGGAGCAGAGTAGAGGTTTGGACATTGATTAACAGTGTGTCATGCCAGGGACCCAAACTTGGCCTGTTGACAGGTGGTAGCTGCTGTTGTTGGATGGTCCATGGGTTTGGAATTTGCTGCCAGCTTTACTGTACGTGATGGATGCTTACATGCATTTTAGGCATTTAGTGTGGTGCTTAGTAACTTTGTTTTTAGGCTCCGTGTATTAATTCTCTGACGTACAATTGTAGATACTACCGACCGCTCAGCGATTGTTGGATGAGTTGCTGTCATCTCAACAGACCACCATAAACACTGTGTGTGGTGCTCCAGGTATGACAAATAATCGTTAGCATATGTCATCTTAAAGGCCGCACTAGGTCAACCCTGGTAGCGCTGGAGCCATCAGGTCAGCCCGCCAGGTGCACTGACGGGCCAACCTGATGGCCATTAGTGTCACCCGTCGCCCATCACTGATGGCCATTACTGATGGGTGATGGTGGCACTGATGGGTTGACCTGACACCTGACCGTTGTAGCACTGGAGCCAACCCAATGACCCATTATGTCGGGCAGACACAATGGGCTGTTGGGACAGCTCGTGTAGCACGCCCTTTACAGTGCAGATATTTTCTTTCACTTTGGTTTTTTTCTAAATTAATGTTAAGAGTGATAACTGCCAGAGCATGAAAGTGCTGTGCAAGTTTCTGCAGTGTATTGTTTTGTTAGTTTAGTGCGCTCTAACCAGTGATGTTGTGATTTTGAAAACTATCACAATTTTGTGTCGTTGGATTAATTTCTGAATAATAGTAATAATATAATGATTCTGTGATTGCTGTCCAAGGCACTTTTGACCACACACTGTGTGAGGATGAGTTCTAGCTGTTATTCCGTATTTTTAAGGCATTTATTTTTAAGCCTCACGATCTTTAATACTGAGCGTAAAACAACAGGTAACTCAGATGCGGTTTCGAAATTTTTTCCTGTTAGGTACTGAGAATGCTTTGCTACATGAACTGTTTATATGTGATAGAGCAATGGACTTTTTATTATTGGATGTGCAACTTTCATTTTATAAACTGAAAACTGACTGCACGTTTATGTACGCAGACCCAACGGCTGGTCCGTCAGCTACTGATCCAACAACATGGTGTCTCGATGATAATGCTTTACACGAAAATATAAAGAAGACGTTAAGCAAATTCTGTATTCCTTCACCAATGGTTCTGAGGTAACTATATTTTCATTTTATAAGTAATGTTTTCTTTTTTGTAAAGTCAGTGATCAGCAGCTTTGCAGCAGTGGTCACCAATTTACTCTCAGTCCTGCATTTCGTCTTGGTTCCAGAGATTTAATGCAGAATAACAGCAAATTTTGTTTGCATGAAGGGTAGTTCAAAAGGTATATTGTGCAGTTGTTAAATTTATGGTTGAGTTTGTCAAAGTTATAGTACCAATGCTTTATTTCTGGTCAAGAAAGTGTGCAAGTACAAGTATTTATTGACACTCTTGCGGCCTGAAGGCCGAACAACTTGATAAAACAAGAAAAGGTTTAACAGCATGTAAACAACACAATAAACCTATGAAAGGAAGAGAAGGGTCAGCCCACTAGCTGTTAGAGGATGGAACCTGGTAATGGTTTAAGGCATAATTAATAAAGGAGCAATATTTTTTGGTGCATGAGACGGGATGTGGAAACCGTGTGGCCATTCTGAGCCAAGACAAGACAGACGTATCACATGGAGGGGGGAATAAATAATAGAGGGAAGAGGATGGGTGAGTGATATCTTGAAAGAATGACCTTGAAAGTTGGTTACGCCTGGAGTCAAGGGAGGTAAATTCAGAGACGAACAATATATTAGAATATGACATGCCCAGAGTGAAAGGATAAATAATGTGAATAGCACGCTTTTGTATTGACTCTAACGTTCAGCCTGTGATCGAGTGATGGCACAGTGCCAGACTGGGGTGCAATATTTGAGAACAGGTCGAATTACTGTGGTGTAAAAATGCAGAACTTGTTGGGCAGGAACCCCCGCGTGTGCTTTTTTTGAAGCAGATTAATCATTTACAGTTACAGTCATTGTGATTGATTGTGCGTGTAGTGATGTGAACTACCTGAGTAACTCTGCTCCACCGGCTGCCACCGAGTGGCAGACTATATTGCGACCGTTGCGTGGACGTGAGCCGGAGGGAATCTGGAATCTCCTGTCTATCGTTCGAGAGATGTTTCGCAGAAATGATTCAAATGCTGTTACTCTGCTGGACATCATTACTGAAGAGCTGTTGGCCTGTGACCAGGTTATTATCTGAATATCATATAGGTTAAAAAAATTTCACAGACTTGGTTAGCCTAAGTTCCAAAAAGCTTCTTCTTATAAGAAGAACTGAGTTCATTCGGGCTTAGAGTCACTCTGGTGCGTTAGACCCTGTTATTTGCGAACAGGCTTACTGGTGACATTATATCAGCTTCATCATTGACACTGTTTCGGCGAAAGCTAAAATGCATTTATTTCGGCAATCATATCCAGATGTTAATGTATCTTGTTTGTGGTTGTTCTCCCTATAATGTGTCGAGTGGGACGTTAAGCCTCTACACTACTACTACTCTCCCGATAATGGTCCTAGCAGTTATTCACTTAGGCCACTTTGAAAAATTTTATGTAGTCTAATGTAACGTAATGTAAAAATTAATGATTAATGTTATCGGTTAAAAACTTCTTTAATTAATTAAAAATTATAACTGCAGGTCACATAGCTGATTGTCGTAATTTATAGCCATATTTTATTTCGAGAGACAGTCACTGTAGATGAGAAGTATGTGGATATGTGTTGTGTGCAGATTCTTGCATGGTGGTTCAACAACAAGACGGGTCACCACCATGGCAATGCTGGATTTCATGGTAACCGTGGTGGGGGTCAAGGGTCAGGAGGTGGAGCCTCGAGTACAATGGCTGCCCATGCGGCAGCAGGTCTTTGTGATGAGGTTGTAGCCCTGTGGCGCTTGGCCACGTTGAACCCGTCACTCACTGTTGTACAGCGGAACAGTCTCTCAACACAGCTGATACACTGGCAGACTCAGTGTCTGGAGCGGCTTCACAAGGCTCACATCATCAGCAGTCATCCGACAAACTCCAACAGTTCGTCCGCGACTCGACGCTCAGAATGGGAGTCGTCATTTTTCGGTTTTAAACCTGCGATCGAAGCCTGTCAGTTAGACTGGTCGGATATTGCCCTTCCTGCTGGTGTTAGTGAACTGGTGAGGAGTCGTGGTCCGTGGAACTCTAACGGCAGTGTGCAAGGCCTGGGACCGAGATCTCCTCTCACGTCTGCACAGCATGAGGCTGTCTTTATTGACGGAATGGCCAGTGATACAAATTACACCGATGCTCATTGTGTGGTCCGGTTGAAGGAGCCGAGACGAAAGGTGTTGATGCCTTCGGAACGTTCGCATCATTCAACTGTCCGTCCGTGGAGTTGTGCTTCTCACAAAAGTGAGCGTGATCCTAGCACTTCGTCTTATGATTCGGATGTTGCTGTGAGGACAGACCGGGATGCAGTGAAGGCTGCAGCATCCAGTGGCTCGGCTGATGAACAGCTCAGCCATGAGTTGAGTAAGTCGCTGACTGTGGCTGACAGAGGTAGTGGTGAAGCATCCAAGATGGAGAGCCAGTCAGATGTAAGTCTTTCTTGCTGATTACAAAGACATTGTACTTAGTGCTTTCATATTAGTTTAATTATAGTTAGTTCTAAAAGTTATTTGTTCTTATGTTATAATTAGTAAATGTGGCTTTCTTTCTTTTATTGCAGGTCTGAGCTACATTAGCCAAACTTACAGTTGCTCCAATGCTGAGGCCACGCATGAGGGATACATGAAAGCTTACCAGCTTAGAGTCCTGGGGATTGGAAGTCGACTATGTAGATAATATTATAAGCATTTTAATTGTAGATACACTGTCTTATAATTAGATGGTGTTTCTGTGCGATTATGCACGTTGCAAAGGTAGTTGTGGACTTGTGCATGATTCTTTGTCGGAAGTGTGTATGGGAATATTTCTCAGTTATGTATATATTATTTCAGTGCATTGATACTGTTTGTTGGGCAGCCTGAAGGGCACTTGGAGTCTTGGCCTGTAACGAAAATTTGCTCAAGGATACTTAGGTCGTCACGTATTGCAGTGATGTTTTGCTAAGCCCATTGAACCTAGAACTTGACTGTTAAGACGGTTTTACATGTATGTGTTTAGATATTGTTTGCACTGGCTGAGGCACTGCACACTCATGGGTACACAAAGGAAGCATGCAAGCTGGCGCGACAGTTAGCTGATGAGATGCTGTCAGCTGCGCCGTCATCAGACACCTGTACCAGTTATACACCTGTTGATCATCCTGCTCATCATGTTAAAGGTGATCTCCCTCTCAAACAACCATTCTTTGCACTGTAACATGCACAAGCATATTGCATGTAACGCAGGGAAGTAGTCGACGACAGTGTGTTAGAGATCAAGGCTTAGGCTAGATTACTTTGAGGCCAAGGCCGGACATCCTTGAGGTTAAGCCAAGGTCCAGTACATATTACAACAGTGGTAGGAATGTCGCGGCAGTTTGCAAAGAATACTTACAAAATAGAAATGAAACTAGAGGTGGGTAAGTAGGTGAGTAGTAATGAGCTCAGATATACTTGACAAATTAAAAGTTAGGAGTAGCCGTGAGTGTCAGTTCTGACAGCATAGAGCCTGTAGCATGTGACGATTGGGATGGACCCTGCGCCCAGATATTTTAGTTATTGTAGTTTATTTCAGGGTGTCTACAACTCCTGGAAATACTGGAAATACTGGAAATCTCCTGGAATTTGAAATTCCTCCTGGAAATACTGGAAATCTCTTGGATTTTTGTTGATGCTCCTGGAAAAATTTATAATCAGCAGTGTAATTTTTGTACACTCTACTCTGGATTTCTCTGTATGCATTGCTGAATGCTGTTCATCATTTTTGTTAGTAAAGTAGGATGGATGGCACAGTGATGAGCGTTGGCCGGAGCTCATCATCACATGCTCATACGTATAATTGTAATACTAAGGAGGCTCGATCAATGTAAAAAATCTACTGGAAATTTGTTAAATGTGTCCTGGAAATCTCCTGGAAATTTGTTAGGCTGGATTTGTAGACACCCTGTAT
>Ga0049105_1001391_pt1 | contig 10652 bp, 5 predicted proteins | sample WorMetvaBAHAMAS1_FD_61260 | JGI IMG/M metagenome (GOLD analysis project Ga0049105, IMG submission 61260) | Worm MetaG Olavius vacuus BAHAMAS.1 | ecosystem: Host-associated > Annelida > Digestive system > Unclassified | place: Germany: Marburg | collected 2013-04-09 | reverse complement strand
CCATCAGCTGGTGTCCACTCAATTGCACGGCGGGCTGGGCGTTCTGGTGCCATCCGCATGACATGACCCGCAAACCGGAATCTCCTTTCCCCTACGATGTCCTGCAGTCATCTCTGTCCAGTACGTGCTAGTACTTCTGCGTTTGATACCTTGTCTTTCCATGTGACTCCAATGATCACTTGAGCAACTGCTAAAACATAACTCTATAATTGGGCATAGCACTGCTGATGGGTGACAGACCCCGCACTTGCGCGATTCTTCACTTAATGAATGACTCAACGTGCGTCAACAACCGTATAATAATATTAATAATAATAATAATATCACACCTAACTGAAGCTACGTAAAAACTAGGTAAAATTCGACGGCAAACCATTGAAGGGTGGGTATATGTCTGCCGTTTCTGAGATAATTAACTCTGCTGTTCAAAATATGTAATATATTGTTATTGTCAGTGTTACTGTCACACCAGGTGTTCACTCAGACGACAGACACAGCTAGTAAGCAATCGACTGCCGTAATAATTATTAACTAATGACTGATGAATGAAGCGCAGCTAGTGAACTACTAATCTCCTACAGTTTAGGCAAGTTGCTGGTACTAAGAAGCAGCCTGTTTTGAAGTGTATTTCCAGAAATTGGACAATTTCGATGGAAAACCTGTATTCCACGACTTGGCTCAATACCGCAGCAAAACAACAAACTCTGCGACTCAACCCAAAATTCCGTTGGGAAAATGTGGTCCTAGTAATGGCAGTACGGGGCAGGTTATGTCACTACTGTCTGCTACTGTAAGTTAGGTCAAATAGGCAAGTTTTTAAGCCGAGACTATAAAAAATGTCAGTGAAGTTCTTTCAGGAAGTGAGTTGCAGACAGCACATATTAACTTGCAGCCGCTGGCTACGTACCCTTGTTGGCACTTCACTGTATGGCTGCTGCAGCTGCTGTTGCCTGGCAGCAATCTGATGCGGGGACAGACGTGACACATCGCCAGCATCTTTATTGTCAGTGTACGCTGCACGACGAAGTGATCTTACTTCGTGTTCAAGTCGTGAACTGGCAATCGACAACTCTTCCAATCGCTGTGCACACAAACTTCACACTGTAACACAATCTGCCATCTGAACACAGTCCTTAGAATCGATGTTTTCCTATCAATACTTGCTGCAAGTTAATCGAATCTTTTGCAAAAGTGTATTTCTGAATCAGTGGAGTCGCTAGCAACTAACGTGAGGGAGAGAAAACCTCCCTCATTTTGCGGCTTTTCTGTTACGCCGCCCAAATGTCCCACTAATTCACTAAAGGAGTCTGTAAGAGCACTCATAACTTCCAATGATTTTTTTTATTATAGTAATGATTAAATTTCGACTGAGAGAGCAAGAAGAATAGTACTGCTACAAACGTGGACAGTTCTCGTACTGCAGATTTTCAAAAGACTACATGGCCAACACTTTATTTCACAACAACAACAGTTCTGGGGAACAGCTTCAAAGTTCAACAAGGTGTTAAAGAATAAGAAAAATAAATCTCCAATGTTCCACAGATAGCAATGCTACTGTTCAGAATATTTCACAGCCATTAAGTACATGTAATTAATACAACACAGAAATGACTTATACTGTATAAAGTGTGTAGAGTTGATAGGCTTTCTCTCATCTTTTCACAACGTGCACTGTCCTGTTCAAAAACATGAGGACTTTTTCTGGATTAAAAAACAATTTTGAACCACCTTCCTGATACCAGCAATACAAGTCTCAGCTAACCATGTACAGCATAAGAACCCATGTTGAGTAATTTGCAACTTAACAAAAATAATTCTGAATAATAAATTGAACAGAAAGCTGGAACATACTCTTGTCAGAACCAAGATGTAACTCTGTATTTTTCTTACTGCAGCTCATAATAACATACAGTGCAAGTGACAGCCAAAACTCCAGTCCAACATTGTCTTCACTGTTCAGTTTCCCATCTCAATTTCTTCATTATCTCGCACGTTCTGACGCATTACAATTCTATAAATAATCCAATATTTGAAACAGATAAGCTCTTGGTTGTCTCCTGAAATAGACACTGTCTTGCGGCCCAGCTCTGAAAAGAAAGTGATAGATGACTCATTCAACGGGCCAAGTGCCTCTGCTGTGATCGGTTGGAACAAGTGACCTGTCTGTACCAAAAGATCGTATTTGGCTGTCTTCCGACCAGCTGCTGCACCACCAGAGCGAGCCGTCATGCTCACAAAAGAGTCGGCAAGCGTGTGCACCACTGTGATGTCCCAAGTCAAGGGCTTGCCGCGCTGCCACGGAATTAGCGTTGCGCCATTGGGTCGCTTGCCATCTTGCCTTGCCAACCGGACGGGCTTCTTAGTGACTATGACCCCAGCGGATGTATTACTATTATTACACGAAATAGAAAAGATTAACGACAAAGCAGAAAATAACAGCAGAAACCACGCCACCAGTAAAGCATGAAAGACTTGACTATCAGATGCACATATGAAAACCACATAAACAGTGTTAACTAAAACTACAGACAGAGCCTCACTCAAACCACATTGCATATAAACTGACAAAGACTCCTTGTACCCGAAGACATTTTTCACATGCATCTAGAACTACAGTTCTTAACCTGGGCGTCGTGATCCTCATGAGGGGTCATTTGGTATTTTTGGGAGTCAAATAGGGGGTTGGGAACCTGAAATTTTTCCGAGGTGGTTCCTTGCATCCACCTCTCCATTAGCTAGTTGCCTAATTTATGCGTAAGCACTTCCGGCACACCCCTACAATATGTAATTGTCGATCGTTTGGGAGCGTGAACAAAATTTATTTGACAACAATGTACCGTTCGACAATACCACTCCGATTTATCTGATCAATCTGCTCTGAAAATTATGGTTAGGATTAGGGTTAGACTTAGAGTTGCACTATTTTAGCATTTTTCACGGAGAATAACAAAAACGAGCACCTATCTTCAACAAATTTCACGGAAAGTAACATCTTCCTAAAAGAATGCACCCAAAATATCAACAAAAGATAAAATTACATATTCTAGGAGTGCCTATGAATAAATTAGGCAACTGGCTAATTACTCATTCTCATCTCTTCCCCGATTCTGTTCTTGTCGCGCAACAAAGTAAAATTATTTTTCCCCAAATTTTTTAAGACAACGTTAAGCAATAAACTGTTTATTGCGAGGTCATGGTACAGGCAAGAAGCTTCTCAGGAGAAATCACTAATCCAGTGAAATGTTAAGTAATGATCACTTACACAAAGACGATGCAGTGTGCAAAATCACAGTAGTGCAAAGACATAGTCAGCAACAAATGTAGATGAAAAAACTGAAGTTGGTCACAGTAATCACACATTTAAAATACCAACAAATAAGTTAAACAGCAATCTGCCAGAAGACTAAAGCTGGCCTGCAGTAAGCAAGTAACTACAAAAAGAACTAAATAAGTAAGAAAAAAATGATTAATAGAATGAAGGAAAAGGTCACCATGCTCCCAGCACACACACACAAATGGCAAAGTGCATAAGTGTTGATGGACGAACAACAGATGGACTGATGGACCAAACAGTATGCTTCTGCTGCCTATTGGATGGGCAACAGTAGGGCGTCCCCAAAAAATTCCACTTTTGAAAAGTTCAGTTCTCACCCACTGAAAAGTTTCGCTATGGGAAGTTATTACACTACACAAAGTTTAAGGCAATCTGAAAGTATTTTAGGGGTCCCCAAAAATTCCAAAAACGGCACATTCTGTTGAAAAATTGCTGAAAATAGACATTTTTGCATACATGCATGCAGCAAACTGCTGTTTGCAACTCGACTGCAAATCTGGTCATTTCTGAAAAATGTGGAAACTGCTGATTATACTGATGCATAAAACACCATTATAGCTCAACTAAATTTTGAGATACAAGCTTCCAAATTCTGGTTGAAATCTAATTCAGTCAACTTTCTATGGATACCATCTGGCACGTTATTTGTAAAGGCGGCGTCGATACTACAGTATGGTAGTGTGCAGTTTCAGCAAGTTTTACCACGTTTACCAAGTTCGGTATGAAAAATGAAATGAAATTTATAAAATTCGAAACAGCATGTAGGCCCGACAACAGAGAATAAAAACAAGTAAGTCTCAATGTCACACCATTGAAATATATGTCCCCACCATTATCACTTTCACACACGTGTACACACAACCTTCACCTTTAACACCATGACCTACGAAACCTGACCAGTTAGTCTCCCAAGTATAATATTTAAGCACCGGCGTAAGTTTTGGTTTGACTGCCATCATCGCTTCAGGATCAACAGAGTTCACAAGATTTATACAGGTGAAGGCACGACGTTGACCTTTGACCCAATGACCTTGAAAATCTTTTCAGCAACTTGCACTCACGTGGCGAATATTTTTGGCAAGTTTTATTGAAATGCCTCCACTCAGTAAAGAGATATTGCATCACACAAGTAGGCATTAACGGATGGATGGATAGACAACAGACATCCCGAAAGCATTATGCCTCTGGTCACCTATTCAATAAGTGGCGGAGGCATAAAAATTAAAGGAAATATGAAAACAGCAGCAGCGTTAGCAGCAGCCAAAATGAAACGTGTTAGTCAATGTTAGTAGCTGCACGAGACTGACACGGACCGCCGGTGGCACCTTAGACTCTGCTGCTAGCGTCCGCTGCGAGTTGAACAGATCCTTGTCCAGTGCCTGTCTCTGCTGCCGCAACCTCACTCTCTGATAAGCATCACGCTCATCATCTTCATCCTTCTGCGCCTTCTGGAACGCCTTCGTCAGACGTGCCTGATACATCGACACACGACATCAACCTTAATCCTGCTGTATCTCAGCATCAGGGCTCCCAGGAACAAGAAGTAAAATTTCAGGACCAAATTTTTAGTAAATTTCGGGACAATTTCAGGACATTTTTGTCGGTTTCACGAGGCTCAAGACACAGAAAATGCGCACACTATTTACAAACCAAATGGAAACGGAAATGATGAGTGCATCTAAAATGAACATACTAACGCAAACCTGTAGTAAGTAAGTAAGTAAGCTAAAAGTACTGATAACATCAGAGTCCAGTTATGAGGTAACGAAGTACAGAATGAAGGCAATGCCGTAACTATGACATAACAAAGGTCATATCAGGACATTCTTACCAAATGACTAAAATGACTAAAATTTCAGGACAATTTCTGATTTCAGGACAATTTTAAAATTTCAGGAATATCAGGAATTTGAGGACAACTGGGAGCCCTGCAGCATTTTAGTCCTTCAAACATGGTCGTTCTCGGACGAATGACCCTCCAATCTTGGGTTTTACACTGTGGAGTCAATTAAATGGTCAATCAAAATCTGGTTTGTGCCAGGCCTGTATCGAGCCGGAACGGCCCGGCAATTCCAAAAGTCAACAAAATACGGTAAAAAGTAACAACAAACTGTCACCACTGAAATTATCGTGAACGTCTTGAAAATATTAATAAGTTAAGAGATATCACATCATGCGTAATGGATGTCAATGTATTTGACAACAGACAATAAACGATATCTGAACGAAATTGTTCACTTCTCTCATTCTTTCGATGTTCTCAATATTAACAGTTTTATAAGCTACGTGCTTACTTAATGCATGGTTTCTTAATAAGTAATAAGTAAATATAATACTTTTTCCTCACGAAGCTGACTAATCTTAAACTTCTGATCCTCGATCTGTCTCTCGAGCTCTTCAACTTTCTCCAGTTTGGCACTGATATCAGATGACTCAGTAGTCTGATGAACTGACGGCTTGTCCTGTCAAATCATTCGATCAATCAATCAATCAGCTGCAACGGATATATATATATAAATGATAAAGTCAGGGATTGAAGTGTTCCAGATCCTGCTGGATCTGAGATCTGTGACATGAGATCCATCACCTCCAGAATGAGATCCAGTACCTCCATATGGAGACTTTCACCTTCTTGTTGGAATATGGATAGATTGAGCAAGGTTTAAACGTCCGACCAAACACATTATAGGTCATATTGGGGACGGGTTTTTACGGGTCAAATGACCTAACCAGTGTCAAAGCAAGATAGGTTCTAAGGATCAGGCTTCAATCACATCAGGTCCACCACACCGTGCTCACAATAATACTAAAACTAACTATGCAGCATGAAACAAAAACACACAAAATACACACATATAAACGCAAATAAATCTACGCACAGTGAAATGGGCCCAGTGTGACAAAACCCAATCCAGAGAACTGTAAGAACTGCTCATCTATGTGTGCTAATGACTGCGCACAGCTTCAGTACACAATACAACACAGAACAGTTCTAATAATCTCCCCTCTTACCGCCAGACAAGCATCATAGCTCAGATGGTGTCTATCGCAGGAGTCGAGGTGATGGGATATGGACTTTGGATCAGCGAAGCTTGTGTTCAAAGGCAGATATCAAAAGTGCAAGACAAGACATAACCCAGTTTTATACTATTCACTATTTAGCCATACTCAAGACACTGTTATGAACTAAAACAAGTGAGCCTCAATGCTACACCATCATCATGTTATAGCATCCACACATTTGTACACATGTGACCTTGATCTCTGACCTCTGACCCTGAAAACCTTTTCAACAATTCCTTTCACACGACGAGTATTTGTGCCAAATTTCACTAAAATTGCTCCGCTGAGTAGTGAGTACAAGATATTGCATCAGTCATAACAGATGTTAATAGACAAACAATGGACGATAGACAACGGATGGACGTCTGAATGGACGACAGCGAAACAAAATGCCTCCGCCGGCTAATCTCTAAAACAACTGACTTAATAACAGATTTAAGCTATCAGCAGCATCGACACAGCAGACCTGAATGCTTCTGCTGCTGCTGGACGGACTCTCCATCTGCAGTCCACTATCAACTGCAGCCGCCAGCTTCTCCACTGCCGGACTGGAGCTGACCTCAGGCTCCGTGATTTTGACGGTCGGCACGACAGATGATGCGGGTTCGGCAGCAGGTGAAGTAGGACTCTGTATCTGTTGAGCGGTCGCATCTGCGTGACCAGTGAGTCGGCTGTCAAGCTCGGCAATCAGAGGCGTTGTGAGTCCGATCTCGCGTTCCAACTCGACAAGTTGACGTTTCACCTCGCCACGCTTCGAGTCATCATCCGACGATCTGCACTCCAGTCGTCGGACAAACTTCTTATTATGATTATGATTATTATCGGGTGGGAAACTTAATCGTGCAATTAATGGTTAACAAATATTAACGATTAATCAAATCATTAATTTTCGACTGAAGTCATACCACACATACCATTATATAATTAACAATTCTTCAGTCTAGCTGGATATATCGTTGACACACAACAATCATCTCTTTCTCCACAGAACGTCAACATTTTATTCTGTTTAAGGGACTGAATTAAAAATATTCTTTCTCGTTGTGAGAGCTATTAACTGATTAACAAAAAACAGTTTTCTTGGTTAATTTTCTTGGCCGATTCCTAATGCTTGGATTTATGATCAAAACTAATGACTAACTGACCACCCGCAAAGCGGCATGGTTTATAATTTCCATCAATTCTGTCTCTGTCTGTCTGTCTATATGCATGGCTGTGTGTATGTCTGTCAGACAACAACTTTCGAAAGCCTTGACGTATGAAGTTCATATCTGCACATCCCGTATATTTCCAGGGAATACGGGTCAAGTTCGTATATGATGGTCGTCAAGATCACAGGAGCAAAAAAGTTTGACAACCATCCTGTATTCTCGCAACGGAAACCTGCGCGCCAGCAGAAATCCAGATCCCCACAGTGTGAAAATTCCATCTCCAATAACTCTGCATTTATAACACACAGAGCGGTGAAGTGTGTGTGCAGCACAGGATTTTCCGCTACGGCCGACTGACTGGCATGACAACAATCTTTCTTACATGACTGGAAGTAACTACCGGTAACTAAATGCACGCATTCACGGGCGGTCGTGCCTTAGATTAGAAGGCAATCTTGTTAATCATTAATCTTGGTTGAGCTCACTGTTAAAATTTAGCACAGCACAATTGGCACAATGCCAGTCTCTAGCCCGCGAATTGACCCTGTCCTACGTTCGGCCTGCAGCCGACGAGTGACCACTATGTGGGTAAACCGTCCGCTACAAGTCAGCCAACTAGGCCAACTCAGCCTTTCATCCTTCCGGGGTCAATAAATGAGTAGTAGGCCTGTTTACTGGACATGTGCTCAGGTGGCGCCATCTGGTGAATGCCAACGGCGTTATAAGCCTCGTGCAGCTGAATGCAGCTGCGTAGCGCCGCGTGTGGCAGCTTCTTGCTTGGCTAAACCCAGTTGTTATACGTGGCCTGCGTGCCGGTACTTGTTGTGCTATCCTGCATGGCGGCTTGTGTGTCGATGTATGCATTGTATTGATGTATTCAGCTGCATAGCTGCGAGTGTGTTTCAATAAACTTACTTTACTTTACTTTACTTTGATTCCTAATTATCATCATCATCATCGTCATCAAAAAATGCACTTCATATAGTGACAGTACTGATTCCAGGGCTACAACACGTAGACGGAAACCTGAGCAACATGCGTATATTTCGGACAGACAGAAAATACATTGATGATGACACACCCAATGACGTCGGGCTGCTGAGAGAGACGACACAGAAGCCAATAACGCATCTCTTCCAGCGTCGCTTGGCTGCGCCTCAGTCGAATCAGCTGCCGGACCAACTCATCTTGCTGTCAGCATAAAATCAACTCAACTTGTGCAAACACGCCGAGTAATCACCGTCGAGGACGTACTGCCATCGGATTCTGCAGAGCTCATGAAGTCTGTGAGTAAGCAATTAAGTAAGAAGGTGAGTAAATTTGTAGAGCGCATCATCCAAAAAGCTCTAATGCGCTACGTACACGAGTAAGCTGAAAATAAAAACGTCTTCAGTGAACGCTTGAAGGAGTCTCTGCTGATGGCCGGATCTCTCAGACTGTCTGGTAACCAGTTCCATATCGGCCACAGAAAAAGGCCGCTGACCATAACTGCTGAGACGATAGCGAGGCACGACGAGAAGACCTCGAGTAGTTTGATATAACACTTGACACGTTACAGACCATTTCAGAGATAAGTCCTTCTGGCACTAAATTTACTGGCAGCGATAACCAAGCTCACGACAAAAAAACGCAAGAAAACGAATAACTAAACCCAAGCATCAAATCCTAAAGCAGCAGGTCAAGTTCTCCTGTAAGAACTAAACTTATGAGTGTGCATAATGGCAATAAGTAAGTAAGTAAGTGTCGACTTACAGAGCGTGATTACGTAAACATCTCTAATGCACAACTGCAGTACACAATACAGCAATATCCCTCAGAGTCATCATCCGATGATCTGCACTCAGTCACTTCAGAAACTTCTTATCATGATTATTAGCAGGGTTAAGCAACCTAACTGTCCACTTAATTATCCAGGTGCTGCGTTCTGTTGGTTTCAACCATCCTGTTATGCCACCAGTCAAACTGTCTATGATTGGCAGTCGAGCCTTTCCGGTTGCCGCTGTCCAACTCTGGAACAACTTGCTTGACATCGTGCTGGCTGATTTGCTGTCAACCTCTCGGCACCAACTGAAACATTATCTGTTCCAGCAGTCCTACTGAGATATTGTACTGTAACTGATGCCCAACTGTGTTACTGTGACACTCTTAGTGGTCCTAGCGGTGGCAGCAGCTAATATTTAACTGGCTTTTATCATTTATTAACATTGTAATGCCTAGCCGTTCCATTTTCATTGTAGGCTGGGCACTGAACCACGTATTGTATTGTATTGACTGACTGAACGATTGATTGATTAATGGTTAACAGATTTTAATAATTAAAAAATGGCTAACTTTTTACTAAAGTCTCATCACTAAGAAACCATTACGAAATGAACAATTCTTTAGCTCAGCCAGGTACACCATAGACACACAGCTCACATGATGTCTCGGAACGAAGATGCAAACGTGATGCGTGGGTTACCTGTAGTCTCTGCCAGTCAAATACGGCGGCCGTTAATCTCAGTTGACTGTGGGATGTCAGCAGCTGAAGCACTGACTGTGATCCCTGGCAACAGCATCAGATTCACTTATAATGAAATAATGACGACAAACGACACATGTGGGGCATAAAAACACAGCAGTCTGTATTCAACATTACTTCTTTATTTCTTTTCTATTTTTAGCCTTCTGGTTACAAGTTCAATAAACTGAATCTGAATCTGAATTACTCTGTAAAATCTTGACCAATTTCAATAATTTTTACATTGTCGGGAACGGATATGAATAAGGAAAGTAAGCAGGGGCGTAGCGACGGGGGTATATCGGTATATATACCAACCCAAAATCAGTCCACCTAAATTTTTATGGCGTATTTTTTCTTCTTCCTATGAGGCAGAGCATCAACAGGCTACAGCAAGTTGAAGCTATTGGAATTTCCATTTGCAGGATTTCTTATTAATTAGTTAACTAATTAGATGCTAATCAATTACTTAGTTACCCGATCTGTGCGTTGTACTTATAATATTTAGAATGCCCTAATTTTCAAAAGAAAGCGTTGTCATTGTGAGAGCGTTGACTGGTCAAAATTATTTATACCCTCCCAAAATAAATTCCTGGCTACGCCC
>Ga0049105_1001390_pt1 | contig 10656 bp, 8 predicted proteins | sample WorMetvaBAHAMAS1_FD_61260 | JGI IMG/M metagenome (GOLD analysis project Ga0049105, IMG submission 61260) | Worm MetaG Olavius vacuus BAHAMAS.1 | ecosystem: Host-associated > Annelida > Digestive system > Unclassified | place: Germany: Marburg | collected 2013-04-09 | reverse complement strand
TTACCATAGTGTTTGTTATGTCAGTATTACTATCATTTTACTATTGTTATCGTTTAATTTGCTCAAAATGACAAGAGTAGCAGATAGTAAAATTCATCACTACACTGATGAGGACAGCGAGGTTCGCTTGGCCACTGACAACTCCCCTTCATGAAAACTGCAAAATCGCCCAGTACTAATAGTTTGAAGTACAGTACTGAAGAACAATAACCACTCGAATTTGCATATTTTGTACAATCGTAGTCGTTGTGTTGTGTGAATGCAGGAGGGTGGTTTAAATGGCTTCATGCATAGTTTTCTGGCTGAGGTGATGGCAATATGTCGAGCTCACGTCGCGGCTCTTGGCGGCAACGCTCTTGTTGCATTCCAGTTAACCGAGTGTATTATTGAGGACAATGTACACAAGAATCAGGTGATGGTCGCGAGCTGCTTTACTGTGCTTCTCACAACTAAGTGTAGTAGTGTAGTTCAGAGAATTTAAAGTTCATGAAAGTTCGAAAAGTTTAAGAAATAAAAAAGTTGCCAAAATCCTAAATAGGTTGCATTTCACAGTCACTCAACAGTTCTTGTCAGAAGACTGCGAAACATCAGTATCATTATGCCAGCTTCTTTGATTTGGTCTACGAGTCACTGATGACAATGTTCATAACTGTTGAATGTAATAGTCTACATTGTTGCCAGTTGCCAACATGCTACACCGACATTTATTTTACAGTTGTACATGCAATTATTTCATTCTTTGCTCTTTTTGTTCTTTTTTAGAAGTTCATACGACTTGAACGTCATAACTGTACATTTGACACTATAGTGGTCCTTGTAGTGATGTTCATCACTTAGGCCACTCTAAAAATTACTGAACTGAACTGAACTGAGCTATGCAGCTGAGGCAGATTGATGCATGTTGGAGTTTGTATTTTCTTCATTGACTTCTGTGTTAATTTACACTAATATGAAACTTTCAACATCGGTCTGTAGGTTTTAGTTTTGATGTATACCGTTGCGAGAAAGGCTGTCCAAGGGAATGCACCATTTCAGTTAATGAGAACTGTATATCATTACGACTGCTACTACTACTGCTGTGGAAATACTAATGTTTTTTGTCGTTTTTGTATTTAGTTAAGTTGATAATTGTCCATCCAGTCACAGTAATGCCACAGTAGTAATCGTTTAAGAAGTTTCTAATTCTTTCCTTTTTGCCACTTACTAATGTATTCAGCTTGTGAGTGAACATTTTGGGATTGTCTGTACAAATCTGGCCTCTGCGTTGTCATTATGTCAGTGATTTGTGACTTGCAGCATGATTAATACGTGGCTGTGTATATGTGTGCATAGAGTCAGTGTCTGGTCAACGTGTGTGGCGACGTCGTGCTTGCAATCTATGGTCCTGAAACGATGTCTGCCGATGAGACGCCGACACAGCCGACAGCGACAACGACATCACAGATTACAGCTACTGACAATAGAACAACGTCGACAGCGGCAAAGTCTGTCGAGCTCAGTGTTCCTGAAATCCTTGTACACAACTAGAGTTCATGTGTGCTGATGCTGCTGATGCTGCTGCTGAATGGCATGTACTTCTACTTTTCTGGCTGCACATCTAGGAGTGCACAGTGCCATACGTAGACACCGTCCTCTGTGGAGGCTGATGTCTGCATAACTTGTACTGACTGAGGTAAAGTTCTAGCTGTTACCTTTGGCGGATTTCAGCTCGGAATTATTTTTGTGCCGACAGAGTTGGTTATTTCGAAGCATCAGTAACATATCTGGTCAGTGACGTTTACTTAACTCTGTATTGGGCGGTTGGCACACAAATGACCACAACAAGGGATGCTGATTGGTTAATACTGTTCCTTAGTTAGTCACAGTTATTACAGCAAAGGTGGACCTGGGCCTGGGCAGTGAGCACCCAATCCAGTTCTACTATCATTGTACTAACCCATCAGAGGTCAGCCTGTCAGTTTGTAATTGTCTGTTACATGACATAAATACATGAAGGAACTAAACTATATGTCGGTGAAATGTTGTCAAATGACAGCAACTAATTTTGACGGAGGTTTACAATGTTCATTTAACTGTACAACAGAAATGTTCGCAAGCTTGAATATTTGTGGCCTTTAACTGCCGATGAAATTTGCTTGCAGTGTAGATCAGAAACCAAACAAAAACTTTTTCTGGTTTGTAGTATTTTACATTGCCGACATTTTCATCATCATCAGGGTCTTTGTTATCGTTTTGTTGTGCCTCTGCCAATAATATTTGGTGTATACATTATGTTTTATGGTCGTTTGTTGGGCTGGTCGTCCGTTTACACCTATTTCGTGTGACGCAATATATCCTTACTCAACAGAGGGATTTCAATGGAACTTGCCACAGATATTCATCATGTGAGTGGGCATTGCTGACAAGGTTTTCAAGATCAGCAGTCGAAGGTCATGGTCATATGTGTATGAATACATATATATGTGCTATAATGGCAGAGGCATATATTTCGACGATGTGGCATAGCGGCTCGCTTGTTAATTTTGTCGTTATTCACGTGGTATCTATTACTGCTGACTGGTTTGCATTTTCTCGTAATTACATCTGTCACTCATGTTGACTTGCAAATGCTCCTGTCCAGTGTTTCTTCCGGCCACTTTACAACACAGTCGTTGGCCTAAAGAACACTGCGTACTGTCCTCATCACAAACATTTCTCTGTTGGGCCTTTTCTATAAAGCAATGATATTTCGTGAACGAGAACAGTAGTAACAAAAGTTATTTGTGTAACGAAAGTCACGTTGGTTGTATCACATGTTGTAGAACTTTATGATGTGAACTTTTTTCTTTTGTTTGCTGCTCCTGTTAACGTGCTTTGCCAGTTAGCATTCAGCAGTATAAAAAGCGTCAATTCGAAAGGCTGATATCAGTTAACTTTGGTTTTGTTAAAGTAATTGCTGTTGGTCTGCATTGTGTGTAAGTTTAGTGTGACAGAATGAAAGTAAGAAGTTATTTGCAGAACGAGAATAGAATACGAACAATGGTTATTTTTGGCGAATAAAATAAAAATAAAAATGGAAATTATCCTCTGAGTGAACTGTCAAGTGGCTGCACGACGACCAATTCTGTGACCATGCCAAATCTCATGGCAGGTGGTTTTGTATTTGCCGCGTTAATAGGGGCGTATGCAGGAGGTGATGGGGTGTCAGAACACCCCCTCAGCTGAGGTCTAGTCTAGTTTTCACTCCACTGCACTTTTGATCATGTTAATTTGTGCTAAATGTTGATCGATCTACTGTAAAACATGCACTTTAGAGTATTCAAAGTGATTACCACCAGTGGCTTTCTTACAGTGTGAGTCAAAAAAGGAACCCCCCCCCCAAAAAAAAACTTTTTGCAAGATTTTCACTGGTCGTGAACCTGTGTAACTAAAAATTACCTTGGTTATTGCTCAAACATATTCCTGCGTTCACACCAATTTTGGTCAATTTATCTTAATATCTGTGTGAATTGTATCACTTGTACTAGTAAGACCCCTCAAATTTTAGCACCTTCACACACACATCATAGCTCAGATTTTGTCTATTGGATACAAAATTCATGAATTTTTCGTTAAAAACAAGTCATATCAAATGATATTTAATTGAATATAACAATTAGTATCTGTTAAGTAAATTATCACATTAAATGTTCAAAATGTCCACTGTTGGCTGACACACACACACATGTGCAGTCGCTTGCGGTAGTCCTTCACAGTGTTTTCAATGCCTTTCTCCAGTAAGGCAGACCAAATTAACTGATGTGCATTTTTAAACTCAGGAACTGGTTTTGGCTTGTGATAAAGACTCCAGCATTGCCCACAAACCTGATAATCAAGTGGACTGATGTTGTATGAACTGGGAGCCACTCATCATTAGCAGCGAAGTCAAGTCAATCTGACTTGCTGAAACTGGAAACTTGAAACGGTAAAAATGATAAGTACTTCTAGAAAAATTAACGCCATCTCGTTAAATAATAAGATAAATCGACCAAAATGGGCAAATAAGTGTAAATATAAACTGCCAACAAATTGGCAAATTTCATGGAAATATACTTAGCCTGAGTGAAAATATTGCAGAAAGTTTAGGGGCTGTTTTTTGACTCACACTGTAAAGTGCACCAATTCGCTTACAGCGCTTCCCAGATCCCCTAGCTGGTTTAAGGGGGCCCTACTTCTAAGGGTAGGGGAAAGGCTGGAGAAGGGAAGGAAATGGGCAGGGAGAGAGTCGAGGGAGAGGAAAGGGGAGGATAGGGGTATGGAAAGGAAGGGGAGGGGAGGGAAGAGGATGGGATGGAACACAACCGCCTTCGATTCCTGTGTACGCCCCTGCACGTTAACATGACATATCTGATAGCAAAGACAGCTTCTGAGACGTGTGTTGTGAGTCGTGTGTTAGTGAAACTGCTGCTCTGTTACTAGTCACTGATATTCACTGTGTCGTATTTACGGTTGCATTGTCAGTATTTTCTTGATTTGTTTTGATGACAAAAAGCTGTTGTTATTGTGTCTGGAAAGATTTCACAAAGTGCTCCTAGTGGCTGTGATGTTAAAGAAAGAATATTTATTATTACTTCATTTCAGTGACCGTTTCACTGTCAGCTCACTCTTAAGCAAAGTTTTTAGTGCGACTTCGGATCTAGGTCCCCAAACGCCATTACACTTGCTATTTTTCCTCTTAAGTTAACGTGAGTAAATATGTGCTTCTGCGTTCAAATATAACGTTTCCTTAAACTTTCTATCTGGAACAGACATTGTGAGTAAAATTCGAAATAAAATTTAAGCACTGTGTTTTTCTTATTAAACTTTTGGAAATGGAAAGACTTGAGTTTTACCAATTTCGTAGTGATTACCATTGACGTATATAAAACCACTCTTCGCAATAGGTGATTGCGTGGTGTTTTGTCGATGAACGCAGTATATACCCAATTGAAATCATGATTACGATGATGTTGATGATGATTAAGTGCAATAATTTAATTGCATCTCATCTCTCCTCATCCCTTCATGTTATTAGCCTATGAAATCATCTGAGAAATCAATGCTGTCGTACTAGAAGTGTCAGCTCGTCGCTTTGGAGTGGGCACAGATCGCGTCTGTCAACGTTACGTTTGAGTAAGAACCAGTGCCGTAGCCAGAATTCGAAAAACGAGGAAAGCCCAGTGATCGAGCACCGCAGGCGTGAGCATCGAGGCGCCGAAGGCGACGAGGAGGTAGGGTGTGGGGAGGGGGTGTTTTGATTTTAGATCTCAAAATGCCGACTTCTAGTGCATCCTGTGCGCTATTTTTTGCAGTTCGGCTACCTATTGTACATGCAAAAACACTGCTTCTAGGCTTACAAAACTTAATTGCTGCTGCACGCGCACAGACAGAAGGTGGGAAAACAAGCCTTCTAAAAAAGAAGTTGTAGCGCATTTCTGATGAGATAAAATGCGTCTTTAATTCATAGGTTTCGTGGGCGAAAGATGTTGAATCACAAAGTCTTCGGTGACAGTACACTCTTCGCTCAGCAACTAATGAGGACTTCGTAATACCACGCACCGGACTCGAATTTGGTGAACGTTTAGCGTCGCAGGACCACAAGCGTGGAATGACCTTAAAATACGCGTGTACGGACCGGTAGTTGATATATATGTTATTGCAGATGTGTGGACGGTCTAAGACTTCGACAGTTGTTTTCTGTGCAACACAAATCAAAATATTATGTACAAAACTGCAAAAATGCAAAGCTTGATATTTCGTTGTTATTAGAATTTGAAAAACGCTTTCAGAAACGAATTAATATTGACTCGCGAAACCTACTTTTGTCATGCAACTTTTCCGAGCGGGCCAAAGAACAAGGAGTCAGTTGCCTCATTGTAGCTACGGACGAGGAACGGAAGTGTGCGTAGTCGTAGGTGACATAAAACTTGACCGTAAACGGGTCAATTCTGCTGTTAACTGCTGCTGGTGGTGTTGATGTGCTTGTGATGTTGATAGATCGCTGCCGTGTTTAGCGCGTCGGTCGCCACTCGCCGCATGTCACACGCCAGTGATCTTCGTTCGTGTGGCGGGGAGAGGGGATTGCCCCTATAGAATTTTGGTGGGCCCCTTTTCATATACTAAAATGCATATTCGTGTTTGAACGTTGGAATTTGAATTCTGTGCACTTTGTGCGAATTTTTGAAGTGCTTTTGCGAACGAGTTTTAGTATGGGCCTATGAACAGGGGCGAATCCAGGGGAGGATCAGGGAGTACGTCCCCATCGGCATCTATAATTGTAGAAGGCAGACTGATTTTTTCGCATATTCATTCATATTAATATTCGTTGTTTTTATGTGCACAATTTCAAGCGAAATGTACTGTCAAGTATGAAAAAGTGTTCAGGGGCTCTGGCCCTGGACCCCGCTGGTTGCTGCGACCCCAAAGTCTCGTCATCCCCACCGACAACTTTTGGATCCGCCCCTGCCAATCGACATTTAAAAATCATTCTGAAAGTCGTGTAAATCAGTTCGGTGAAAGTCGACATATAGAAATTACTTCTCACATGCGTTCCGAGTCTGCCTCTACATTTGTTGTGGCGCCAGTTTCTGAGTGCTATAAACGCCATCGCGTGTCACTGAAGCACGATGAAGAACGTTGCAACTCAGCCGCTGCGCCGACTTACGATGCATACAGCTCGCCACTATATACGGAGCGCTCATCTCTGCTATTTCGTCGTACATAACAGCTGCAGCGCGAGTGCAGGGGTAGACAGTTCTCTTTCGACTTGAGTATCGCACGCGGCCTGCAGCGCATGTTGGCTTCGCCGGCCGAACGAATAAAAGCTGTCCTTTACAGTTGTATAGGTTTATCGTATTTGCAGTAAACGTAAAAGCGTTTTACGTTCAGTTCCGACACGCAGCACGCCGCCGACTTTGCTGGAGGTCGTTTGCAGTGACCTGTGAGGACCGTGACTCAGGGGACCCACAACCTGTTACTCAATATCTTGGGCCTTGGTTCATCCCGTGTCCAGGACACATTTGGCCACAAGTCGAAGCCTCCGTCGGCAAGCGCTCTTGTGCTTCCTCCCAGAACCATGGGCGTCCGCAGGATTTTTATTCCAGGGGTGGGCAAATTAGGGGGTCTGGGTCCCGCAGCGTAGTCCAGGGTGGAGATATGGGGGCGGAGCCTAGAGAAGCTGACATGTTTAGAAAACAATGTATCATGTGCCGAGACTTTCGACGACATTTATTAGTTACCAAGGCACAAAAACACTTCACAGCATTTCCCGTGGACCGGTGCCCCGTCTTGCCCATGCCTGCAGGCGCCCGTGCCCAGAACATATGGCAGTTCCCTTTGCTGTGTCATTCCAGTTCTTTCTCGGTCTTCCCGTCCTTCGCTTTGTAGTGTTCGCCTCGCAGTGCCTGACTTGTTTTGAAGTCTACCGTCATCATCCGCGAGACGTGCCCTTACCATCTCAATACTATTATGTTGAACTTTTCCTGGACATACCGTTCAACTAGGTTTTAGGCTAACTAGAGACATTTGCCCTGATCAGTAGTTAGCCTAAAACCTAGTTGAACAGTTCAGCGTAATAGTATTGAGATGGTATGGGCATGTCTCGCGGATGATGACGGTAGACTTTGAAACAAGTCAGGCACTGATTCAGGACTGTGACAAAAGTGAGGGCACTTGTAAACAGAATGGTTTCAACTTTCAGTGGTTTGAGTTTCAGCGGTCTAACGCGGACTTGAATTAGGCAGGTTTAACAAGCAAGACTCTTTTCAGTGAAAATGAAAGGCACGTCGTAATAGACCGTTCTGTTCTGCACTGCCCTACGCTCGCTATCCTGTCAGACCGATAATGGTTTACGGTGAATAGCCTAGGAGTTCGTTCTGAATGAACGTTCCAGTTTGCACTCTGAAATCAAGAGTGTAATTGATGTATTGATCTGATGAAGCAAACTGCATGTTCGCAACGTTTTCATTTTTAACCGCACATTTTGTAGTGTAACGACTGACGAGGTTTCGCATTTGCTGATTCGCGAGGTTTGAGAGTCGATTACAGGAAGTCGGGGAGAATTTCAGACAGACGTTCCAGCGACGGGATGGTAGCAAGTGCATACATGTGTGGGCAGTTGGCTAATACTTGAAGTGTGAAACCTGCGTCAATTGAGTTTGTCAGAATCGAAATTGGATAGGCCTGAAAGAAGCACGGGTTTAATGTTTTCATGCCAAAAGCAGCAACAATACTGTCCATTCATGTGCATGAAATGTACTGCTCATAGCGACAGCGAGTTCGCAGAACTTCCGTTAACCTTTTTGAGTTGGGCCAGTACGCCAGAGGGTCTACTAGTATTTTTGGGCGTATGGTACATGTACGCCAGGGGTATCGATGTTAGGCGTTTTCGTACGCCAACCTTCCAATTTTTGGCATAATTTTAGGCCTACTCCAAACGACGGAGCAAACCAGTAAGTAAGCAGTAAGACAGCATATTGAGTGATCAACTACGCGGGTAAACCTGATTGACCAAATTGACACACAAATCATAATGAAAGTAATGCAGTGTACCACAGTGTGGTGTCAAACCGTACGCCGGCTAATTATTTTTCGGCGTATGTGTACGCCAGCCATTTTATTTCGGGCGCACTCGTACGCCGGGCCATCTAATTGTGGGCGTTTTGCCCACATTTTGTGGCGTATAATACGCCCGTACGCCCGTTAACGGAAGCCCTGCGCGTTCGCGTTTGTTCGACTGAGGTGGTAAGTGTGACGTAATTATGACGTAAGCTGTGCTGTGAGACAGTTGTGACGTCAGCGACGCGTCGATTAGACGCGACCGGATATCAATCAGCGACGACGAGCGAGGCAGTAAACTCGGACGACGACTGGAGCCAAACGGCGCCGAGCGTGCGAGCGAGCCACCGACGTGGAATCCCGCGGGTGCTGTAACAGACAGGGTGAGTCAGTACGCCCGTCAGCGGGACCGGATCGGAGACGTTGTTCTCTATGGGCGCGCAGCAGACGACGTTCAGCGCCAGAAAATTCCTCGACTTGCTCTGTTCGCCTCCCCGTCTGCCTGTCGCCTTCTGTCTATCTCTCTGTATGTCCGCTGCTGCCTTTCTTTACTATCAACGTAGCCTAAGTGTGCATGCGACTTGTGCTGGCCTCTGTCCGGATATTGCCGCGAATACAGGACACGTTTTACGACGGGACAAAGCTATCAACGGTATTGGCGATTGTCGATGACCGGAAGATCCGCGGCTTAACAGCGAACGAATACGCATGAATCAGTCGAGCCGCACGTGCCTGTAGATCTACAACGTCTGTATAAAGCATTTTGATAGCTGTTGCAGCTCGTTTATTTTGTTTTCTTTGACAGCCATAGGCGCAGGAAGGTCTCTGTAAACCTGGGACGAATCTCAGATGAGACCCACAGGCTCGCGGCAACATTTACAGCAACAGGGCGGTGACTAGCGCGGCGCTTTAGATGTTAAAACAGTCCCGAAATAAAATGTAAATGTAGATACATTCGTAATGAGTTTCTTACTTGTTAAGAAATTTTTATGGACGAGTCCCCTGATATTACAATAATAACACGAACAACAGTGTAACTAACATAGACATTTATAATCTCTAGAAAATTACTAACTGAATATTGAACTGTATTTTATATTCATCAAGCACAGATATTTCCCTTTCAACACGTAAACAAAATTTAATTCCCTCGAACCAAAATGAGAAAACGCTGCAAAAGCAAGCCACAGCGATGCAGGCTCACTCTCGACGAACTTTAGAAGAGGCAGAAGAAGAGGAAGAGAGTGGGAAAAGAAATGAAAGAAAGGGGCAAGAAAAGAAAACAACCCCGCTTCCGAAACAAATTTCTGGTTATGGCCTTGAGCAGCAGCTACCTGGACGAGGGCTGCAAGCTGCCAAGCGGGGTCCGTGGCGTGGGCTTTATTCGATATGAGAGCACAGCATCGGCTTTTAATGCGATCTTTGCTTTGGTTTTCCTGTTGAATTTGACTTTAGTGTTCCACGCTTGCAGGAGTGAGATGGTGTCTTCACCTCGTCAGCCACTACCCTACAAGAGACTGCCTGGTGGCTGCAAATCTTGTCATATTTCTGTTGAACGAAATCTATGAAGCAAGTGCGGTTTGTTTCTGAATGTGCTGCAGTACCGTGTATAGCCACTTATTACATTCTACGTGATCAGCTTTTTTACATTTTATTTCGGAGTTGTTTTAAACACCGTGCAAGTTATTTTTGCTGTTGTCGTAAATGTTGCCTCGAGCCTTCGGGCCTGGTGGTCCGAGCAGTTACTTAGTGTAAAGGGTGATCGCCCCTGCCGCTGCCGGCTCCTCCGTGAGTCCATGTTTACAGCCACGGTAATAGTTAAGCACTTACTAATATACTCACACTTACACTTACACTGCCTTGACGTTCCGGAACGTATCGAGTTCAAGCTGGGCGTCACAGTGCACGGTCGTTGCTAACAGAATGCTCCGCTTTACCTGATGGACTGCAGTATAGTCGAGTCGCAGATATTGTCGGTCGGCGCCATTTACGATCAGCCAGTCAACACTCTCTGACTGTACCACGTTACCGGCTGAGCACCCTTGGTCGTTGGGCCTTCTCTGATGCTGGCCCGGCAACACGTGACCCGGCGCTCAGCAGTGA
>Ga0049105_1001389_pt1 | contig 10657 bp, 7 predicted proteins | sample WorMetvaBAHAMAS1_FD_61260 | JGI IMG/M metagenome (GOLD analysis project Ga0049105, IMG submission 61260) | Worm MetaG Olavius vacuus BAHAMAS.1 | ecosystem: Host-associated > Annelida > Digestive system > Unclassified | place: Germany: Marburg | collected 2013-04-09 | reverse complement strand
CCTCGCATATATTTGGATCGTTTCCCATCTTTCTGCCAAAAATTATCGAAATTTGTGGAAATTTGACGAAGTTCTGACAAAAACAAATCTGCTTAGTTTTTTTGGGACACGGTGTAGATTTAGGTGACGACGAAATAAAAAAAAACCTTCAGATTTTTTTGGGGGCTTAGGCTGAAGCCTCTATTCCCAATTCACCAAGAGTGTACCGAAATAACAAGCGTTAATATTATGTAATCATCGATCTATTTTGCAGTCTGGTCAAATTTTGCTTCCTCGGTCCAATTTCACCAATAACATTGTTTCACATGCTAATATCTGATGTGTTCTGTTTCACCAGGAGGTGGAGCCGACAGTCGGAGAAGCTCTGTGCCGTCTGTTTCAACCCGACGAAAACATTGACCTGCGACGAATTGCCCAGATAGCGCGCCAGTCTCTGAAACGACGTGACCCCGGCGGCAGCACAAAGACCACATCATCCAGCGGAGCACCAGCCAGCCGATCTGCATCGGATCCGACACTACCGCCGCCGCCACCTGGACTGACTGAATCTTCGTCTTCTAGGTCAGATAAGTTGCTGTTAGGACTGTCTGACAGTCGGACATTGTGCCAAGGCTGGGCTCGGTGGACTACCGCGAGTTCCGCCATCGGCACGTTACGGACCTGTCTCAGTAACGTTCTCGGCTCGTTGAGCTGTCGTGAATGCGATGCCGTTGCAGCTAAAACTAAATTAGTCCGAACACGAATGGACGTTCAGTTTACAGCGCGGGACGTTGATTCTGAAATCCCATTCTTTGCAGCGCTGCTGTGGACTCTAGAGCGGACTCTACTGCTAAATCCAGCCGACACCTTGCCATGCCGTACGAACTGTAAATGGGGTGGGCATATCGACAGGACTTTGCTGGACTCTGGGGGACATTTTGCGTTTCTATGCTGGCAAAATAGCCGGTCTTCGGACTTGCTGTTGAAAATCCTTCGGCGGACTTTCCAGCTGTCACGGACACTGTCTGCATTCCTGTGGACTCTGGTCATACTGCCATCAGTTGGTGCTCGTTTCATTTCTACTAATTTATTAACATTATATATGTAAAAACTCTACTTAGTGCAAATACTTGTAATAGGAATAAACAAAGGGATGATAGGTGTGTTATTTGTAGGCTGCGTTTTAGAATTGCACAGCATTTTGGTTCCGTAACTTCGCTAACCTTAAATAAAATATTCGGCTGTAGGAATAAAATACAAAAAAATATCGTACCATCAAGGACAGTGGTGTAATGCTCAAAATTGTTGAAGATTAGCCTGCATGATAAGGAAATTATGCAAACGATGCAACATTTTGTTTTTAGGCATCCACAGGTAAAATATGATTAATTTTTCAATCTCTTTAGGAGGCCACATGTGCAGCTCTGTGAAGCACATGCAGAAATGATATGGCGTGAGTGACAGTGTGAAGTGATCGCTTACAGTACATCATGTTTCCTGTTTGTTGTGTGACTTACCGAATACACAGAAAATACAGTTTTATCATAACCTTCAGGCAGAAATTAATGACATTATTATGTTAGGTGAACAAACATGCCAAAGTGCAATTAGTAAAGACTAAACATGTTACTGATAAACTACGTAACAGCGCTATTATTAACACTTTTTCCGTACGTTTTTCGGAAAGTTTACAAAAGATGACAACGGAGCGATTTGTACAGCGGACGAACCTTGCTGTGTTTTAATGTGGTACGATCACGGTAGACTTAAATGCATACGGTACTTCGTGTTTAAGTGACCATTTTCATGAAAAATGAACGTTAACTTAACGCATTTGTCTGTATATTTTTTTATACATTTGTGAAATTGACGAGCAGATAATTTTTATAGCGTTAGTGTTGTGGACGTGAGATCAGATGGGTGAAGGGCAAGGTCATCCAGCTGTTGTACATGTGTATAGAAGAATTTTGTTCATGTTTTGGAAACCACTGTCCTTGTGATGAATGAAATGAGATGTTATTATACATGACAACTCAAGGTTCACTTTCTTGCTATGGTTTTTAAACCAACTTCTAAACTGATAATTTTTGTGCACCCATGTTCTAATTTTTATGTAATTGGCACACTAAAAATAACTCGATGATGATGGTGATGATATTTGAACAACACACACCCAGTCACACATGTACGCTCGGTCCGTGTTAACATGGCAGTGTACTTTGGATAATGACTCGGTATCAGATCTTAACCGATTTGAATTTAGTCTTTGCACCGTTTTAACTAGGAATGCATTTCACCCAATCACGGTAAAGCATCCACTTCTCTTTCTTTGTGTAAAGGTGAAAGTCAAACAAAACCAGCTAGTGATGGGCAACTAATTAATTAGAAGTGATGCTGTTTCTAATTCTGATTACTGTAAAAATGTGAGTGTAATGCGCACAATCTTACCCGAAAATAGCACATGAATATTTACACTAGCGAACTAAAAGAAACGTGCCACTTTGTTATTGACCATCGCTCTCATGCTTCTTGAGCGATTGTTATGCTTTTTGTACCAGCAGAAACATGAATGAATGCTCGACAGTAAAATTACTAATGGCACGATCACCATCGTAAGTGCGTTGCACTACACGTCACAAAGTCGTGGCTGTGGCATGGGTTACCCGCAGTTTAAAAAAACCACGGCCAAACGTTGCGTGGAGTGTGTTTGATTGAAACAGTGGCTTGCAACTTTCACAGAAAATGGTCCAATGTTTGTCTTTACATTTGTTACTGAGAAATATTTTATCAGTTTTCTGGCGGAGAAAGTCTTGTAAATTCCCAAAGGTTTTGATCACAATTATACTTTCAACATGCAGCACTTCTTAATTGTGAGACGTAACCTTAAGAAGTAAACTCTCGTGACGTGCAGTGTGCCGCAGTTACTTTGTTTGAATGCCATGAAGTAAGTAGACTGCAGAGCAATCATTCCTGTTTCCACAGGTACAAAAATCGTAACAATTGCGCCAGAAATGTCAAGAGTAATAGTCGAAAGCATGGTGCCACGTTTTTTTATGGCCCATGGTGTATGTTAAGAAGTATTTTTAAACTGGCACGAACATGAGCGAAGCATGTATGGCAAGCTCATTTCTGCTGTGTGCCAGTGATCTGTTTCACGTGCCCTGCCAGCCATAACACGGCCTTTAACACGGCTGCAGTACAGCTAGTGTGATCATGTCAGGTGCTTGGTGTAACTTGATGCTGTATTAAGTCACAGCTTGCATCTACCAACGACGGTGAACATACTGGAAGAGGCTTCTGGCACGACTCGACATTCGAGTTTAAAATTGCGTACTCTGGGCAACATTAAATACTGCTACCATATTTTCTGAATTATATATGCATATGATACTTTCCAGTTATAATATTCCCATGACGGGCGTCCAAATTTCTGCCTGCGTATTATACTCAAGTGCATATTGTACCTGCATTTTTACGGTAATTTGATTTTAGACACGTGCATCACTAATTCACTTATAACTAATTCCAACTAGAAAATGTGGCAATTGTGAATGCATTGCAACTTGAGGCCGTCCTACGTTGTGCCAGTTGTTCTGGGCTATTTTTGGCCAATTTTGTGCTGTGCTTGCACTCAAAGTGCGGCTTTGCAGCTTCCAATCAAAATTTTGACGTCGCCTTAGATTCAGAGACCCCTGTTTCCTGAAAAGGAGCAATAATTTGGCAGACGTTTCCACATTGTGACACTGAATGTTTGTAGTACATTGGGTGTCACATAGTGTAACTGTACCAAATGTGTCGGAAATCGAACAATCCGGCTGAGTCACAGCAAATTGAAGCTTTCAAATTTGGGGGCAGACTGTCACTTTAGATTTCATAATAGGCGGATTCAACTCCTTGTGCATCCTCTGCAAACACGTAATGCATCCGCATTCCAAATTTGAGCGAAATCGAACAATCTGTGGTAGAGTTTCTTCGATTCAAAGGTTGAAAATTTGGGGCTGTCCCCGCCTTTGATTTTAAGGTAGGTGGATTTCAATCATTGTGCGGACTCTGCAGACCTACATACAGAATTTTAGCAAAATCGTCATATCGAGCAATCCAAGGATAAGTTATAGCTATTTAAAATTTTGGTGGTGGACCTTGGATTTCATGGTAGGTGAATTTTCATCCAAGGTTGCACAATCTCCCGAGTCCATAACGCACTTACATACAAAACTTGAGCAACATAGAAAAACCCACGGCGGAATTATAGCTGCACAGTTCTCAGGGGTGTGTGGTCCAAACTGTACCAAAGTTTGGGCCGTCGTCGATGTTCGTGAAACTTGTTTTAGATTTCAGGCAGCTTCCTCTATTTTGAAACATGGGAGGCACAAAGACGAGCGGTGTCGAAAATTGAGGCCAAATTTCGCACTTTTTGTCTTCCTATAAAAATTAGTGGAGGGTGCAGGGGTGGGCAAGGTGTCTCAGTGAAAAAATGAAGCTTCATTTACGACCAAATCTCTGGTTTACATTTGATGTGTGGCCACTGAGAACCGAAGCCCGGTAAAAAAGAAAGAAGTTTAACAGCATTTTATAAGACCATTGAATTAACCTACGTTGGGCGGCCTAATCATGTGACAGTTATCTGTAGGTTTACCGCTACAATGTCAATGTCGTCTGTTGATTCTTCTTGACATGATGTGAAAGAGATTGGATTGCATTTGTTATACAACACAAGTCTCAGACAACAGTTTCAAACAGTGAAATGAAATCTTTTCTGAAGCAACTTTTATGTGGCAACTTTAGTGATGGACACAGCGACTGTGCTGTGCTGAGTCTTGATTAAATTTAAAATATACACCATGTCTATAAACAAATGCTTGTTCAAATAACTCTTAACACCTACGGTCAAATATCTAATTTCAAGCACAAGCAGTCGTTGCGTCATCTTCACTGAAATGCTTGCTTGATCTGTTACTGTCGGTGTTGGGTGGCAACAAAGTTATAGTAACACGTTACTTTTTATCGAAAATTTTCAGAAACGTAACGGAGTAACTTTTGTGAAGTGATGCCGGTTTTCCACCCTCACGTAACGTAACGTAAGCATTTTACGTTTTTCGAAAACACGTGAATATTTTATGTAACGTAAGATATTTCTACATTTTGCCCGTAAGCTCTGACCAGTTACGAGCGCGATCCCTTATGAATGGAAAATTTCACTTATGTTCCAAATTTTCAGACTTGGGTTTACGTTAGTTTACGTACGTTACAGTACGTTATGGATCGACGACACATACGACTTCTACGATACGTTGCAGTTTCTTACGTTATGCCACGTTAACGTTACGTGAGGATGGAAAACCGGCATTACTGTAAAGAATTTTATTATGCATCATTACTCATTCCTCTGATACTTTGTTTTTCGAAGCAAACTTTTGCTTCTCCGGAGTGTTTGCTCAGTTGCCTGAAATGTAGTTATTTTCAGTCTAAAATATCTCAGCTGGTTACACTTTGTATTTTGTTTCTTTGGTCCAAATTACACTGCATACTTTGCTTGATCTGTGGCATTTGTGACTTTTGATGTTTTTCATCCATGCTTAATGTCATAAGTAATGACAAAGTAATGGGTCAGTTACTTCAATCAATCATTAATTGTTTTTTACAGTGGACTAAGCAGCAGTGCCACTGCTTCAGAACTTCAGCTTCAAAAATGTAATTGTAACGTGTTGCTTTTGTCGTTAAGTAACTGTAACAAGTTACTTTCTAAATGTAACATCCCAACACTGGACATTGGTACGATTTAGTGTGTGGGTGTGGCTGTGCGTGGCAGTGGTGAATAATTTGCTATCAGTTGTGGGTGTGTGTGTGCATGGAGTGTGTTCCTAGTTAAAACTGTGCAAACCTTGTTTAAGTCTGTTAAAGACTTGATACAGTCATTGTCTGAAGTTAATTGCCATATTTTTCTTAGCACCAGAATTCTCTCAGTCTTATGTTGGTTAGACCATTACTCTGTCTACATAGTTTCAAACTGCGTGTGCGAGGTGGTCCGGGGACAATAATCCCTTCGATATCAGTTATCTCTGCTGTTTCAGAAATCCAGCATATCCCTGAAAGTGACCAATTTCACTGTGCGAAAGTTAACAGAATATGTTACTAATTTACGTTGAGCAACGTTGTAAAATACGTGTATGTTTGTCTTTTAATAGGTTGCATCCACAGCCAACAGATCATTCAGAATAATAATTCGATTTTATTACTATTATTATTATTAATCAGTAACTTATTATGTGTGGCAGCAAAGACCGATTATCTACTACATTAGTAGTAGTTAATCGGTCTTTGCTCATTCACCCATTTTTCAATGTATGTAATAACAGACCTGTGGCAGGTAAGTGCCAGTTACCTAGTTCTGTTTTCATTACTAAGTATTGAGTTTTTGTTGATTGAGATCACAGTTTCATCATCATTTTATGTCGTTGGCCTTCTCCAGTTTCTGTTTGTACCCCTTGTGCACATATGTCCGCTTTTTGATACCATTGATTATCGCTGATCACCCAGTTACACAGATTCTATGTGCTCTCCTTTTGCATTGATGATTGGAGTCTTATAATTTCAAAATACATTTATGACATTAATGCTCTCTTGACATTGAGCCAACGTCCATTTGAGCATGCTGGAATATTTGTCACAGTTGAGCATAATGGGGTTGAACGTTAAGTGACATTGGAACACCACTTTTTATGGCTACATTGTCACATTTGGTATCCTAGCCATTAAATACAGTGTACCGGTAGTCCTATAACCCTGGTAGGCTACAAATTTTGGACACATTTGAACCGTGTGTGTCATTTCCGGTCAACGATGCAGAAATCATGTACTCTGAAATCAGCATTGTAAACGTCGTCCCATAAATTAGAAGGTAGTATCAGTACTGGGCATCTCGTGTAATTCATGCTTCAGGATTTTTTTAGCTTATTTCTGATGCTGCTGTTTACATTTAATTTATTTCTTGATTTTCACAGAAATGATGATATCTCGGTGTGGCGAAGACTTTCCGCAGAAAATTGTGGCGTGTTTATTACCATAAATGTATGAGTGTGGAGGCCGCCATGTTTCCTCGTTGGATGTCAGCATGACACAGTTCCATGCCAGTGAATCAGACATGCATGCATGACCATAAAGTGCAATTTAATGCTAGATTTTATCGCGGAATTTTGTCTTGCATTATGCCGTAAATTAGTTGTTAAATTTTAGTTTGTGGTACGTACTGGTGAGTTGTTTTAATGTTCTGTTGTTAGCTGTGTCTGCGGATGAGGTGTCGTGTGGTTGTGGATATTTGTGTGGTCAGGACTGGTCCCACGTCATGTCCGTCCGTCGTTACGTGCAGCTCGTTCACAGTTTGTGTAGAAATGCCGAGTTTCAGTTTCCAAATCACACTGTCCAATTGTCCACTGTTAGATGCCGTCTGAGAACTCTTACTTTCGCCAGTCTTCGTATCATTTTCAAAATTTTTATTTCTAACAAATTCACTAAACATATACATGTGTGCCACCTTGTGACATGCTGTGTCTGTGTGTATGTGTGTCTCTCTGCTTGTGTATGTCTATGTGTTTGTGTGTGGTGCTTGTGAATTCACAGACGTTGTGGTGTGAGGCGTGTGTTTAACCTTAGCTGACTGGATATCTGTCTTGTCTGTTAATGATAGTAATAGTAATGGTAATAATAGCACACATATTTCTATCCAGACATAAGGTCGTAAATTCGTAAACAACAGTCACAGATCACAGAGGACATGTCAAATTCTCTTGGTCGTTCGAGAAATTGCGCACAAGTATCTGGACAAGAATTATTGGAGTTGCTCGCGAGTTGAACGCAGGCCATGCCATTTGTGACTTTTGATACTGTTTTTCATCCATGCTACTGTATTGAAATGTCATAAGTAGTGACAAAGTAACGGGCCAGTTAAGTCCAGTGTGAATTATGTCGAGCTACTGACCTCGTAGCATTTTAGTGATGTAATATGATGAAAGTCTGAACAAACTGCATTTCACGCTTGCCGAATATGGCTGCCTGTCTGGTGCGGCTGCTGGATGTGCTGTTTGCATGGCTAGCTGTTGTCGTCGTGTCGGTGGTAGTGTGAAGTGGTTGTGTGAATTTGGTGACGATCTGTGTTGGATGGCATTGTGTATATGTGACGATTGTCAGAACATTCGAATGACGCATGTTGTCAGTGTCATCGTGTGGAAATGCTTAGTGCATATGCAGCTGGTTGTTGTGTAATTGATGTGCTGGATGGATTGAGTTATGCTTGCCAACGTGTTGCTGGTATCTGTGACTGCAAGTTATGTGAAATGCAATTTGTGCACAGTTTCATTATGTTACAGCTGAAAGACATCCATGTCGTCTCTCTGAGGTAGAGACTGGCATTGCATGGTCCCATAGTCACAAAGCTAGTCCCATACTATTAGGTAGACTGTAGGGCTAGCAGACGATTCTGGTTTAGGCAGGTAATATTAATAATAAGCTGACACTCGGCGGCGATTGCTTTCTGCTATGTCCATGGTTACCTGCCCATCCACAGGGCCCTTGGCCACTACCAGATTGTACTGTGTGGAGACACAGCCACATAAGTGTGTTGATATCAGCCCGAAATTACTGTTCAGTGGTGCCCAGCCAGGAGTCAAGCCCTTCATCTCATTATCGCTAGTTTTGTAGCATGGGACAGTTGGGAAAGTTGTTGTTTGTAATGCAGTGTTTACACTATGATACGTGTACGGCGTAGCGGTATGATAGTGTAAACATTCATCGCACATGTATGTCGTGCGTGTGCATCGTTTCAAACATGCTGAAAACACGTGCATGTAGTGTAAACACCGTTTAATTCCTGACTTGTTCCTGTCTGTGCCTAAGAGATAGTGTTTGCTGTGCTACAGTGCTACATCCTCTAAACTGTGGATGAACAGATATCGATCGGACGGGTGAACGGCTGGATGCTAGTAGGAAACAAACTTCTGGACACCATATTCAGATATCCAGGGCAGATTTAAATCTTGTCGGTTAGGTCTTGCCGAGAAAACAAATTGCTGGACTGATGTGATGCTGTGCATTAACTCTTATGACCTTATGACAGGATAGAAATGTGCTTATTACTATTATTGTTATTATTATTGTCTTCTCTGTTACTGGTGTTTACTTAAGCAAGGTACATTTTCCAAAGTTGATTATTTAGTCTGCGTGCTCCGGTGATCAGCCAGTGAAACCACTGACGTGCTGTCTGGTGTTATATCTGTCAGTTTAGCTGTTCGCAAGTCATTGTTTTTTATTTGTCAGTCGGATATAAACACCAGTTAGAGCACATCAGAATGAGACAGTTATCAACAGCTCCGTTCCACGAGCAGAACCAAGCTCCATGACAGCCATCAGCAATGCCAGAGAAGTGTCTTGACGTACATTGACGTACACTATAGTGGTCCTTGTAGTGATGTTCATCACTTAGGCCACTCTAAAAATTACTGAACTGAACTGAACTGATTGACCCAACAGTATTGTTGTCTGCAATGGCAAAAAATCTGAAACGTCTCTTGCCGGCCGAAGCCGAGTCTTGCCAGGTGCTAGAAATCCAGCCTGATATGAATAACGATGTCAGATATTTATCAGTCATTACTGCAGACTTGCGTATCCTCGGCTGTGGAATTGATTCATATCATATCGAATACTTCAGTGGCCGACGGCAGATGAACATGTGTGCAGCATACAGTCTGTTTGTTTCATAGCAGTATTTGTCTCCTGTACCAGGTACTCCTTTGCACATCTGGCCAGAATATTGTGACCAAAATTGACGGTAGCTTTACCTTACGTCCGAGTTTTGGCATGTGTGTCTGTCATCCAGCGAGGACAACATGACAAGACCTGTATTTTCACTGGAAAACTTACATTGAGATGTCATCATTACACCGTTCGTAACTACGGAATAAAAATGAACCTAAATCTCGGGTGAAACTGTGTGCTATGTATGTGTCTATACACGTTCTGTATTTCAGGTTGGAGACGCAAATTACCACCAGGTATGTCCTTGTGCTTGACCGTGTAGGCAGGAATTGGTCAGCAAGAATGATCTGGTCGATAATAGATCCTTGAATAATGCTTTCGGATTTCTTAACTGCTTTGTTTTTATTATTTCATTTTGTTTAACGAGCCTGTGTAAGATAATGTACACTACACTTTTGTCATTGTGTCACGTTTGTGTCATGTTTGCTGTGTATTTGTGGCCTCAGAGTTGTGCAACATTGGGCTTGGTTTGAGGGAGATTGGTAACCTTCATTGAGTAAGTAAGTAAAAAGTACAAAGTACTTGTAACTGCAGTGCTACTAACCTCATCTGACAGATACTCGGTTCTCACTTTGCGTCGCACCCGCGTTTTGTCACTGTTCTTAGCGTTTGTAAGGTGTCCTTGCAGTCTTTTGACATTGCGCCACCTAAATCTTTTCTTTCTATAATAATAATAATAGTAAGTAAATCGACTTATACATGGCGCATAGAAATCATAGTTTCAGTAATGTGCTGCAGTCTTACTAATCAGGAATGCCTTTAAAAGTCGTTTAAAAGAGTCCAAATTCAATGTCAGGCTGCCGCAGTGAGGCGGGTAGACTGTTCCAAATTCTCGGACCCGCGACCGAGAAACTCCTGTCGCCAAGTTGAG